>Ga0210405_10002893_pt1 | contig 17381 bp, 16 predicted proteins | sample IncBWH11MmetaG_FD_155492 | JGI IMG/M metagenome (GOLD analysis project Ga0210405, IMG submission 155492) | Forest soil microbial communities from Barre Woods Harvard Forest LTER site, Petersham, Massachusetts, United States - Inc-BW-H-11-M | ecosystem: Environmental > Terrestrial > Soil >... | reverse complement strand
GTTGATGAAGACCATCGCGCGCACCCAAGAAGAGGGACGCACCGCGGACGAAGATCCGACGGTGGACCTGGCAGACAAAGCGGCGAACTCCTACACGAAGGAGTTCCTCTTTGGCATGACCAACACGGACCGCACGATCCTGAACATGATCGACGCGGCGTTGAAGCGCATCAACACCGATGAATACGGCGTTTGCGCGAACTGTCAGGAAGAGATGCAGCAGAAACGGCTCGAAGCGGTGCCCTGGGCCAAACACTGCATCACCTGCCAGGAGAAGATGGAACAGGGGCTGTTGTAATACCTGCTAGGTTCGGGCAGGAAGGGCGGCCAGCCTCGGAGGGCTGGCCCTAAGCGTTTAAGGGTCCGTTGGTCCTGACATTACCTTAGCGTACATTCCATCTTTCATTATGAGGCCGGGAGGAGTAGATTTCTCCTTGCGTTATGGGAGGCGGCTTTGCTTTGGCGACTGTTCCGGGACGGCGGAGGGGTGTGCGCGGATGGTTCGCGGAAGCCGGCGACGCAGTCGTCAGCGTGTTTTTCCCGGCAGGCTGCAGGACCCGCCACGCGTTGCTGACGAGCGCCAGCCGCGTGCCCTTTTGCAAGGAGTGTCTGGATTCTTCGCCGCGCCTCCAGACAGGAAATGTGAGATTTGTGGGCAGACGTTAGCGTGGGACGGTTCGCGAGGGAGAGCCGCTAGTTTGCCATGCGTGCCTGCAGAAGACGTATGCGTTTGAGCGGGCGCGAATTACGGGATTTATGACTGGTGGGGGCGATCCTCCTGCTGAAGTGGCAGCGGGTCGAACCTCCGGGAGTGTGGTTCGCGGAGCGAATGGCGGAGTTGGTGCGGTCAGAGGGGAGACGCTGGCTGCGGATATCGTTGCGCCAGTTCCCTTGCACCGGGATCGCGAACGGCACCGCGGGTATACCCAGGCGGGGCTCATTTCCAAGCCGTTGGCGCGAAAACTCAAGCTGCCTCATCAGGCCGTGCTATTCATGAGGACACGCCCCCCACCCGGACAAGCAGATACTTAGTTTTGAGGAGCGCTGGGAGTCGGTTCGTGGCGCTTTTGCCACACGTTCGGACAGCCAAGTTGACAACAAACGCGTCTTACTGGTAGATGATGTAATGACCACTGGGGCGACGCTTGATGCGTGCGCCAGGGCGTTGCTGGAGTCGGGAGCCAAGTCTGTACTAGGACTGAAGGCAGCCCGAGCAGCGAGAAATCCCCTGCCAGCCCCGGATAGTGATACCCTATAGCTTAGGGTAGTTACCTAGGGTAGCGCGATGAGCGCAAACCGGCCAAAGTCGGGAGATTTCCGAGGGCGGTATGCCCCCGAAGCGGGTAGCGTCAGTGCGCCCGGGTCCGCGGATCCCGCGGACAGTAGATCCCACAACTCAACATTGCCGAGGCGGGCCTCGTTGATGCAGGAGCCTGTGCTTGTGCTGAATGCGACGTACGAGCCGATCAACGTGACGGCGGTGCGGCGGGCCATGGTGCTGCTGCTTAAAGGTGTGGCGCAGGCAGAGGAAATGCACAGCGCGGAAGTGCACTCGGCGGCGCATGCGCACAAAGTGCCGTCGGTCATTCGACTCCTGGCATACCGGCACATTCCGCAGCAGAGCCGGGCGCTTTCGCGGAAAAACATATTGCTGCGAGACCGGAATACCTGCCAATTCTGCGGGAGGATTTTTCCCAGTTCGGAATTGACCCTGGATCACGTGGTGCCCAGGTCGCGCGGCGGGCGTTCTTCGTGGGAGAATCTGGTGGCGTGCTGCTACCGTTGCAATAACAGCAAGGGCGACCGGACGCCGGAAGAGGCGGGTTTCAAGCTGGCGCGGCGGCCGCGGCCCTTCACGCTGCATACCTCACGGCAACTGATGCGGCTCATCGGACACCGCGACGAGCGGTGGCGTAAGTATCTGTTTTACTAATCAGTTTCGGCGAAATAAGACAGCCTAAAAAAATTTTGAAATAATGGAAACCTTTTCGGCTGGCGTGCATCTAAATTAATAACTAACCACTTCGAGGACACACCCCGGGAAGCGGCTAAGGCTCAACGCCTTAGCCGCTTCTCTCCTTTTGGGGATGAAATTTTTCGCTAGTGCTTTTCTACTAGATGTTTCCGATGGATTTATCGGCGCCGGAGCGGGGGAAACTTTGCAGCGCGGCTTCCTCATCGGGGAATTCAGGGAAAACCTGGTAGAGGTGGGTAACTTTCAAAATCTTCTCTACGTTGCGGGATAAGCCCACAACCTTCATTTCACCGCCACTCTTGAGCACCATTACATAGATGCGAGCCAACTCACCAACGCCAGAGCTGTCGAGGTAGTGCAGGGCGGTCAAGTTGAGGACGATATGCTTGTGGCCTTCGCCGAGAAGGCGAGTGATGTTCTCGCGAAGAACGCCGACTTCGAAAAACGTGAGACGGCCACGGAGGTCGATTAGCGAGGCTTGTCCCGAATGCCGGATGGTGGCGGAAAAATCCAATATGCGCTCCTGAAAGCTGGTGGACATAATTCTACTGTGCCGGGGAGATACAGAACAGGACATTTCGCTGCCGATAAAATTTGGTGAAAGATGGTGGAAAAGGCGAGAGACACGTGGCGTGGCTAGTGGGATAGTTTGTAACGCCAATCTTCGGGATCACTCCCGGACCGCCGACAAACGCAACCACGACCGCACAAACGCTCCTTGTGAGATGAGCTACCGAGAACAGACTCGTCAGGAACTGACTTACGATCCGTGATCTTCGGTTTCGCGAGAAACCTGGCGGCTGTGCTTTCCCCCTGTCAAACTAGGCGAGCATCGAGTACACTCCTAGCCAGACTAGGGGGCCATTGCACTGTGGACAAAACCGCGGAACTACTTCCGGGCACATTGGACATGCTGATCCTCAAAGCGGTTTCCCTGAAACCCCTGCATGGATATGGTGTGATGCAACGCATCCGGCAGATCTCAAGGGATGCGATTGAGATTCCTCAGGGATCCTTATATCCAGCCCTGTACCGTTTGGAGCACCACGATCTCATCGCCGCCGAATGGGGTCAGAGCGAGAACAACCGCCGGGCGAAGTACTACACCTTAACAGCCGCGGGGCGTCGCCGCCTGCGTGACGAAACGGCCGGCTGGAACCGCCTAGCAACTGCGATTGCCGCTGCCTTGAATACCACGTCGGAGGAGGTGTGAGATGTTCAAGCGTTTGCGTTCTCTGTTTCGTGTGCTCACTCGACGGCGTGAATTTGAAGACGGCATGACCGAGGAACTGCGCTTTCACATCGAGCAATATACGGATGAGCTTGTGCGCTCCGGCGTGACTCCGGAGAAAGCGACCCGCCAAGCACAGAGAGACCTAGGCAGCCTTACCAACATCAAAGGGGATTGCCGAGAAGCATTTGGCCTTCACCTGTTTGATGAATTCCGCCGGGAGCTGAGTTACGCTGCCCGATTACTGCGAAAGACGCCCGGATTCACAGCCACCGCTCTTCTGACACTCGCTGTTTGTCTCGGCGCCAATCTGACGATTTTTGCCGTGATTGACTCGGTGCTGCTCCGTCCCCTGCCATTTCCCGATCCCGGCCGGCTCATGACGATATTCAATACGTATCCGAAAGCCGGCGTCGAACGCGACGGGTCCTCGCTGACCAACTATTACGAACGCCGCGGCCATATTCCCGCCTTCGCCTCGCTCGCGATCTATAGCTATGGCACGGAGATTATGGGTGAGGCTGGTTCAACGGAACGCGACCAGACCATGCGAGTATCTCCAGATTTTTTTTCCACTCTCGGGCTCGGCCCGGCGATCGGACGCACTTTCACAGAAGAAGAAACCACTTCTGAAACCGATCATGTTGCCATTCTTTCCGACACATTTTGGCGGCAACGATACAACGCTGATCCCAATGTGATCGGAAGGCAGATTCGTGTAAACGCTGTTCCCAGAACGGTGATCGGCGTCATGCCTCCCGCCTTTCGTTTTCTCTCTTCCGATGCCCGGTTGTTCCTTCCTCTTGCATCGCGCGCTGAAGATCGCACGCCCTTGCAGCGGCATTCCGGGGGAAATGTCATCCAAATGATTGCCCGCCTCCAACCGGGCGCCACTCTCCGACAAGCCCAGTCTCAGATCGACGCGCAGAACGCGGCATTGGAAGTCGACGACCCCCAAGCCAAGATGATTGCCGATGCGGGTTTCCGTTCCATAGTGGTGTCATTGCATGCCGACCACGTCGCAGCAATCCGTCCGACTCTACTGCTGTTGCAAGCAGGCGCTGTTGCCCTTCTCTTAATCGGCGCAGTCAACCTTGTAAACCTGCTTCTCGTCCGTGCCAGCGGTCGAGTTAAAGAATTAGCCGTTCGCCAGGCGCTTGGCGCAAGTCGGGGATTCGTCGTGAGCGAAGTGGTCGTCGAGACCACTTTGCTCACGTTAGCCGGAGGACTACTCGGACTCGCCGTCGGCGCTGGCGGAATCCACCTCCTGCGCATGTTGGGTGCTGATCGCCTACCTTTGGGAAGTCGCATCGTCTTCGATGCGCGATTGGCGTTGGTCGCCCTGGCCGCAGCCATCATCATGGGCATCGTGTTCGCAGTGCCTATCGCTTGGTTCAATCTTCGACGGCATCTCGGTAATGCGCTTCAATCGGAGAGCCGGGGCGGCACGAGCGGGCACGGCGCTCAAATCCTGCGTCACAGTTTCATCGTCTCTCAGATTGCCTTGGCATTCATGCTGTTAGCCGGAGCCGGTCTGCTCGGCCTCAGTCTTCAGCGAGTGATGGCCGTCTCTCCGGGCTTTCAGTCCGACCACGTCCTCACTGGGCAAATCTTGCTTCCATGGGCAAACTACCCGGAGGCAGCCCGTCTGACATTTGTTGAAAGCTTGATGGACAAAATCGCCCACCTACCGGGAGTGTTGTCCGCAGGCGTGGTCAACAATGTGCCCTTCAGTGGCAACATCGGCAAAAGTTCCGCCACCGTAATGGGTCACGTTCTCAGCCCAGGCGAATCACCGCGCGGGAACTACTCTTACGGGGTCGCGGGCGACTACTTTCGCGCCATGGGCTTCTCCCTGCAGGCAGGACGTTTCCTCACCGCCGACGATTCACGTCGCTCCGAGCGAGTCTGCGTTGTGGATGAAGACTTCGCGCGATACTACTGGCCGAACGGCAACGCCATTGGCCAACATCTGTGGGAAGGCCTCGAAGCGGGGAAGGATGCCGAAGCTTTCACTGTCGTCGGCGTTGTAGGCGGGGTGAAAACAAGCAGGGCTCACCAAGATGAAGCCCAGGGCGCGATTTATTATCCCTATGCCTTCCGTATCGGTGACAGCGTCTTCGTCGCCGTCCGCACCAGCCTGCCACCGGAATCGCTCGGGTTGTCGATGCAAAAGGTGGTTCGTCAAATCGACCCCGACATACCGGTCAACGACCTCCGCTCCATGGACACGCGCATCGCCGATAGCCTTGTCGCGCGTCGTTCGCCGGCGCTGCTCGCTGGTCTCTTCTCCGGCATGGCTCTGTTGCTCACGGCCATCGGCACTTACGGCGTGTTGAGCTACGCGGTAGCACAACGCCGCCGCGAAATCGGCCTGCGCATGGCCTTGGGGGCGCAGCCGGGGCACATCCGCCGCCAGTTTTTTTATCTCTCCTTGCGCCTTCTCGCCGGCGGACTCCTATTGGGTGTCATGGGAGCCTGGCTGACAGGCCAAGCCATACAAGCGGTGCTTTTCCACGTGCCGCCTTTTAACCTGGCGATCCTCGCTGGCGCTATGTGCGTGATGGGGGTGGTGTCTCTCGCCGCGTGCCTGCTGCCATCTCAGCGGGCCGCTCGAATATCTCCGATGGAGGCCCTCGCCGAAGAGTAGAGGGTTCGTTCAACTCTGTGCCAGTGCTAGTGGCGAAGGACTCGCGGAAGCGGGGAGCTATTGCCGCGTGACGACGCGCAGGCCGCGGCGCCAGCTTTCCGCCAAGCCGACCCGTGTGCTTTCCAGCTCGGGAGAGAGAAAACGCAGAAGCGTGTCCGTGGACGGATGGAAGCGAAGCGCCGGAGCGACCAGATAGACGAGGGGAGGACCGGCCTGCAATTCGATGCCAGGAAAATATCCGTAGCGAGCAAAATCGCGCTGTTCCAGATGAAGGCGGATGCGCAGCCAGTGGGCTGCGGCTTGCAGCGGGAGGATCAAGCGCGGCGCGCGAAGCGTTGAGCAGCGCTTGCGATTCGCGATGGGGAACAAGCCAAGTCTCTTGATTCCCGGTGCGGCGCGGGTCGATCTTTTCCAGGGTTTCGCGAACGGCGTCGCGCTCATAGAGTTCGATGGATAAATCCGCGGCCAGAGCGACAGCGCGATGCGCCACGTGACGCGCCGCACCTTTCGGCAGAATCAGGCGAAGAGCGTTAAGAGTGCCGCGCCGGTTCGAGTTGCGCGCGCGATCCAGCCACAGCAGCGCGAACGTAGGGCTGCTTTCTATAGTCTCCGCCGATTCCCCATCAGGCAAGCCAGGATAGCGAAGTGAGAAGAACCGCGGCGGAGCAGGCCGCGGACGCAGTTGCCGGAGAGAGGGTGTTCGAGATCGGGCGAGGCGCACAAAGATTCGACCGATTCCTCCGGAAACTTCTCGGCGAGAAGATGGCCGAGGCTATCGCAAAAGGGCCGGGAAAGATCGCGCTGGGCGCGCTCGAACTCCATGCGAATAAATTCGAGGCGGTCGGGCTTGGCGCGGCCGAATCGCTCGACGGCCAGCGCGAGGCGTTGGTCGGAATGATTGATGGCGAGAACCCGCCGCGTCAGATTGTGATTCTCCGACCACAAGTGAAGAAGAGGCTTCTCCGCAGCGCCGCGCACTTCCCAGGAGAGTCCGGAGAAGGGAGCGACGCGCCCGCCACTCTCGCGAATCTCGATAGCGCCATTCGCGGTGAATTCCTTGAGACAAGCCTGCAGTTCGGCGGAGAGGTCCACGCCAAAGAGTATAATTGAAACAATTAGCTCTGGGTCTATCTTTTATTAGAGGCACACAACTATTCTCTCTTAGAAGTAAACAGAAGACCGGAGACCCGGACGAGGGGCTGCTGAATGTTCCAGGAAGAGGGGATGTGCTCGAAGGAAACCTCGAAATCGCGGCGTTCGCCCGGAGCAAACGGAGGCGCTTGAGACGCGAACGCGGCGCGAGATTCGCGCAGAACGATTTGGCCGAGCTGATCGGAGAATTCCACGGTGAGCTCGACGTTGGCGAGCGGGAGATTGCCCCCATTTGTGAGGCTGCCGGCAAGCGTAGTGACTTGCTGGTTCAAAAAATTCTCAGCGCGGCTGAGAGCCAGGTTTTCAATCTGAAGTTTCGGCGCGTAGGCCTGTTCGGCGGAGCCGAAAGGCAGATGAGATTCGCGAGTGCTCGAAGCGGGACGGCGCGCCCCCCCGGGCCACATCACGACAGCGAGGGCGATAGCAACCGTTGCGGCGCCCATCCAGGCGATCCAGGAGCGGCCCGTCTTCGGCGCCGGCGTTTCGATTTGCAAAGTGTCAGGCATGGAGCGCGCTCTGAGAATGATGCTGGCCTGAATGCGGCGGGGCGTCAAGCGGGTGTGCGAACCGGCGCCGTGAGAAAAAAGTTGGCATGCGTCGCCGGCCCATGCTTTAGGGGCCCCGGCTACCGACCTACGATGAGTCGCTGAACCAGAGGTTCGGGAAGTTGGGCGGTGCGCATGCGCTCCTGGACGGAGGAAATGTCGTACGGCACGCGCCAGAATTCCACCGTTTGATGCTCGAGATCGGCGATCGCAAAACCGGCGCGGGGGTCAGCATCGCGCGGCTGGCCGATGGATCCGGGATTAAGCAAATAGCGGCGCGGCTCTTCGATGCGCAACGCGGAGAAAGATTCCGAGGCGCGCGGACGAATCTGAAGCACTTCGAGATTGGAATCCTGGTAGGAGAAGCCGCCCTGATGATGGGTGTGTCCAAAAAAAGTGACTTCGGCGGTGGAATCGAGAAGGCCATCAAGAGCTTGCGCGGGCGTGAAGACGTACTCGTCCTCATCTTGAAACGCGCCGTGCACCAAAACGATTCCGTCCGTTGCCAGCGGCCCCTGGGGAAGATCGGAAAGCCAGGCAAGATCCTCGGCGTTCAATTGCGAGCGAGTCCAATCCACGGCAGCTTTCGCAACGGGATTGAAATCGGTGGTGTCCATCAGGCCGGCAACTGCTTTGTCGTGATTGCCGCGAATGGTTTGCGTGCCGAGTGCCCGCAGGCGGGCCACGACGTCATGCGGATCGGGCCCGTAGCCGACGACGTCGCCAAGACATACGGAAACGTCCCAGCGGCCTTCCGCGGAATCAAGAGCGGCGGCGAAAGCTGTGGCGTTCGCGTGAAGATCGCTAAGAACAAGAATGCGCATTCATGTCATCCGCAAAATGCCATTGAGTATAGATGAAGAAGAGAGCCGATGCACGGCGGGATGGTGGAAGGAAACAGGGCCTGACGGAGGAGAAGGAAAAAGGTTTCACGAGAAATCCCAATTCTTATCAAAAATTTTACAAAATTAAATCTTAGCTGGAGTCGAAGCACAATTACCAAAGCTGAACAAAGCAAATATTTCGCAAAATTAAAGAAGAAAATCTGATGGGCGGCGAAACATTCGCGGGGGGCGCTTCGTCTATACAAGTGCAGCCCTTAGAGCTGCGCAGGCAAACCAGAGGAATTACAAAGAAAAAACCCCGCGGTGGCAGCCGCGGGGCGGTGACACGCAGTCTTTCCGGCCGTTAGTCCAGGAAGAACGAGGTGTCTTGCGGGTGAGACTACTCGCCCAGAGCACGCGTGTCAACACTCTGTTCGGCTTGCCGCAGCAGAAATGCGGCTGACTCGATCCTGACGGAAAGGAAGTTGACACGCATGAAATTCAATTCGATTCTCCGCAGTGTAGCGCTGGCAGCCGCTTTGGCGTCGACAGTGCCACTCCTCGCAAAACCGTTCAGCAAGACAATTAACATCGCCCAGTCGGCAAAGATCGGCAAAGCTGATCTGCAAGCAGGTGAATATCGCCTGATGATCGACGGAAACAAGGCAACCGTCCAGAAGGGGAACCTCGTAATGGCGGAGACTGAAGGGCGCTGGGAAGATCGCAGCACGAAAGCCGCAAACGATTCCGTGCTCATCGGCGAAAACGGTCAATTGAAGGAAGTGCGTTTTTCGGGACAGACTCGCGTTTTCGTATTCAGCGAGTAAGCGAGGAGTTTCTGTGACTCCTTTTGAATGGACGAGAGGGAGGCTGCTCGCAACGCTGGCCTCCCTGCTCGTCATGTTCTCGGCGCAAGCTTTGAAGTGGCAGGAACCGGCATCGGCTGCGGCAGAGACGATTCGCCGCTTGCTCGGGTATTTCCAGCGGTCCACAAAAGTTTTTTCTTCCTTTGCAAATACCCCGTAACAGACAGTTAGCGAATCAACATGCAATCTCCATAGCTGTAGAAGCGGTAACCTGCTTGCACGGCGTGGTTGTAGGCCGCAAGCGCGTTCTCGCGCCCAGCAAATGCGCACACGAGCGCCAGAAGCGTCGAGCGCGGCAGGTGGAAGTTTGTGAGCAGGCCATCCACGACGCGAAATGGAAATCCCGAATAGATAAACAGATGGGCCTCGGCCTTGCCGGGGAGCACTATTTCCGCGGAGCCGGATTCGGCTGCGCGAAGGGCTGCCGCTTCGAGAGCGCGGACGACGGTGGTGCCAACCGCGAGAATCGGGCGCCGTGCGGCCCGCGCTTGCTGTATGCGTTCCGCGGTTTGCGCGGGAATTTCATAGCGCTCAGAATGCATCACGTGAGCTTCCAATGTTTCTGTGTGTACTGGCTGGAACGTGCCGAGTCCAACTTCGAGGGTGAGTTCGCAGATTTCGACGCCGCGGGCGCGAATGTTTTCCAAAATTTCCGGAGTGAAGTGCAAGCCTGCCGTGGGAGCAGCAATCGCGCCCGGCTGCTTGGCAAACACCGTTTGGTAGCGCTCGCGGTCGGAGTCCTCATCGGTGCGGTGGATGTAGGGCGGCAGCGGGATGCGGCCGAGGCGCTCCAGCAGCTCCAAAACCTCGTGTGTGTCACGTGAAACAAAGCGCAGAGTGCGCAGCCCCAGCTCACCGCGCGAAATCACCTCGGCTTCGAGCTTCCCTTCCCCAAATAGAACGCGCTCGCCAGTCTGCATCTTGCGGCCCGGGCGGACGAGCGCCTCCCAAGTTTGCGGATCGAGCTGGCGAGTGAGAAAGACTTCCACGGTTCCGGTGAGGTGCTCGCGGCGTGTCGAACGGGAAGGTGGCTGGGCGTGCACTCCAGCGCGACGTCCAAGGAGACGAGCGGGAATGACGCGTGTGTTGTTCAATACGAGCAGCTCATCGCCGCGGAGCAGGTCAGGAAGATCCACAAATAGACGGTCGTTCAGACTGCCGTCGAATCGAGAGAACTCGAGCAAGCGGGAAGCGTCGCGGCGGTCGAGAGGCCGCTGTGCGATTTGGCTGGCTGGCAGGTGATAGTCGAGGTCCTCTAATCGCATCAAGGGCAAGTCTAGCAGCATCTGAAGCTGTGAGAAAAAGGGAATGAGAGTGCAGAGATTGGAGCCAGGAATGGCGAAATCGCTGGGATTCAGCGAACGAATGTACTCGCTCATTGTTGGCGTATATTATTGTAAATAAATGCTTTACTTTACTCCAGAAAGAGCAAAAACAATGATTGACAATGATGCACTCATATAATATTATTCGCTTGCAGTAAGAAAATCAGGAGATCGAAAAATGAGAACTATTCTAAACCGTTGGGAACCTTTCCGCGGGGCTGCTACCCTGCAGGAACAAGTCAATCGTTTGTTTGGTAATGTGCTAGAGCATTCTGGTGAGGAATCGAGCCTCACGAGCTGGGCGCCAGCCGTCGACATTTACGAGACCGAGCACGAAATGGTCGTAAAAGCCGACCTGCCCGAAGTGGATCCGAAGGAGCTGGACATTCGCGTGGAAAACAACCTTCTGACGATTCGCGGCGAGCGCAAATTCGAGAAGAAGGTGAACGAAGACAATTATCTGCGCGTCGAGCGCGCCTATGGCTCGTTCAGCCGGAGCTTCTCGCTGGCCAACACCGTGAACGCGGAGGCCATCAAGGCCGATTATCAGAATGGTGTGCTGAAGCTGACGATTCCGAAGCGTGAGGAAGCGAAGCCGAAGCAGATCAAGGTAAACGTGGGGACGCCGGCAGTCGCGGCAGCGGCCGCCGCTGGGGCCAAGTAAGCCAGCACCAAAGATGTGGTAGGTAAGGGGCTGGCCAGCGCGCCAGCCCCTTTTTGTCGAGAGGCGAGGTAGAAGAAGAGGTAGAACATGCTGCGATTTGAAAAGATGACCGTGAAAGCGCAAGAAGCGCTGCAACAGGCGAACGATGTGGCCGCACGCCACGAGAATCAACAGATTGAGCCCGTGCATTTGCTGGAAGCCCTGGTTTCGCAAACGGACGGCGTGGTGCCGCCGCTGCTGGCGCGGCTGGGTATTCGCACCGAAGCGCTGACGCAAGAGATCGAGCGCGAAATTGCGCGGCTGCCAAAAGTGCAGGGTTTCGCGCAGCAACACCTGGGAAAGCCGCTGAACAACGTGTTGGAGCGGGCATTCGAGGAAGCAAAGAGATTCAAGGACGAGTACGTTTCGACGGAACATCTTTTTCTGGCGCTTGCCGGCGAGGAACGTGATCCGGCGGGGCAGTTGTTGAAGCGGCAGGGCGCCACGCATGAAGCGATTCTGCAGGCGCTGACGGGCGTGCGCGGAAATCAGCGCGTTACGTCGCAGAATCCGGAGGCGACATACGCTTCGCTGGAAAAATACGCGCGCGATCTGACGGACCTGGCGCGCCGCGGAAAACTCGATCCAGTGATTGGGCGCGACGAAGAAATCCGGCGCGTGATGCAGATTCTGGCGCGGCGGACGAAGAACAATCCGGTGTTGATCGGCGAGCCGGGAGTGGGCAAGACGGCCATCGTCGAGGGCCTGGCGCAGCGCATCGTCTCCGGAGATGTGCCCGACGTGCTGAAGACCAAGCGCATCGTGGCGCTGGACTTGGCGGCGCTTGTGGCGGGCGCGAAATTCCGCGGAGAATTTGAAGACCGCTTGAAGGCCGTGCTAAAGGAAATTACCGAAGCAGAAGGGCAGATCATTCTGTTCATCGACGAGCTGCACACGCTGGTCGGTGCGGGCGCGGCGGAAGGCGCGATGGATGCCTCCAACATGTTGAAGCCGGCACTGGCGCGAGGCGAGTTGCGCGCCATTGGCGCGACCACCCTGAACGAATACAAGAAGTACATCGAGAAGGACCCGGCGCTGGAGCGCCGGTTCCAGCCGGTGCTGGTGAGCGAGCCTACGGTCGAGGACACGATTGCAATCCTGCGCGGCCTGAAGGAGCGCTATGAAGTTCATCACGGCGTGCGCATCAAGGACGCTGCGATTTTGGCAGCGGCCACGCTGTCGCACCGCTACATTTCCGACCGCTTTCTGCCGGACAAAGCCATCGACTTGATCGATGAATCGGCGGCGAGCCTGCGCATGCAGATCGATTCCCTGCCCGTGGAGATTGACGAGATCGAACGGCGCATCCTGCAACTGGAAATCGAGCGGCAGTCGCTGCTGAAAGAAAAGGATGCGCATTCCAAGGAACGACGTAGCCAAATCGAAAAAGAATTGGCGAAATTGAAAGAGGACTCCAGCGGCCGGAAGGCACGCTGGCAAGCGGAGAAAGAAGCCATCGGAAAAATCCGCAAGCTGAAAGAGCAAATCGAACAGCTCAGAGCGGAAGAACAGAAATTCGAGCGTGCCGGCGAGCTGGCTAAGGTCGCGGAAATACGGTACGGCAAGATTGCGGCAGCCGAGCAGGAACTGAAGAAAGCCGAAGAGCGGTTTGCGTCGGTGCAAAAGGACTCGCCGATGTTGAAGGAAGAGGTCGACGAGGAAGACATCGCCAAGTTGGTGAGCAAATGGACCGGCATTCCCGCGGGGCGTTTGCTGGAAGGCGAGGCGCAAAAACTCGTCCACATGGAAGAGCGGCTGCGGCAGCGCGTAGTTGGTCAAGAGGAAGCTCTGGGGCGCGTCGCCAACGCGGTGCGGCGTAGCCGCGCGGGATTGTCCGATGCGAAGCGGCCGATTGGGTCGTTTATTTTCCTTGGACCAACCGGCGTGGGGAAAACAGAGCTGGCTCGGGCGCTGGCGGAGTTTCTTTTCGACGACGAAAAGCTGATGATCCGCATCGACATGAGCGAGTACATGGAGAAGCACAGCGTATCGCGGCTGATCGGCGCGCCTCCCGGCTACGTCGGCTACGAAGAAGGCGGGCAACTCACCGAACAGGTGCGAAGGCATCCCTATTCGGTGATTTTGTTCGACGAAATTGAAAAAGCCAACCCGGATGTGTTCAACATCCTGTTGCAGATTCTCGAGGACGGCCGGCTGACGGATGGCAAGGGCCGGACCGTGGACTTCCGCAACACGGTGATGGTAATGACCAGCAACGTGGGATCGACAGCGATCTTCGAGCTCTCAAACAAGGATCCGGAACGGGCCCGAAAGGAAGCCATGGAAGCGCTGCGCGCGGCGTTTCGTCCGGAGTTCATCAACCGCATCGACGAGATTGTGATTTTCAATCCGTTGGGCAAAGAACAGCTTGGCCGCATCGTCGGGCTCCTGCTGAAAAACGTCGAGAAACTGCTGGCGGAGCGGCAAATCACTCTGGAACTCACGCCAGCAGCGGAAGAGTTGCTGCTTCGAGAGGGCTACGACCCTGCGTACGGAGCGCGCCCGCTGCGGCGAACCATTCAGCGCCTGATTCAGGATCCGCTGGCGATGCAGATTCTGGAGGGCAAAGTGCTGCCTGGAGATCACATTCGAGTGGATCGCGACGGCCAGAAAGACGTGATGCGCTTCGAGCGCTCGAAGGCCAAACAACCGGCCGCAACGGCAAGAATCTAAGAAGACGAGAGCGGGAGGCCTGGGAAGGACTTTCGCTCCCATCTTCCATGTGCTGATCGGTCTTTGCTTCTGTCCGTACAGAGTAGAGAAGGAATACTATGAGAGTTCTACGAACAACATTCCTGCTGGTAGTGCTGACCCTCTTCTTGATGATGGTGGGCACCTACTTCGGTGGGCGAAACGGCATGGCCATTGGGCTGGGAATTGCTATCTGCACCAATGCCTTCGCCTATTTCTTTTCCGATAAGATCGCGCTGGCCTCGAGCGGCGCCCAACCGGTTACCCGCGAGCAGCTGCCGCGGCTCTATGCGGTGATGGAACGGCTGGCGGCTAAAGCAAATATTCCTGTGCCGAAGTTGTACGTTGTACCCGATGAAGCGCCGAATGCGTTTGCCACGGGAAGAAATCCCAGCCACGCGTCGGTCGCGGTAACAGAAGGCTTGCTCGAATTGATGAATGATGAGGAACTCGAAGGCGTCATTGCGCACGAGCTATCGCACGTTCGCAACTACGACATTCTAATCAGCTCCGTCGCGGCAACGCTGGCTGGAGCCATTACCTGGGTCGCTCATTGGGGTCCGTGGCTCGGCGGAGGCAACGACAACGAGCGGGAGCGCGGCAGCGGAATTGCCGCCATCCTCCTCATGATCCTTGGTCCGCTGGGAGCCATGCTTCTGCAATTGGGGCTTTCGCGCCAACGCGAGTACGCGGCCGATGCGACGGGAGCCCGGATGGTCGGCAACCAGATCGGTCTGATGAGCGCGCTGCAGAAGCTCGGCGCCTACAACCAGCGAATCCCAACGACGGCGATTGCGCCCTCAACCTCGGCGCTATGCATTGTGAAGCCGATGTTCGGCGACGGGAGCCTTTCTTCACTCTTCAGCACCCACCCTCCGCTCGAGAAACGGATCGAGGCTTTGCGAGAGATGATCGTAGTCCCGAAACGCTAAGGAGGGGTTGGGCAGTCTCTTGTCCAAAATGCTGTAGTGGCAGAGTAATCTTTCCCCTCAGAATTTAAACCGGTCCCGAGCCGGCGTTTTCTCGGTCTTTCAAGCCATTGATATTAAAGCAATTAATATTCCCGTGCTTCTCCGGAGATTTGGTGAATCAAATGCACTGTCTGTAGACTGCCGAGTTTAGGCGCGGGGCCACGGGGGGACCGCAGTCATGAGCTGTCGTGACACTATCCATTTGATTTGCTGGTACTTAGAGGGAAGGCTTTCTGCGCCCGTGGCAACCGAGATCAAGCGCCACTTGGACTCCTGCTCGGATTGCCACATGGTTCTTGACGCCGCGATGAGCACGTTGGATCGTTATTTTGCGCCCGTGAAAGGCTCGGACGAAGAGCCTGCTCCTCAAGCCGCGTAACTGGGTTCCCCTAAGATTCTGCACTACAATAACTTACAGCCATCTCCTCCGCATTCTCGCATTTTCCACTCCTTCCAGAATCTCTCTGGAATTTCGATCTGGCGCTCCTCTCACCAAATAGCAAAATTTACAGCCGTGTGAAGAAGCACGTAATCTTTACTGGTACTAGTACGTATAAACCCACTACCTCGCCTCCTCCGACTCTCCGACAAGCCTATGCAGCCACACGGTTTAGGCGACGCAGCCGCAGAATTGTGCCTTTGGCGAGAGGGATGCACCTTGTCGAGGCGCAGGGGGAAAACCCCAAAGGAGAAGAAGTTTATGAGCGAGTTTCAGGAACCCATCAGCCACACCGCGACAGGAACCCCACGCTGGGTGGGCTTGGCCGTCGCCGTGTTGGGCGGCGTTTCATTGCTCGGTCTCGGAATCGGCTGGAGCGCCTTGAGCCACGTAAACGGCGTTGAGCAATCGACACAAGCCTCCGTGAAGCAGGCGAATGATGCGCTGGCACAGCGGCTGGCGAAAGAAGATGAAGTCAATCAGGCATTGCAGAGCGACCTGAAAGTGGTCACCGACAAGTTGAACTTGACGCAAGGCGAGCTGCTCGCCGCGCGTAAACAGAACAAGAAGGCGACGGCCGCCGTGGACCAGAAAGTCGATGGGCTGGCGACCTCCGTGAAGGCCGAACTGGCGACCAAGGCCAACGCGGGTGATGTGGACAAACTCAACGGCGACGTCTCGGGAGTGAAGAGCGACCTGGACGCCCAGAAGAATAATCTTCAAATGGCCCGCAGCGAAATGGGCACGCTGATCGCGCGGAACCATGACGAAATTGACCAGCTTCGCCGGATGGGACAGCGCGACTACTTTGAATTCACCGTAACGCGCAAGGGTGGAAACCAGAAGGTGGGCAACATCCAGGTCGAGCTGAAAGACACCAACACCAAGAAGAACCAATACACGATCAACGTTCTGGCCGATGATAAGAACTTCGAGAAGAAGAACCGCTCAGTAAACGAGCCGATCTTCTTCTACACCGGCGGAACGCGTTCAGCGCTCGAACTGGTCGTCAACAAAGTCAGCAAGACTACAGCATCTGGCTACTTGAGCGTTCCGAAAACAACCGAGACCACCGCAGCCAGCAGTTCAAACTCGGGTCAATAAATCGTTTCGCGACACGAATCTAACTGGCTAAGACTCATTGAGAGAGTAGGGCCGGAGGGAGAGTTCCCGAGAACTCTCCCTCTTTTTTTGCAAAGACATGCCGCACTGGAGCAAGGAGGGTGACGCAGATTTTCGCCGTTGATCGCTTGTGGCTCGGTGTAGAGGGCGAGTAGGCCATCCGTCCGCGCGACTCTAGATCTTCCACGGATTAATCACAGTCATTGGCAAATCTTCAAAATGTTGCACGTTCCGCGTCGCCAGCGTCGCCCGGTTCGCAAGAACAATCCCGGCGATCATTGTGTCGCGCACTTGTGCCGGCCGTCCTCTGCGCTTTCTCTGGGCCATCAACTCCGCCACATGTATTCCAGCTTCGGCGTCAAAGGAAGCGATGCGCCCTTCAATCACACTCTTGACCATCAGCTCGAACGACCCGATCAACGCCTGCTGGCGCCGGCCTTTTGGCATAGTCTGCAAGCCAAAGCGAATTTCCATTACCGTGATGGAGGTGATCCACACGGATGCCGCCGGCTGCGCGTCTAGCCACTTCACGACGGGTCTTTCCGGCTCTCTCCGCATCAGCGCGGAGATGACGTTTGTGTCGAGGACGATCATTCCTCGAAATCCGCCGGTTGGATCTCGATCTCGCGCAGCTCGCGGATGTCCTCGCCCGACTTAAGCCCCGCACCGCGGAAGATCCGGGCAATTTCCGTTCCCAGCCTCCTGTTCCTCTTGCCCTCCCGTTTTGTGGCGTCGCGCAGGATTTCACGCACTTCTTCCTCCACGCTTCGCCCGTGCCGCTGCGCTCGCCGCCGCAGTTTGTCCTTCACTTCGTTCTCGAGCTTCCGAACAACAAGTTGCGCCATATTGGGTATGATATCATGATATCATATGATGGGCAGAGTGGG
>Ga0210405_10002892_pt1 | contig 17385 bp, 17 predicted proteins | sample IncBWH11MmetaG_FD_155492 | JGI IMG/M metagenome (GOLD analysis project Ga0210405, IMG submission 155492) | Forest soil microbial communities from Barre Woods Harvard Forest LTER site, Petersham, Massachusetts, United States - Inc-BW-H-11-M | ecosystem: Environmental > Terrestrial > Soil >... | reverse complement strand
TTGAAGAGTAACAAGAAATTCCAGGTCAAGTAGGATGATAAGGTTTTTTCTTCCGCAGTAACCCCCTCAGCTTGCGGTCTGTTCTTCCCTTTAGAAACCGTAACGAACGGGTAGCTGTTGTAACATCGCCATTTACACTCATTGACTGGATTTTCAAGCCCCCTATAGCTTCCCTCAAGCCAACGACTCTCTGCGGGGGTAGCCTAGAAACCCGAATGAGAGCGTGAGATTTGCGAAAAGGCACCCCTGCGATCCGTCGCGGTGCCAGGTAAAAGACACTACTTGCCAAGCCGCACGCTGTTTTCAACCTCCACGAGACCAAACATTCTCTCGGATAGCAGCCCCAGGTGATGTGAAGCATGGCTCGATCCGTTCGTTAGGTTCGAGCCCACGGGAGTCATTTCCCCCCTGTCTTTCACACACCTAATTCCAAACAAGGAGCGTAACCAATGTCAGAAACTACTCAATTCACCAGGACTTCAGTCTCACAAGAGACTGGATTTCTCAGACGCAAGTGGAGAGCAATTCTGTTCTTCTTCGACAAACATGCTTTCGAGTCGAACCTCGAGGGCATTCTTAGAGCCACCGCTGGTCACGAAGGAAACTCGTTGCCAGCAGGCGATCACCAATATGAACTGCTCAACACTGAAGCGGATTTGCTCAGCACGGAGTTGTCAAACCGTTGGGGTCTCGATGTCGAGTTGTTGAAAGCTCGCATCGCTGGCCTCGCCAAATTAAAACGATTGTCGGCCCCACCGCAAACTATGAGCTACTCCCGGCTGGCATGGCTGGGGATGCTCGCCATACCAGTTCTCTGCCTCCTCGCGGGAGCGGCGGCTGGCCTGGTCAACCTTGGCTTCCACCTTGTGGGAGGGCGATGACCATGGTTATCGCTCTCATTGCAGCAGCCGAAGCCATGCTGTTCTCCGCATCTGGGGCCAAACGGAACCAGGCCCGCAGGCAGCAGATCCTCATGGGCAACGGCCTGGAATCGGAACGTTGTCTACCGTTTGTCGATGAATATCTGAAGCGGAAGACGGCGAATGCAAACAGAGTCCAAGTGTTCGTCGCTTCTAAACTGGCAGAAATCTGCCGTCGAGTTGTTCACACACGGTCGTTTGAATACCTGCTCTTGCACGTCATTCGAACGGCAACCGTCAAACGTCATAACAAACTCCTCAACACACAAGGAAGGATCACTCTATGAATCTCACACCCTCATCGAAAAGTTCGTTCTTCGCGGGGATCGGTCTGTGGGTTCTTGTCTGGGCCCTACTGTTCAAGGGCGACGAGATTGCTAAGGCAGGCGGCCTCCAGCGTTGGGTCAGTTCCGAGCGATGTTTTCGTTGGATACGCAATCACAAGAGCACTGCTCTGATTGGGACGGAGCTTTGCAACTACGCCCACACCGGATTAGATCCTCTGGGGGTCACGTTCGCCCTGGGCGGAACAATCACCAACGTGCTGGTCATTTACGTCCTGCTTCCGATGCTGGAAAGAGCAAAGCGAAGTGGTACAGCACTCAACCTCCATCTCTAAAACCACACTCAAAGCGGAATCGTGATTAAGGGCGGCAGCCAATGCCGCTCTTTTTCTTTTTTCGCTTCACGGAACATCCCACTGACCTCCCCCACATTTCACAACGAACCGAAGGATACCTTTATGTCGAACTCGCAACAGGAAGTAAACACGCCAGAGCTGATCGAGCAAGTGATCGGCTCCGGTCTCTTCTCGTTTGTCGATGAGTCCTACTTCAACAGGCGAGGCTGTGAGCATTGTGCCGATAGACTCGCTGCAGAGGTGTACGACCTACGCGGTTATCGCAGCCTGAAAGACCGGGAACTCCACGAATTCCAGGTCTGCGGCGACTGCATTTACAGGCAGTATTACGGAGGAAACTAATATGCGTAAAAGGATAACGCTCTACGGAGAAATCGCAGGCAACATCTGGATGCCCGCCGTCGAATGTACGAAGGAGTTCCGTCTGGAACTGATCCGAATTCCTAGCAACAGCACCACTCGGACGTATCCAGGCATCGCACCTCGCTCGATGGAAATCACCAGCCTGCGAGATGCCTTGCTCCACATAACGAATGACGGAGATTTCCAGTCCTGCTCAATCACTTGGGCAGTGCTGGAGGTCTCCCATTATTTCGGGGACGAAGTCGCTGGCAGCCGTACCGTTAAGATCCGTACCCGCGTGTGGGAACTACGCGGTCAGGGTCAGGACACTGATTGTTTCGCTCACCCACCTGTTCGAAACTGCTTCAACTGATTCCTCGACCTACTCCTTCGCACGACCATTTATTTACCGCCGGTTGGCTCACCAACAATTCCCTAACACCACCACAGCTTGAACAAACTCGGACCGGGTAATCTCTCGGCCCAAACAACACAGGCTCGGAATCGGCAATCGGTTTCGAGCCTTTTTCTTTTTATGAACCCAATTCAATCACTGGAGGAAGTCACGCGTCACGTTTATCCGAATCACGAAATCCCGCATCTTTGGGCTCATCAGTCGCAAGATGAAGCCCGCAATTCCACCGGCAGTTTCTACTTCAACGGACCGACAATCTACAGTTACGGTTCGCATTTTCCCATAGCAAGGCACGTAACAAACGAGCGTGGAGAGCGAGCGGTTCTGTTCACCACCGCCCATCATTCCGTTACCACATCTGGCCACTGCTCGGCTGTGGCGCGGGCCATACCCCCGAACGTTCCAGTGTTCCGCGTTCCCCACTTGCTTGATAGCTGGGGTAATCTACCGAACCACGCCGACAACGTAGAAAGCTACATTCGGCGTATCTCGGAACTGCTCGGCAAAGCGAAACGTGCTCGCGTCAATCGTGATTGGCACCAACGCGAGGGACTCGGACTGCGACAACAGTTGCAGGGATATGCGGCGTTCTTCAACCTGAGCGATGTTGCTGTTCCTGATAGCGACGAACTTGATGCACTGCAATCGTGGATTGCGGCACACGAGGAAGAAGAACGGGAACGCCGGGAAGAGGCAGCACGGCTCGCTGAGCAAGAACGGCGTAGAGAACAGGCGGACCGAATCCTTCGGTTCTACGCTGGTGACCCAGATGCCAATTACATCCCTGGGGTGTCTCCAATGCTCCGCGTCGTAGGCGACGAAGTGCAGACCTCGCTGGGTGCACGCTTCCCTGTATCGCACGCCAGGCTCGGGCTGGCCCTCGTTCGTAAGGTACGCGAATCAGGTCAGGAATACGTCCGCAATGGTCACACCATCCACCTCGGAAATTACGTTATCGACCGTATCGAGACGGACGGTACCGTACACGTGGGTTGCCATGTCGTGAAGTGGGGGGAAATCGAACGCATCACGCCGCAGCTCGTGTGCCCGCTGCAGACACGGGCGTGAACAGTCCCACATAACGGCTTTCCTCCCGCCCTAACCACTCGAAACTCCCTCCCCCTGAACGCCCGTACTAGGAGTGGTCATTTCCCCAACGATTTCCCCAAACTCGGCGGCAATCTAACAGTGAGCACGGGTGTCTATCCGTGCTCAGAACTGCTCAAAGTGTGAGAAAATCCAGCAACGACGAGCGTTTTGCTCAAGGTGCTGATCACGTATAAATAAAGGAGAACACTCGTGAATACACTGAAGCTCGATCTCATAACCCAAAGGTCGGTGGTTCAAATCCACCCCCCGCAACCAACCTGAGAGCTGATCCCACTCCACCAACTCTCCAGAATGATTGACGTTACGAGCAGGGACTTCACAGACTGCTTTCTAGTTCACTCTCTCAGAACCGTCCTTCGGCCCAGTTTTGAGCACAGTTGAGCACAACTCACCGAAAAACGCCTCTTCCAGCTTGTCCATTGACTCAACCTCGGAATCAGGCTGCAAGTGAACGTAAACGTCACTCGTAATTCCAATTCCGCTGTGCCCAAGGAAGCTCTGAGTTTGCTTGAGGTCGCCAGTGACTTCCTGCATCTGCGATCCGGCTGAATGCCGAAATAGATGGAAGCCATACGCCCCGGCAACCTTGCGTTCGATTCCCGCCTTCTTCATGGCCGGATAGAGCACACGTTTCCTCAGATCGTCAGGGTCAAGGCAATGACCAGCGCCGTTGGAAAAAAGATAGTCTTCCGGTTGCAAAGAGACGCACGACTCCCGATGAGTTTGGAGCACTTGTGCCAGTCGAGCGCGCATGTGTTTTGCACGAAGACTCTTCCTACTCTTGGGAGTTTGCTCTCTTCTGCGCCACACCGAGCGGCGGACATAAAGCTTCGAGTGATCGAAATCCACATCCGACCATTTCAGAGCCAACGCCTCGCCGATCCGCAGCCCGGTCAAATAGAGAAGGACAACCAGCGCCTTCAAATTCGCTGGCATATTCTCCGCTATGGCCTTGACCTGAGCCGGGGAAAGCGAAGGCTTCTCCGCCCTCTCTACCCTCGGTTTCGGAACACGTTGAATTGGATTCGAGTTTAACAGTTCCAAAGCAACCGCAAGGTTGAGCATCTTCTGCAAAAGCACGTACAGATTGAGCAACGATTTCGGTTTGAGTCCGGCAGCAGATTTCTCCTTGAACAGTTCCATGATCTGGAGAGCACTGATCTCGGCCAGCCGAAGTTTGCCAAACGCTGGCAGAAGATGCGTTCTCACGTTAGAGCGGTGCGACGCTTGAGTTGAAGGTTTGAGATTCTGCGTAACGTATGTCTCCCAGTGATTCGCGGCAAACTCCTCAAAGCTGATTTCAACCGGAAGCTTGAGGCCCCGGTTCACCTCTCGAAGACGTTCGGCCAGGATTCGCTCTGCGTCCTTGCGTCTAGGAGAGTTTACGGTCTCAGCTTTGTGCCGCCATTTACCATCTGTTGAACGAACCCGATAACGGATAACGTGGACTTTCCCATGTTCCGTCATTCGGGTATCCAAGCAGGATCAGCAGCATCATTCCCATCATAATCACAGCTACTATTCCCAACAGCCAAAGACCTTGGCGGCTCGTGAATTTCTCAACGAATTTTCTTCTCCCTCTTTCAAGAGGGGAATAGTTCGACATTGGTCGCTTGATCCATAAATTGAAAAGAGTGGGGCTCCGGCGTTGGTTTGACCGGAGTCCCTTCCCGCGCGACTAGAAGTGAAACCCGATCTCAGCCGCCAGCGAGCGTAGCGTAACGTAGTGGGTTCCGCTGAAGGTCGAAAGGAAGTTGTAAAGGGCTACTTTGTTGGTGAGGTTAACGGCGGTTAACTGCAGGCTCCACTTGAACCTGTCACCGCGGAAGAGATTGTCGTCGCCGACCGCAAGGTCAAACAAATTACGGGAGGCAATGCGCGGCGGATTTTTGTCATCGTTTTCCGTGTTCGGAGCCGGTACGTTCAACAGCGTCGACCGGAACGTGTCGTCACGTTGATGACAATGCTCGTTTTGTCGCCGTATTCCGCGGGGGGTGCGCCGGAAATGACCTCCATCGACTGAACCGAATCAAGAGGAATCTGATTGGAAAAAACCTTGCTCTGCTGGTCAGTAATGGGCTGCCCATCGACCGAAAACGAATTCTCCGCGTGATCGCCCAATCCGTGGAAAAGGCCGTTGGAATCAGCGGCGATCCCGGGTGAGGCGAGCGTCACCAGCGAACTCAGGGACGAGGACTGGCTTTCCAGAGGCACTTTGTGGAACAAGCCACGATCCACATCAGTATGAAATGTCGGATCGTTTTCGAGTAGATCAGCCCCCGAAGCTTCGACCGTCACGCTCTCGGCAGATCCCGCCACCTGGAGGTTGATCTTGACATCCAAAGGGACGGCGGAGCGGAGTTCGACATCTTGGGAGTAAGGGGCAAACCCCGCGCCGGTTACGCTCAAATGGTAAGGATTGAATGGGACGTTCGGGAAACTGAACCTTCCGGAGCTATCCGTTGTCGTCGATCGGTCAAGGTGGCTGACCGGATTGTGAATCTCAACCGTTGCATTGGCAACCACGGCTCCGGATGGATCCAGGACGGTGCCGTTTAGAGATGCCGAGTTGGATTGCGCGTAAGCGTAAAGGCCGAGCGTTAAATAAACACCTGCTACAAAAGCCGCATGAAGCGACTTCTTGTAAGAAGCTAGCATGAATTCCTCCAGAAGAATTGGTCCACAAGATCAAAGCCGCGGTTCAGTGGACACGAACCCGCGTACATACGACTGAGGTCTGATCTTTAGACGCTGGGAGGCGGGCGGACACAGAGGGCGAACGCGATCACGCGTTGTTTGGCGGAAACTGGCTTTGGCCGAAACGTGGCTACGAGAACGAACGTCGCATCTGGCAGTGTAGAAGTGGTTGTGGGGGAAGCCGAATGAGCGGCGACACAAACCGTGCACTTTGCCGCCTCGGTCGCAGTCGAATGGTGATGCGCAACAAGGGCAAATGCTGACCAGAATGCCAGCAGCAGACACATCCAAGCTATCGGTTTCAAGCTTGATCGCATGCTACGAATACGTCACTCGAATCTACACCGAAACGCAACAAGAACGCAATGAGAACGTCTGAACCTGCAAATCTTCGTATTGTTCATGAAGGTTCGAGCGCCCTGGCAGCCATTGTGGTTGGCAGTGGTTCTGATCTCTGCACAAGATCGATGCTAGACCTCACACGCCAACAGTGTCCTGTCCGGGAAAGATTAGTGCTCGTGGTGGTGCGAAGATGTGATGCTCCCATAGAGGCCCGCTATCACAGCAACGATAGAGCCCAAAATGATCAGGAGCAGTTGAATGATCTCGCTTCTAGAGGTACGTCTCCTCCGACGCTGTGGTTTCGGCGAGAGAAGTTCCGCCAGCAGTGCACGCAGCCGCGGAAACTGCGATAGACGTTGGTACCGCAGCCTTGATTGTGATGTTCTCTGCATTGTGAGGGCTCACTGCTCGATTTCAGAACTCCGGCGGCAACAATCTCGTGGAATTGAGAATAAAAGCCAGCTCCGAGGTAACGTGAATAAAGGCCGCGAGCAACGGATTCAAAAATCCAAAAGCCGCCATTCCCACCCCTATGCTGTCCACGACCAAGGTCCCAACAAAATTCTGCATAATAATGCCGCGACACCGTCGCGCAATCTGCAACGTCTCGACCAGCTTAGAGAGATCGCTGCCAATCAGGATGACATCGGCGCTCTCCCGCGCAACGTCTGTTCCCGATCCCATCGCGATGCCGACATTGGCCTCTACTAAGGCTGGAGCGTCGTTGATCCCGTCGCCGACCATCGCAACTTTCCGATTCTTTGCGCGAAGCTCGCTGACCCATTTGGCCTTCTGATCTGGCAGGAGTCCTCCCACTGCATCGTCCACACCGAGAGATTGCCCAACTAATGTAGTGACTTCTTGGGCATCCCCGCTGAGCAAAACCGTCTTCAGGCCCATTTCCCGCATCGCGGAAACAGCGCTCTTCGCTTCGGGACGTAGGACATCAGCGATGCGGATGGTCCCCAGGAGTTGCCCACCTCTGGCGACATAGGCTTCGGACACGCCGCCGATGCCGTGGCCGTTGACAGGCAGAATCCTCTTGACTCCCCGTTCCGTGAGGAGCATCCGGCTACCCACAATGATCTCTTCGCCTCGGTAATCCGCGCTTACTCCTTTTCCAGGTGTGTAGGAGAACTGGTCGGGTTCGACCACAGGAATGGCAAGTTCTACGGCTCGCGCAATAATTGCTTTGGCGAGTGGATGTTCTGATTTACGTTCGGCGATCGCGGCAGCAGCGATGATCTGCCGCTCAGTGAAGCCATCGGCTGAGACGACGTCTCGAAGCTGAGGTGTCCCGAAGGTTAGTGTGCCGGTCTTGTCTAACAGCACAGTGTCCACGTCAGCCAGAGCCTCCAGGTAGAGGCCACCTTTAACGATTGCACCGTTATGGGCAGCACGGCCGATTGCTCCCAGAATGGCGAGAGGAGTTCCCGCTGCTATGCCGCACGCTCCAGCAACGATTATTACCGAAATTGTCGATCTGACGTTGTGAGTGATGATAAAAGTCAAAACAGCGGCTCCCAGGGCGAAGTACACGAGGTAGCCGGCCAAGCGATCGGCTGTCTTCTGAATGGGCGCTCGCGACTTCTCCGCTCGCTCGACGGCATCAATGATCCTTCCGAACGTAGTGTCGCGTCCCAGCTTATCCGCCCTGACCTCCAACGCTCCCGATTGATTGATGGTTCCTGCATACACCGGATCTCCAGCCGACTTCTCAACCGGCATTGCCTCGCCCGTGATAGCCGCCTGCTCCACAAAAGAACGCCCGCTCAGCACAACGCCATCAACGGGTAAGCGTCCTCCTGGCTTCACGATTACCGTGTCACTGAGTCGAAGGTTTTCGGCGGGTATTTCAATCACTTCGTTGCTACGTCGGACGAAAACTGCCTTGGGGAGGAAATCGAGAAGGTCTTGGATTGCGCGTCGCCCTCGTCCAACGGTGAGACCCTCCAGAACTTCGGCAGCAAGTACGAAGCCGGTGATAACCAGAGCGGTGAAGAATTCACCGATTGCCAAGGCGGAAAGGAGAGCAATGGTCATCGAGAGTTCCATCGTCATCTTTCGCTCGATGATGTTTTCGAACGCTTCCTTGAAAATCGGGTACCCGCCGATCAAGGTGGCTGCGATGCCGACTACACTGACGTGTTGAAACGGCTCCCACACGCGAAACCACACGATAGCAGCGGCGAATGCCACGAAGGCGATGCGAATGAGTTCAACCCATTCGAATCCACGCTCCTGTTCTGCGTGTTCCGAGCCATTGTCAGGCCGTTTCATTTCTGGCGAGGCAGGGCTGCCAGAGAAGGGAGAAGCCGTTGTACGCATTTGTTCGACGGATTGCCGAGCGTTCATATGATCATTCCCTCTGTAGCTGAGAGATGGCTATTTCAAATAAGATTTGACCATCTTGATCACTTCGTCGGCGGCCATCGCCTGTTGTGAAGTGGGTTTTTGCCTTCCGTTGAGCACGTGACTCCTTATATGGCCCTCTAGCAGCTCGGCCATCAAGCTGTTCATGGCCCCTCTCGCCGCGCTCATCACCTGCAGAACTTCGGAGCAATCGCGCTCTTCGCTGAGAACCCGCACGAGGGCTCCTACCTGCCCTTGAATGCGTTTAGCCCTCAGAATGAGCTTCTGTTTGTCCTTTGTTGTGTGGCTCATTGTCAAAACTTCCTTTTGCACTATACCATACAGGGTATGGTATTATCAATTGACGATGTCGGTGCTCGATTTGCGCAACGTCGCGGTGCCGTACCCGAAGACACTCTACCAAGGTGAATCCAGGATTAGAGCGTGAACAGCGAAGAACAAAAGGCGCATTGGGACCTGAAATACGAGCAAGGCCTGCCGTCCTTGGTAGAAGCAGATCCATTCTTTATCTCAGCTTACGGCCAGTTTGTGGATCAATACTTCCCGAACGCAGGCGTGGCATTGGATTTAGCGTGCGGCCTCGGGAGACACGCCCTATGGCTGGCAAGTAGGCACTGGCGGGTCAGTGGAGTAGACGTTTCCGATGTGGCGATTGGAAAGCTCAGTCAGGCCGCTCTTGGACTCAATGTGAAGATCGACCTTTTTGTAGGAGACGCAGCCGAGTACAAATTTGAACCCACCCGGTTTGATCTGGTCGTACTGTTTTATCACCTGGACCGAAGTCTTTTCCCCAAGATGGTTTCCGCGTTGAAACCGGGCGGTCTGCTTATCTGTAAGATGAGCCTACAGTGGGACCCTGACGGAGGGTTAACGGGCGTCAGTGCCAATCCGTTGGGCAGAAATGAACTGCCGTTACTTGTTCCAGAACTGCATGTTCTATATCACGAGGAACGACCCGTAAGGGGTCGGGGCGTTGTCGAGTTTATAGGAAGAAAGTCTCGAGATGCGGCCGGAGACGAAGTACAACGGCCGTGACCAATGCAAAGGGCCGCCTAACTGCACTTCCGCCTCCAGGCTCCCCCGGTGAGACTATTTGAGGTACGCTCTGACCAGACCGATAAGATCTTCTGCCAGTTCTGCAGTCGGCATTGAACTTTTGTCGTCGCTCAACATGTGGAGACGAATGTGATCTTCGAGAACCTCGGCCATGAGACTGTTGATCCCTCCACGAACATTGGCCAAGAGCATCAAGACATCTGCACAGTCGTCATCCGTCGTCAACGAACGTTCGATAGAGTCAACCTGCCCTCGAATGCGTTTAATGCGAGCAATCAGTTTCTGTTTTTCTTTTTCAAGATGCGACATTTTTTCCTTGCCTATATGCTAGGGGGATATGATATAAGAACTAAGCCGAGATTCCCAAGGGAATCTCAGCGGAGAATTATAGAAGCACTATGACATTGAATCTGCGCAAGAACCTCCGGGTAGCCCGAGCGTTGAACTGTGCTGTAAACAGCGTATAGAAGAAGCACCTAGCGTTTTGTAGGCCATCTCCTCCTCGCTCGCCAGAGCACTTGACCTGTGATCTGAGCGAGCGAATCCCGCCGTATCTGAACGGCTCGACTCACTCCTCCTAACCAAATTTATTGCCGAGACCCCATCCTGACGCCGCAAAACAAGCGTGCGCCCAAACAGGATACGTGTCTCTGCCGGGAGGAAACGATGACGAACACATTTATTCCGACATTAAATCGTAACCCACTGTATTGCGTTTGGATCGAGACGGGAAATCCAGCCCATCCACTCGATCGAGTGTGGATCGATCCCGAACTCCGCAGTTTCGTTGACGTAGAGATAGCCGAACCGATTCGCGAGACCAATAACGAATGTGAACCGGAAGCCCCGGCGGAGCCCGCAGCAAAGAAAGACCTTTTCGCCGGCCAGTTGTCCATCACCCCAATCAGGAGACAAGAAAGGAAAATCGAGGCGCGTTTAGCAATGAGACGGGTCTCATGGGTGGTTGTCGTGTTTTGTCTCTTACTCAATATCGCCTGGGCCGATGTAGCAGGGAGAATCTCTGGACTGGTGAATGATCCGAGTGGGGCCTTGGTGGCTGGTGCAACAGTCGCTCTGACCAACACCAGCAACGGTACGAAACAAACTACGATCACTAATGACCAGGGGCAATATTCGTTCCCGGTTGTTCCGATTGGACGGTACGGACTGGAGATCAACTCTCCCGGCTTTCAACCATACAAGAAGATCGGCATCGTGGTAGATCTCAACAGCGCGCTCCAGGTCGATGCTACGTTGCAGATCAAGAACGCAGAAACCGTGGAGGTCAACGACAGCGTAGTCACGATTCAGATGTCCGACACTGAGATTGGAGAGACAATTTCCAGCCAGCACGTGGCCGAAGCGCCACTCAATGGGCGGAGCTACACGGACCTGCTGGCCACCCAGGCTGGAGTGTCGCCCATTACAACCAGCGGCGCTGCCAACAGTAGTTCTGGCGGCGGGTTTGGGACAGTCCCAGTTGCGGGCAATGAAAACACCGGGCAGTTCTCCATCAACGGACAGCGCGAGTCGGCCAATGGCTTTTTCCTGAATGGAGCCAGCGTCCAGGAATCAATCGGGCAACAGGCTGGAATCATCCCGAACTTGGATTCGATTGCGGAGTTCCGAATCATCAGCAGCAATGCGGACGCCGAATACGGCGGCTACAGCGGTGGCCTGATTAACGTCGTAACTAAGTCCGGCGGAGACCAGTTTCACGGCTCCGTCTTCGAGTTCCTTCGCAATACCAATCTCGACGCACGCGGCTACTTCTCACCGGAACGGTCCACCTTTCAGCAGAATCAATACGGAGGGACATTTGGTGGGCCGATCAAGAAGAGCAAAGTCTTCTTCTTCGGAGACTACCAAGGGCAACGAACAGTGGAAGGGATTGAGACCGGCATCGTGAGCGTGCCTTCACTGCTCAACCGCGCGGGCAACTTCTCGGATCTAATCACCCAAAACAATCCAAATCCTCTGCCGGGATCGGTCAACACCGACGTCCTCGCACAAACGCTAAGCAAGGCTCTCGGATACCCGGTGCAGAAAGCAGAAGCCTTCTACACACTTGGTTGCAACACGAACACGCAGTGTGTTTTCCCCAAGGCCATCATTCCCCAACAAGCGTTTGGACTTCCTGCAACCAAGATGCTGCAATTCATTCCGGCCCCAAATGTCGGAATAAATCAGTTCTCATCCGGGGCCGAAAAGCGGCGAACGAATGATGACAAAGGCTCTGCCCGAATCGACGCCAACACCACGAGGTATGGCAACTTTTCCGCGTACTACTTTATGGACCGCTACAACCTCGACGACCCGTACCCGGTCGGCTTTGGTGGAGCCACCGTTCCTGGCCCATCCGGCGCTTACGATGCGCTCTCGAACGGTACCGATCAGGTCATTGTTCTGCGTAACACCAAGACACTTGGTGCGAGCATGGTTAACGAGGCCCACTTCAGCTTTACACGCTTGAACAACACTCTTGGCGTCCCGAAGGGAGGCGTGGGCGTCAGTCTAGCGGACCAGGGTATCTCTAGCGGCCCCGAGGGTATCCAGCAGGGCTTCCCTCAGTACGCCGGAGTCGAGGCTCTATATTTCAATTCCTTCACGGTGGGGACCAATCCCTTCTTCCTCGCGCAGATCAACAACACGTACCAGGTGGCGGATAACTTCTCAAAGGTCGTCCCGAATCACACTCTTAAAATCGGCGGTCAGTACATCTGGTACAAGGTCAAACAACTGCCCGACTTGGTCGCCAACGGAACTTTTTCGTTTTTCGGCTCAGGTAGCCAGTCCACTGGAAATGGATTCGCCGACTTTTTGTTGGGACTGCCTGATTTTTATTCGCAGCAGTCTTCTCCGCCCTTTTACGAGAGCGCTGCCGATGGCGCTCTCTTTGCGGAAGACAGCTGGCGGATTAGAACCAATCTCACGTTGAACTACGGTCTGAGATGGGACTACGTCACTCCCTGGGCCGAAATGCATCGCCAAACCACCACGCTGATCCCCGGTGTGGAGTCGCAAACCTTTCCAGGTGCACCGCTTGGATATCTCGTACCAGGCGATCACTTGCCGAATGGTCAGACAATTCCGACTGGGATTGCGCCGACTCCGAAAGATAACTTTTCCCCCCGCATCGGACTCGCCTATTCTCCCAACTGGTCAGACGGCCTCTTGGGCAAGGTCACGGGTGGACCTGGAAAAACCAGCATTCATCTTGGTGCCGGGCGATTTTTCTCTTCGCCCGAAGGCCTGACTGTCGCTTATCCGACTGGCAACCCGCCGTATGGGCTCACCTACACAAGTCCAGAACCGCCGTTGATGGCTACTCCATTCGTTGGTGCGCTGACGGGAACACAATACATACAACAGTTCCCGGTGAATGTTCCGCTGTACAACGTTTCTCCCAAGAACCCCGACACGAACGTGAATTGGGCACGCTACACACCCATTAGCGGGGCAGGCAGCGTCTGGTATCAGAATAAGACGCCGTACACGATGTCACTCAATTTCAGCGTTGAGCGGCAGATCGGGTCGAACATGCTGGCTAGTGCCAGCTACATTGGATCCGAGAGCCGGCACCTGCTGACCGTGGTCGGAGCGAATCCGGGAAATCCTGCTCTCTGTATGAGTCTAAGCCAGCCGCAAGATGTGGCTCCGGGTTCTCCAACCTGCGGACCATTTCTGGAGAACAACGTATTCACGCGCCCAGACGGAACGATCGTCAACGGGACACGCGGTCCATTTCCCAACACGATCGGCACCGATGCCTGGTACAAGAACATGGGCAATGCCAACTACAACGCCTTGCAACTCACTCTGAAACGCACGACCGGACCTCTAACGCTGCTTGCCAGCTACACCTATGGCAAGTCCCTCGACCTCTCTTCGAGCATTCAGGAACAGGTCTACCCCTATAACTACGGGATGGAATACGCGCCCTCGGCGTTTGATATCAAACACAATTTCGTTGTCAGCTACAACTATCAACTTCCATTCGCGAAGGCGACTGGAAAAGCCAATCGCTGGACCGAAGGATGGGCTCTGTCCGGCATCACTCGCTTTGCAACGGGCCTGCCGGTGACATTCGCCAGCTTCGGTGATAACGCCCTGGTCTACGTTCAAAACAACGGCGTGAATTCCGTCAGCATCGACCTGCCGAACTACACTCCAGGAAATCTTCACATCAATCACAATCCGCGCAACGGGCAGCCGTACTTTAATACATCGCTGTTCACACCAAATCCTCTAGGCACACAGGGGGACGCGAAGAGACGGTTTTTCTACGGACCGGGGATCAACAACTTCGATATTGCCCTTCACAAAATAACCAAAATCACTGAAAGCAAAACGCTCGAATTTCGCTTCGAAACGTTCAACACATTCAATCACGCCCAGTTTTATCCGAACGGCTCGGTGGACGGGAACATCAACAGCCCGACTTTCGGGCACGTTCTGAAAGCAGCGCCACCACGCATCGGGCAAGTGGCTTTGAAATTCAACTTCTAGCTCAGGGGTGACACAGATGGTGTGGCATCCCTTCCTGGCATTCTTTGTAACCGCGCTCCTTCTGGGAGCGATCATCGGCGCCGAACGGCAGTGGCACCAAAGAATTGCCGGACTGCGCACAAATGCCCTAGTGTCCGCGGGGGCAGCAATGTTTGTGAGCATCACCCATCTCGTGCCCTTGAACCCCACTTCCCTCCAGGTGGCTGCACAGGTTGTTTCGGGAATTGGGTTCCTGGGCGCAGAAATAATCATGCGAGAAGGGCTTAGCATACGCGGCCTCAACACGGCGGCCACCCTTTGGTGCTCGGCGGCGGTGGGCTCACTCTGTGGACTCGGTTTTGTCAAGGAGGCGGTGATCGGTGCAGCCGGAGTTCTGGGAGCAAATGTTCTGTTCCGTCCGCTCGCGCGAAAAATCGACCGACAGCCAAGTCGTGCTTCTGACGTGGAAACTCGTTACTTGCTTCGCCTGGTTTGCCGTAGCGATGGTTGGTATAACCTTTTGTAATCTCTTCTGAAACCACCCCAGTCGCCACGGCGGGCGAGGACAACACCTCGTTGCCCTTGCCGGTGGTGTAGCTCCATTTCAAGCCGACGTTGCCAACATTGTGGACGCTGAGCACGTTCTCATAGGGGTTCAGTCGCGTGCCATCGGCATCGAAGTGGAACTGGCTCCAATTAGTTTGCACCAAGAATGGCTCTTGAGCGCCCTTGTCGTTGTTCCGCTCCAGAGCCGTGACCCAATGTTCGCCGGGACGGGCGCTGCGAGGCGCGTGGATTCCCGTATCGTGGAACTCTCCCTTTCCGTTGGTGACTACGAGAGCCTCATCTTTCGTGTCGAAGAAAATGTCCACTCCGACGTTCGGCTCGAATCCGCGCCCCGATACCCGAATCCCACTCGTAGGCGGTCCCGATTTCTTGGAGAGAGCGATGGAAGGCGCGGCGCTGGCGACCCCGCAAAGCAGCAAGCACGCGAAAAACAGGAAGGCAAAATTGGCAATTGGCTGGGAGCGTTCCCGAGGGTCGAACATATTCCCTCCTCGTTCAAGCCGATTGAGTTTTCTGTCGGAGACAGCGTACTTGAAACGGGCAGACAATCTTGTTCCCGTTCCAATGTTTGTAAACTGGCGCAAAATCGCGGTTTCACTCATCGACCTGCCCAACCGATTCTCAAAGAGTGAAATGCAGGAGGGCGAGTACTTTGCACAGTTCGAGTTCAAAGGCGTTAAGTACATCACAAACTTCGCCGTAATTGACAGTTATCAACGGTGCGACGGCACACTTGTAGAGATCGATTTCTCAGATGGGAAAAAAGCCAAGATTCAGTCGTTCGTTGACTTCAACGATTCCGGCGAAGCGTGCCGGGAGAGCGAACCGCAGTGTTACCGCAAGTAGGGTGCCCACAACTGTTGCAATATCGCCGTTACACTCGTTGACCTGCCCAGCCATTCTCAAAGAATGTAATCGCTGATTTCGCCAGTTGGAACAACCGCGACCCGCTACAGGAGTTGTTGTATAGCTCGCTGGGGTGCGTGGATGCCCTCGCCGGTCTGTTTATGCTCCCTTCATGTTCCGAATGGAAAAAGAAAAAATGGACAGTGCCCACCACCCGCAACAATGCCACTTTAAGCTTCCCTTAAGGTTGGTGGTTCATAGTGGTAGGGTCGGATGGGGCCGGAAATGGGGCACTCTGGTAGCGACTGTGAGAACGTCATCAAGCTTTCGATGAGAAGAAGCGCAAGACATCGCTGAAATACGCGGTGATGTTGGCAGTCAGTGATCGTCGTTAGCACAATCCGACTGATGGATCGCATGCGAACCGCGTGTTTTCCAGCGTAGCTAGTTTGATTGGGCAATAACTGACGTGCTACAGCCGGAATCAGTTGCAGAAGCTATCTCATTTCAACGACAGATGCTCCCTCCACAGGGCTGCCGCTTGAATTGGTTCGAAGATTTGCTTCTCAATCAGGAGAAACATGAAAATGAAAACGAAAACGATTGCATTGAGTCTGGTGCCGTGGTTTGTCGGGGCAGCGGTTTGCTTCGCTGCCGACGCCAACATGATGGGCACTTGGAAGCTAAACGAGGCGAAGTCGAAGTTAGGCCCAGGAGCGCCCAAGAACAACACCGTTGTCTACGAGGCTGCGGGTGACAAGGTGAAAGTCACGATCGATGGCACAGACAAGGACGGCAAGCCGACGCATAACGAGTGGACCGGCAAGTTCGACGGGAAAGACTATCCGGTCACCGGCGATCCGACCTCAGACGTGCGGTCGTATACCAAGATCGACGACCGCACGTTGGGATTTAACGTCAAGAAGGGCGGCAAGGTCACCACCAGCGGTCGCATCGTCATCTCTACTGACGGCAAAACCCGCACGGTGACCGCGAGCGGAACCGATCCGTCAGGCCAAAAGTTCCACACTGCTTCGGTATACGACAAGAAGTGAATCATTCGCAGCTTGGACCGACAAACCGAGTGCCCTTGAGGCCCATGACGCCTGTTGAGAAATTGCGATAGCGCTCATTGACTCGAGGTCCTGCTGTCTGCGGATCGATTGCCCGAGGCAGCGCACCGGGGCCTATGGCGGAATCGGACTGAATGACCTCAGACCTACGATGACTTGGAACCTTTTCATGTGGCTCTCCGACATCCGGTTTTGGATCCGGAGCACCCGGAGCGATGCACAACTCCAGCGTTTGCTTAGAAAGCACGATAACGCCCAGAGCCTCGACCTGCTTTATGAAGAGCGAAAGGACCCTTGGGGATTGGACTCCCCCCACTTTCGGTACCAGCAAATCAAATACGCCACGATGCTGTCCCTGCTCCCGAGCCGTCGTTACAAACGAGCACTCGACCTTGGTTGCGGTTTGGGCAATCTGACACGCCGCTTATGCAACCACGCTGACCAGGTTTTGGGGATTGACGTGTCGCACGTCGCCATCGCACAGGCCACACGAGAAGCGACGGAGCGGAGCAACCT
>Ga0210405_10002890_pt1 | contig 17397 bp, 13 predicted proteins | sample IncBWH11MmetaG_FD_155492 | JGI IMG/M metagenome (GOLD analysis project Ga0210405, IMG submission 155492) | Forest soil microbial communities from Barre Woods Harvard Forest LTER site, Petersham, Massachusetts, United States - Inc-BW-H-11-M | ecosystem: Environmental > Terrestrial > Soil >... | reverse complement strand
GCGTGGCGGTGCGGCAAGCGCAGCTCAGTCTCAGCAACAGGACTCCCAGCGGAGACAGCAGGCACAGCAGCAATTTGATAATCAGATCAAGGCCAAGCAGGAGCAGCGTGAGACCAGTGACGCAGATCAAAAACGGCTCCTATACAGCGCCCAAATTGCACATCAAAACGTCTTGACTGTTGGCTTGCAGTCTGAGGCTCACCGACTCGATCAAGAGACGCTTGAAAAACACAACGCCGCAGCTAGGGAATATGAAAAAACACTGACCGACGCGGGCGGAGTAAGGGCTAAGCTGACCGTCGATGGCAAGCCAAAAGATGTGGTGAACGCTAGCGACTTCATGGCCGCGTATGTAAAAGACCAGTCAATCGGAAAAGGGCCAGACGGTTTTCAACGACATTTTATTCTGACCAACGATCTCTCGGAGATCAAGTTCAACGGAGAGCACTGGGTGCGCGACGACGGGTCGCCTGCCGATATGGACAACCACGCCCAGATAATCGCTGTGGACATGCCGGTCAACAACATGCGGACTCATCACATGTCTCAAGGCAGCAGGCTTAACAAGCTCGCGGGCGAGAAGCTATTCGACGATGACAAGATGTATGACACAACGCCAGAGGCGGACGCCGGTCTTTATAGTATGCGGCTTAAGAATGAAGGCGAAGCAGCCAGAGCTGCGCATCAACGCGAATTCGCCAACAGAACCCAGGAAAACTCGAAGAAGTTTGGCCAGATAGAAGCAAAGATGAGGGAGGGTTTGGCCAAGGCCGAGCACAAATACTTCACCGCGATCCAGAAACCCAATAGCGACAAAGACGAGGCACTGGCCACTCTGAATTTTGAAAAGCAGCAGGCGCAAGACCAATACGAGGGCGCGATCAAAACTGCCGGTGGCACGCCACAGCATTCCGTTTACTCCAAGCCTGCTGGTGCAACCATGAAAGTGCCCGGCTCTGACGGCAAGCTGCATTGGAGTGATGGCAAGACTGATCTGGGAGTTGCGTTGTAGAACATGGCCGACCAGTCGCCAGTCACGCTTGATTTCAGTAATCCGCAGCCGGACTCCGCCCAGAATAGTGTCACGCTCGATTTCGGCAAGGCACAGCCTCTCGCGGCTGCACCGGGAGTTCGTCTCGACTTTAGCAAAGCTCAGGATGCAAGTCCAAGCCAGCAACCTGCGACCGGCGAGATTAAGGCTTACCAGCCTACCGTGTGGCAAAGAATTTCCAACGCGATTACGGCAGGGATTCCGAACTACAGCAACCGCACCGTATACAACCAGAAATACGGGCAGACGCAACTAGTAAGCCCAGAAGAGGCGCTTACTCCCGCCGAGCAAGAACGCCATCCCATCGTTACGGGCACCGGCGAGTTTGTCGGCGGACTGACCTCGCCGGAATCCGTTGGATTGATTGCTGGCACGGGAGGATTGGGCGAGTTGCCTGGGGCCGCCGCTGTCATCCCGCGTCTGATCTCCGCTGGCTTCGGGGCGCAATCAATCTACAGCGCCATCAGCCAAAGCCCAGACATCATCGACGCATTCAAGCGGGGCGACACCTCAACTGCGGAGCGATTAACCACTAAGGCCCTTCTAAATCTTGGCCTGGGTGCTCTGGCTGCTCGTCATGCCGCGATGGGCGAAGGCGCTGTGTCCGGCAAGTCTGAGCCAACACCGATTGCAGAAGAAATTCCCATCCACCCCAGCTCTTCAGTCGCAGAAGCTCTGCACGATGCCAATGTGCCGGATGTCCGCGTCGTCGAAAGTGCGGCCTCGAAAGCGCATCTAGAAAACTCGGACACGCTGCATCCTTCAACCACTGAGCCGTTATCATCAGCCAGTGTTCGCGGCCCAAGTGACGTTGCGGAACTGCGAGCGCCGACTGCGAGAATAGTCAGTGACCATGTGCCGGTCGTAGCGAAGAGCGAAGTCTTAGCCCAGGCAGTACAAAACGCAATCAACAACTCGGACGAGTTGCAGAAGCTCGGACTTGACCCAGCCGCAATCAGAACTCCCGCCGATGCCGAGGCAATGCTCCAGCAAGCGGCCAGTCACATTAAAACTAATCTTGATCCACGCGCCTCAGCCACAATTACCTTCGACGCGCAGAAACAGCTTGCTGCATCCCTTGGTATGTCGGTAGAGGATCTGTTATCGAGAAAGAGTGGCCAGGCGTTCAACTCCGAGCAGGTCATCGCATCTAGATCATTACTCGAAGCCAGCGGTCGCAATGTCGTCACGGTCGCAACCGAGTCCGAAGATAATCAAGCTCTGGCAGACGCCTTGGCGCAACACCAAGCCGTGATGGATGCAGTCAAGGGAGTTGCGGCGGAATCCGGTCGGGCCCTTGGCAGCTTCAGAGTACAGCCGCCAGAGACTCAAATCTCGAATGCACTCCGCGATCTATCCGGCGACGCGCTTGATGAGGCACGCAGCTTGTTGCGGAAAATTGATACACAGAATCCGCGCCAATTAAACATGTGGCTAGAGCAAGTGAAGCCCAGCACAACGGCTGACAAAGTATTCGAGTTTTACCGCAACAGTCTGCTCTCTGGTCCCGCAACCGTTATTAAAAAGGGCGTGAGCGAAGCCACGATGTTGGCGCTAGAGACCACAAAGAAGGCGGTCGCGGCAGGTCTCAGTAAACTCCAAGGCAGTGACGACCAGAGATTCGCCAGCGAGTCGTACTGGTTTGCAAAGGGCGCTATCGACGCGCTGCAACACACCACGGCGGTGCTGAGCGGAAAATTTGATCTCGCCGATATGCCCGACTTCGAGAAGAGCGGCCAACGGGCTATTAAGGGTACGGCAGGCGACATCGTTAGGTTTCCGAGCACACTGTTGTCCAGACAAACCAACCTGATGTACGTCCTAAACTACATGGGTGAGTTAAATGCCCGTGCTGCCCGCCAAGCACTCAGCGAGAACCTGAGCGGGCCGGAACTAGCGGCACGGCAAGAGTACCTTGTCCAGCATCCGTCCGTCACGATGACCCAAGCGGCGAATGACGTAGCTTTGCGCGGGACGTTCCAATCGCAGCTCGGGAAATTCGGGAAGCAATTGCAGAACGCAGTCCGTAGCGAACCCACGGGCATCGCGCAATATTTGTTTCCTTTTTTCAAAACGCCCATCAACCTGGCCAAGACCACAGCGGAATACAGCCCTTACGGATTGTTCAAAGGACTAGCTAAGGGTGATGTCGATGCACAGGCGCGTGGCCTAGTGGGAAGCTCTCTGGCCGCTGGCATTGCCTACCTGGCCCTTTCTGGCCACATCAGTGGCGGTGGCCCAGTTGATTTCCAGAAGCGCCAGACACTAGAGGCAACGGGCTGGCAGCCATACTCCGTGAAGATCGGCGACAAATATTTTTCGTATCGCCGTCTTGAGCCGGTTGGCTTGGCGTTCGCGCTCGTCGCAGATGCCGTCCACGGAATACAATCCGGCGATCCAGAAGTTGTGGCCACATCAAAGGCGGACACAGCCGTCGCCCACATCGTTAGAAATCTACAAGATGTCGCGTTCATTCCGACGCTTTCAAACCTGGCGGAAGCCTTGACCAGCCCAGGTGCTCGTGCTCAGAGTTTCATTAGCCGCGAAGTGGCCAGCATCGTCCCAGCGCTGGTCAAAGACGTAGCGCAAGCAGGTGACCGCGCTATCCGTCGCCCGCAGGGCATCGCGCAAACTATCGAGAGCCGCGTCCCAGGATTAACCCAGCATGTGCCCGCTGCTATTGACATCTCTGGCCAGTCGGTCAAGCGCCCAGCGTCGAGCGTCGGCGGGATGAATCCGTTCCCTGTTACGACGGCCAAGAACGATCCGACGTTGAACGAGTTGGCGCGGCTGGGTATCTCAACGCCGAGTGCACCGACGACGATAAAGCTACGGGGCAAGCCATCACCGCTGAGTCAATCGGAGCGTCAGCAGATCGCGCAAGAAGAAGGCCAGCGGTTTTACCAGCAGGCGTCCAGGCTAATCAGTTCGGGATCGTGGACTAGAAAGTCGGACGACCAAAAACGAGAATCGCTCGCAGAAATTAGGCGCGACATCGACGAAAACAGAGCCGCAAGACTGATAAAAATACGGAAGGCCGAGTTGGCGCGAGGGAGTCTTTGAGAGCCTCATTGACCAGCACGCAGACGCAGCAGCGCCCGAGGATCGCAACACCATCGAGAAAGTAATCTTCTCCAAGATCATCGACCATCGAAACAGCGTTAAGCGTGGCGTAGTCGGCGACGAAGAGGCAGCGCGACTCAGCAGCAGGATTGCGGAGTACACAGCGAGGGTGCGGCAGTGGGCATAGCAGGGCGTAGCGAAGAGGTCACAATGAGAGTCATCCACTTGGAAGGTGTACGATCCGATTATCTTCGTCTACCACCTGGAGAAATCGAGCACGCGGAAGCTGCGCTGCGCCGCAACGCGGACAAGTTAGTTCCAGAACTAGCTCTGGCTGGAAATTTGGGGCCGTTGGCAGTTCCCAATTGATTGCCCGAATCCACTCCGTGCAATCGGGAAAGCGCGTGCATTGGATCGCGAGATATTGCATGACTCTTTGAAGATTGTCTATCGCAGGCGACGCGCATTGCAAACCTGCCGGGCAAACAGATGGCCCGGATCGCTTGGCTCTTACCCCAACCGAGCTTTCCGGGCCTTTCTGTTTTAGACGTGCGGCTGAGACTCAGCCTTTAGGCGCTTGACCAGTAACGCCGGGGACACACGCAACGAGCGGGCGATACTACGAAGGCTGTCGCCGTTGGCTTGTCGCCTCTGGACTGCCTTCATGTCAACATTCACACCGGGCCGTCCTAGCCGCGTGCCTGCCTTGCGCGTGCGTTCCAATCCAGCCTTGGTTCTTTCGGATATAGTGATCGCTTCCTGGGCAGCCAAAGTTGCTGCAATCGAAATGACGACATCGCGCATCATTCCGCACGAGTCAAAGTATGGCTCCATGAAGCTTCTCCATCCGATTCCCCAATCATCGAGTCGCTGTAGATGGCGCAGCGTCTTGCGGACTCCCTCTCGGCTGAAACGGTCTAGCTTCCAAAACAAAACAAGATCGAACCGTTTCTGGCTGGCCGCCAGCATCATGGCGTCAAACTGCGTGCGTGCCTTCTTGCCAGTGCCCGTGATTGTGTCCACGTACTCCGCAACGATCTCCCAGCCCTGTGTGGCCGAAAACTCGCGGAGCTGTCCGAGCTGATTCTCATTCTCCTGCTTCGACGTGCTAACCCGCCCTAGCAATGCGACTCTCATTGTCACCTCCCCTGTTGATCTATCGGTCGTATCGTGAACGCCTAGCAAAACCATCTCAAGTCCGCGCCAAAATGACGCAGTTTGCGCCGACGTTTTGTGAACGCTAGTGTTTCTTCTTGCCCCACCGTGCCTTGGCTGCCTTCTGCGCCCGCTTTTTTCTCTGGGCAGGCGTTAGGTTCTGCATCGCCTTCTTCCCGCCATGTCCACCTCGACAGGCTGGGCAATACCGAAACACGATTGGCTCTACGTCTGGGTGCTCTTTGCAAAATGGTTTCTCAGTCATTGGCGCACCATAGCACGTGCTCGGCATGACTGCAAGCCTCTGTGCTCATCGCACGCGGCATCACCGCACGCCGGACAGCACGGCTCTCCCCTGCCCGCTTTGTCGTAAACCGCTTGATTGTGAATGATCTCGTGGCCGTCCTGGGTACTGGCATACGGCTCAATCTCGTGATGGCAAAAGGGGCACCCGTCATTGCACATGCAGTCCCACTCGTCATCCCATTGGACGTTGCAGTGGTAGTAGTGATTTGTGTAGGTCTCAGCCATTTTGCACCTCCACTCCGGCAAGGGTAATCGCCGATTGCGCGACTACCGGATCAGCCGACATCATCTCAACCTCAAGAGACATGAATGCATCACGAATATTCCCGTTCGCATCCTTCACGATGCGCCGCACGTTAGGCATGGCCAGCCTGCCGCCAGTCTCAATAGCCCAAACGCGCTCTAACAGTTTCGTCATCTCGACTGCCAGCCCGTAGGTAGAAAACTCGACAAGCCGTACACGCGACAAAAAGCGCCGCTCTAGCCCGTCAACGCTGTTCCCAGTGAAAACGAAGATTGTGTTTGGCGGTTTGGCTCCTGTGCCGTCCAGCTTGGACAGGAACGCATCCTGAGCCGGGCGCGACATGTTGTCAGCCTCATCCACATGGATCATGTGGAATTTATTCGGCGTCATGGGCACGTACCAGCACCGGGCGCACGTTGAGTTAACTACCTCCAAAGAACACTCGCGTGACGGGATGTGATGCCGTTCCGCGCCTACTTGTTTTGCCAGTACCATTGCCATCTCGGATTTGCCCAGTCCGCTCCCGCCTAAGAAAAACCACTCGGACGGAAATGGCTTTGCCGCAAACGTTGACATGATCCGGCGCGGCTTCTCGCATAAGAACTCAGAGACGCGGGCAGGCGTGTACTTGTCTGATAGGGGAGTTGGAAAGTCAAATCCGGCTTGGCTCATCGAGACCTCCCGGTACAAGCGGCGATGAATCGCTCAGCATCAAACCGGCTATTGGTTTGACGTAAAGCCTCAGCAAACCGAGTGATTACAACGCAAACGTTAACCACCTCACACGTCCCGTCTTGGTGAGTGGGAAGTAGCTTTATCGTCTCAGCTATCAACCTAAAGTCTTTGCGGCTCATGTCTAATCTCCTCTCGCGGATGATGCCTAGCACATGCAGGGCATGTACGAGCACGAGCGGAAAATAACACACGTTTGCAAATGCACGAATGCCCAGCACATGCATCGCAATGGAAACGCAGGTTGATAAAACCTCTTGACACGTTTTCGTAAACGCTCGCAGGAATTTCGATGCATTAAGCAGATGCAGTCCAAGCAATCCGGCACGATCCGCAACTGATCCGCAAGCAACCTGCGACGCAATTGCAGGCAAGCGGCAATACCGCAACCGGCAACGTAACGCGAGTTAGTAAGTGCTGGAGAGTTAGTGGCGAATCAACTGCGAGTGTTCTGCGGATGTGCTGCTATTCTCTTCGCCGATCCGGTTTAGGGGCTCCATTGAGAGCCGACAGACACCCTACCCGGCCTACCCCTTAACCACCCTTAGCACCGCCCGCGCCTATTTCAGTTCCACTTTTCTCTTCTTCTTCCCATGATCCCATCTACGTTCTGTGACAACTGTGGAGCGCGTCTCTCGCCTCCAAAGAAACTCTTCTGCTCGCGCCGCTGTCAGCGCAAGGCTGAAACGGCGAAGCTGCGGGCAGAATTTATCGAGGCGTATGGTGGGAAGTGTCAATGCCCTGGCGGTTGCGACGTAGACGAGCCGGACTTTTTGTCACTCGACCACATCTTTAATGATGGCGCTCAGCATCGTAAACAAATCAGGCGCGGGAACATCTACCGGGAATTAAAAGGGCTGGGCTGGCCAAAAGACCGCTATCGTTTGTTGTGCTACTGCTGCAATCAGGGCAGGGCGCGGCGCGGGGGCAGATGCCCGCATGAAGATGGCGCGACTAACAGGCGAGAGTCGGAAACGGAGATGGACGCAGACCTTGCGCTCGTGGCCGATTTGCAGGCAGCGTTGCCAGCCGCATCGCTGTGAATCTCGCCGATGCACATGGCAAACCGCCAGGCCGGTTGAATGTCGAACTCGCAAGTCTGGCCAACGCCATTCTCGCCTACCAGAAAAAGCCTCTCACCAAGTCGAGCTTTACGCCGCGCTCCAGACAGCCGGAGCGGAACTTCCCCGCGACCCCGAGGCATTTCGGCTGTGGTTGCACTGCGCCAGAAAACAGGGTTCAGTCACATGTCGGAAGCGGGCCGAATGATGGGAAATATTCCGTCTGTTCGCGAGTTTCCTGAAGGAATAAGTTCGGCCCGTCCTTCCGAAGCAGCTAGGGTCGTACTGCGCCTTGCTGAGTAGGCAGCTTGCTTGAGAGGCCCACCGAGCCGATTGGCCTACCTGTTACCCTCCTGCCCTAAAATGTGAGACACGGCCGCGAGTATGATCGAACAGCTTGATTAAAACGACGGTGTACAGGCCAGCCTCGACGATGCTCACAGGTACGAACCACACCAAAGGCCATTGCGGGTAATGGACTAATACGGCACACAAAGCAAGTAGATGCAAAATCAACAGGCCAGAAACTGCCCACCAAAATGCCGGACGCTTCCAGTGCCTCTTCAAAGGTTTAACAACCCACCAGAAGAGAAATGGTGTCCAAAATACCAGCCCAGCCCACCTGCGAGGAACGACGATGCCTGTGTGAACACTAAGAACGGCTAGCAAAGTGAACACTGCGAGGAAGATCAGCGCGAGCCCGACATAGAGTAGACAACGCCGCACATTTTTCCATAAGTTCAGTTCCTTCACTGGCAATCTCCGCTGATTGCCGCCGTCACGGTCGTAACAACAGCATTTCCACTAGCAAGTATTACCGTCGCCGCTGGTGCGGATGCCTCGATGCCCTCCGACAAGTCGAGCAATCCCCTGAACACGGAAGACTTAAGCGGATAGGTGAGGCCATTCGTTGCTGCGTAGTTCAATGCTTGGTTGTAACTGACTGCGCTCAAGAACCGAGTAGCGGGTTCGACGGCCTCGGATGATCCAGGTGTATCGCTTGGGTCGCTAGGGAACGGACTAAAGCCTTGCAGCAACGTGTTTTTAAGGAGTCTGTTACACCCTTTGGGGTTCACGAAACTCTCGAATGGACTCTTCAAGCTTTTGACCGAAAACAAGTTTGTCGCGAACGATCCCAACCAGGCCGTATCAATACTCCCGAACAAGGTAAACCCGCTGCCGGAATAAATAGGGCTCCATCCCCACTCCCCAAGTATTGTGTAACTGACGTTCCCTCCGTTGATTGGTGAAATCCAGCTCTGTTCTGGAAGCGGTCCCCATGAATAGCCAACAACGACGGGTATGCCCATCAGACCGAACTGATTCCAGTTTGCTCCTGTCCCGCCTGACACTCCGACGCTGCTCGCGTCACCATCCTTGCAGTTCTGATTCGCCGGGCTGCCGCATTTTGCCCTTTGCAGGCCCAACGGATCATTGTAGGTAACCGGGTTGTTCCCCACATAGGAATATCGGTTCCAGGTCTGCGGGTTGGTGATGTCCACCGCCGCCAGCCCAGCCGGGTCGGGAGAGAGCCAGCTACCATGTGTTTTCTGATACTCTCTCGCCCCGAAGTGGTCACCATTGTTTTCAGAGTCCCAGAAACCGCCAGCAAACCCGGTGAAATCTATCGGGGGGTTGCAGGTTTCGGAGAAGCCGTCGCCAAATGGTCCCATGAGCACGCCTTCTTCACATGCGACCGCCCCAGTATAGTCGGTGCTGAGGCGACGTGTCCCCAGATTGTCTGTACGATTGAAATAGGTCGTGCCGTTGGCGTAGGTAAAGAAGCCGCCTGTAGCCCGCGTAAAACTCGGAGTGTATTCGGTGAACGGGCTGTTCGCATCGAACACGAAATCGCGTACCGTTCCTCCCGCTTCGGTTTTCTGCTGTCTGCGGCCAAGGGCATCGTATAAATAGGACGCTCCGTTGCCTGTCGTCAATTGTCCTGCGTAGTCGTAGGACCAGCAGTAGGGACTTGTAGGGCATATACCGTCGCCGATAACGTTCCCCATATCATCGTAATAAAAACTGCTGTTTTTGTTGTAGGCGTTGAATGTGTAATCGACTTCGTAGCCCGTTCCCGACACTTTATGTTGTTGCCAGCGGTTGCCGTACTGGTCGTAGCTATACGAGTAGTGCGGAGGACTGTTATTTCCAGTCTGTGTCAAATTAGCCGTGGCCAGGCGGTTGAAGGCATCATAGGTATAAGCCCAAGTGCCGGTAACGTTGTCCTGGTACGAACTAATCGTGCTGTTCGCGTTGTATCCAAGCAATAAATTGTAGGTCGGACCACTGCCATCCTGCCTCTGAGTCAAGCGACCCAAGGTATCATAGGTGTTGGTTTGGACCAGGCTGTCGCCGTAGGTTGCCCCGGCAAGTTCTCCCAAAGGATTGTACGTAGCGTAGCTAAGAAGTGTGGCGGGGTGGGTGGAATCGCTCCATGCGCTCGTGACTCCGGTCACCTGCCCAACAGAATTGAGTGTTCTGGTGATTTGGCCCGTATACGAATCGGTCACTGCTGTGACATCCCCTGCATAGTCATAAGCGTGAAGTATCCCTCGAACGTTAGAGTAGCAATTGGCTCCCGCGCAAGAGGCCTCCCAAACTGGTCTGCCCATGACATCATAGCTATAAGCTGCCGCCGCGCCATTTGAATGAGATTGAGAAGTAAGCCTGCCTTTTCCGTTGCTTAAACTCCAACTGAGCCACATTGAAGCGTCATAGGCATACCCGTACCCGTTGGAGCCGTCACTGTATTCCAGGGTTGACAGACGGTGAAGTTTGTCCCACGAGTAAATCGCGCTCACCACTGTACCGCCAGGGTTTAGAAATGTGGCACTGTACAAATCCCCCGGCGTCACGCTGTCGTAGGTGTAGCACTTGGAGTAACTGCCACCTCCACAACTAGCGAAAGGGATTTCAGGTTCGTTCTCCGTCAGCATCCGCGATAGTCCGTCGTAGGCGAACTGTCGTCCCTGGCCAGAGAAGTTGATGGAGGTCAAATTGCTGAGGGCATCGTAGTTGTAGGTGGCAAGGAAACCGTTAGCCGAAATGTCTAGTCCGCAAGCGGTGGCACTCGCACCGTTCGCGAGTGTTCCGGTGGTCCCTACACCATCGCAAACGTTCACTAACCTCCCAAGCCCATCGCCCTGGTAAACCTTCGTAATACCGGATTCGTCGGTGACTTCCGTCGCCCGTTTGGTGTAGCTGAGAGTCCGGTAGGTGCTGTCGGGATTCGTGATCTGGATTGTCCGGCCCAGGGCATCGTAGGTGAAAGAAGCGTAGCCATAGGTCGGATCAGAAGTTGTGAAATACGGGTTGTAAACCTTCACAGCCTGCCCAAGACTATTGAAGACCGTCTTCCCGTACTTGTACCCACCGGAGGCATTCGGATCAGTGGACTGCGTGCTGACCGTTCGCCCAAGACCGTCCAGCGTCGCGGTCGAAGAAATCGTTGAGCTACCGGATGAACGGGCTGTGCTGGCCGTTGTTGTCCAAGGCAGAGATGATCCGGTACTGTACGAAGATGAGACTACGCCTCCATCGGGGTCCGTAACACTCTTTATGCGGTACAGAGGGTCAGCTCCGTTGGCAGTGTAGCTGAACGTGGTCACATTTCCATTGACATCGGTCGAAGAGGCAGCCACCCCGCCGTTGCAATCAAACGTTGCAGAAGTAGACATTGCCACGGTGACCGTGGGCAGCGTAGTCGTCTGTGCAAACATTCCATTGCAGGCAAAATTGCTGAAAGACGTGACCGCTCCGTTGACATCCGTCACGGATGCCAACGTGCCGTTGGAATTAAACGTTGCTGATGAAGTTAGCCAATTGGAACCGCTCACCCATCGGGAGCTAGAGGTCGGATGCCCAGAGTTGCTGTACGCAATCTTGGTCTTAGCCAGATCTGTGCCTGCGGAGTTCTCGGTGTGACTGTAGCAGGGTGTGTTGAAAATGTACGTGCCTGAAGGGTACGGGTTACATGCGTTGGTGCCGTTCCATGATTGACCATAGAAGAGGAGTGTTTGCGACGTGGGAGTACTCGCTCCAAAATCGTAAGCCAGCATAGAAGTCACGTTACCGTAAGAATCGAAGGTAGTTGTGACCCGGTTGGTGGAAGACGTTCCTAATGACGTGTACACGTCTGTTTGCGTGAACGGAAGTGCTGGCACGGTGCCAGGGGCTACGCAACTCGCAAACGCTGTTCCGTTATAGCAAGTCGTCACCGTTTTCAGCACAGTGCTTGTCCCCTGATTGAAAACTGCCTGTGTCTGGTACTCTCCGGCAAAGCTGTAGACCGTCTGATTGCTTCCCGGATCGGTTACAGTGACCGTGAAGTTTCCCGGCGTGCTGCTGTTGTTGGAGTTGACGTAGGTCCAGGTACCGTTGTTGCCGTTGTTGTCGTTGATCGTGCGAGTCAGGGTGGGGACGACGTTGGAGTTGCAGTTGAGTCCGTTATTGCCCCCGGAGTAGCCGTATGAAACGTAGCCGCCAGATGGCAAGGTTATTTTGGTGATGCGCCCGGTGTAGTACGTGCCGTTATTTGTAAAGCCGTTTCCGTTTGGAGTTTGCTCGTAAGCGATGGTGTATGCAGCCCCAGTAGGAGTCGAGATGGATGTGGCGTAATACACATTCGATGCGCTCTGGTCATGACCACAGCCAAAGTTGGTCTTAAAGTTGTGCTCCGTGTAGGAAACCGTGTACGTCTGATTGTTGCCACTCGCATCAGTGTAGGAATATGTGTCAGACGAAGGAGTTGGCCTGGTAAAAGCGCCTGACAATACAGTCTCACCCAGAGTGTCCGTGTAGGTCACAGTGTTCAAACCCCACGACTCACCGATGGACGCACCGTCTGGGTCCTCTATCGCTAAGGAGCTGCTCGAATTGACATAGTTTCCTGATCTGTCATATAGCGTCCACGTGAGCGAAGCGCCTCCTTGGGCGGCCAGAGTATAGCCCGTACCATCACTAGCCTTGTCGGCGAAGCTCCCGCCGCAGGCACTATTACCGACCAGCACAGAATCGGTGATCGGAAAGATGTGCATCGCGCCCGAACTGTCGGTGAACGAAAAGCCCGACCATTTTTGCGTCGAACCGCTTCCACACGCATTGCTGGTGGTGGTCGAATGTTGAACACCCCACGTCAGACCGTAGCGGCTTAGTTGTCCAACAGGAATGTTGCCTCCCACCCCCGTCGCTGGAAAGCCTGAGATCAAAGAATAGACGAATGGAATTTTACCTGCCTTGCTCCTAATCGGGATGCTCAAGACGATGTTGCCGCTCGCTAGATCAACACTAGCGCTGTCCGGCCCTGGCATTTGCGTAGAAAACGGTTGGACTCCTTGCGAGAATGCAGGAATGGCGAGCAGGAGGACGAGCGCGAAAAATGCCGCAAACCGTTCCCGAAACCCGGCTGGGATGAGAGTAGCAGGTGAGACACTGAGACTCAATGTGGAAGAGGGAACGCGTAGAAATTGCCCAACCGCAAAGCGAGCCATAGGCTCCTCCTTGAGACGGCTCAGTTTCCCCCTCAGAAAACTGTGGCGGGATTGTCAGGCAAGCGCAACAAAAAAGTCAAGTGATTTTGTTATGGTGTCTGCGCGGCTTCTGTCACGCCATCGTCGCGCAAATTTTTTCACCAATCGGGATCGCGAGAGGATCTGTGACATCATGGTCTTATGAAGCCCAGATTCAGGGCAATCCTTACGGCTGGTTTTTGAGAGCGGGATCTTGCCCGGTCGAGTCATAGCGTTGCAGGTGATGACAAATGTGGCCTTGGGATCAGAGGCAGACGCGAAGAAGCTGTTTGGACAGTTCCGAGAATATCTGAACCTAGTCCCAAAAACGAGGAAGTGACCAGCGTGAAACTTGGAGGTTTCGTCCCTCGCGATCCCGTTCTTTGCCCGAAGTGCGGCGCAGAATCCAATCTAGTTAGGATGAGGTCCGAAATAGCCTCGGTTGGAATACTGAACCCGAAAGTAAACTTCGTGGCGCGTAACTTCGATTTCTCCTGCCCCAAATGTGGCCATTCATTCATCGAGACTCGCCGCGTCGGATACCACGCCACGATTGCAACGAAGGAGTTGAAGGATCGGTTTCCCAAGAAGTATTGGAAGCAGTTACGTGCTGCGCTACCGGTGGAAGAACGAAAGATTTTCCGGCAGACGTTGAGCGGGAAACGAATGGCATTGGACGGAGAGGTAGAGCGTTGGTTGAAGGTCTTAGAGCAAATTCAGCAGTAGAGCGGCTGGACCGAGGCGTCGTCCCTCACGCCATCTTAGCCCACGCCTGTTCTTACGGACGGACGAGCGACATTCTCAACTTGATATTTCTTGGGACAACATTGGGTACAAAAAGCAAAGGGGAAAATGGTGCCTTCCAATTCGTAAGCGACGCCAGATAAACGAGTTAGATTTCCCGCGCAGCGGATTCGGTTTTACTACGAACCAGAAGGTCGGGAGTTCGAATCTCTCAGGGCGCACCATTCTAAAACCTAACCCTCATTGCATTGATGCCGCTTTCGCGGCATCAATCGGCAACACTCCTTCGTAGCCTATCCGTAACACCAAGGCTATCACCTGGGCACCCATTCGTCGGCCAGATTGACCTTGGTGCCAGTATGTCGTTCGTTTGCACCACCGCTATGGCCCGAATTCAACTACTTGACACGCTGAGGAGCGAGCCTATACTGGCCGTGCCACACTAACCAGCGTTCGCTTCGTCCCACAACGCTGGTTGATGTTCCAATTCTCCATTCATAGACGACGTTCTTACCTAGCCGTTTATTTCTGGGCCTCCCGGGGAGTAGAAACACATGAAGACTCGAATACTCATTAGCGTGTCTCTGATTGTAGTTGTTCTAGCGATGGCGAACTTGTTTGCCGGGGAAGCGCAGAAAGCGGCCAGTCAACCGGCGCAGGCTCAGCCGGGATTGCAGGTGCAGCCTCCCATTTTGGACGCGGGAGCACATCTTAACCCGCTGAAGATTGCGCTGCTGCACTGGTATTTGGCCGACACTTCGACTTCGGTGACCGTGGGCAACCAGCCCTACGGCGTGTGCTTCGACGGAGCCAACATCTGGACGGCGAACTTCGCCGATAACACCGTCACCAAGGTGCAGGCTAACACCGGCCAAGTCTTGGGCACGTTTAACGCAGGAAGCGGCCCCTACGGCGTCACGTTCGACGGGGCCCACATCTGGGTGTCTGACGCCAACTTTAATACCGTCACCAAATTGCGAGCGAGCGACGGCAAGACCTTGGGGACCTTCACCGTGGGAAAGACCCCTGAATGGATGACTTTTGACGGGCAGGACATCTGGGTATCGAACGGCGGGGACAACACAGTAACTAAACTGAGAGCCATTGACGGTAAAACACTGGGAACATTCCCCGTAGGTAATGCTCCGATCGCGATGGCCTTTGACGGAACCGCTGTTTGGGCGTCCAACTATGGGGGCAACACGGTAACCAAGTTGCGTGCTTCGGACGGGGCCGTTCTGGGTACGTTTGGTGTCGGCATTAACCCATTGGGGATCGCTTTTGACGGTGCGAGCATGTGGGTGGCGAACCGGAACAGCAACACCGTGACCAAACTGCGCGCCAGCGATGGCACGGTACTTGATACGTTCCCACGCCCCCGTCTGACGGGCCCTATGGGATCGCATTTGATGGCACCTACATCTGGGTGTCAGGCGATTCCTACGTTTTGGTCCTGCGGGCGAGTGACGGTGCGCAGGTGGCATCGCACCAGTTACAGAGCGAGGGCATAGCCTTCGACGGGGCCTACATTTGGGCGGCTGGCCAGAACTTCAACGCGCTGTACAAATTCTAGAAAGAGCGGCGATGCCCGCTAAATGGGCGGTGCAGGCACTGAAAAACAACAGAGAATATAGAGAATCAAGGAGAGGATTATGAAGAGATGGTGCGCCACGACATCTTTAAGCTTTTGCGCTTTGGCACTCTTGTTGGGAGCGGGATTTCAGGAGCTAAGGGCACAAGTTAACGTAACTACCGCACACCAGGACATTCCTGCCATCTCCACCGGTTGCGTATATCGCACGGGCCAGGACTTGCAGGAGAGCACGATTACATATAGCAACCTTTCAGACAGCACGTTTGGCCAATTTTGCAACTACACCACTTTGGACGGCCAAGTTTACGGACAGCCGCTCGTGGTCACTAACGTAAAGTGGAGCGGTGGACAGGCACGGACTGTGGTTTATGTAGCCACAATGAATGGCAACCTGTATGCCTTTGATGGAACGCCGCCAGCACCCAGCGGTTCTCCGGGCGGATGCACCCTGCTGAGCGGGACTCGGGTGTCTCTGCTGCTTTCGGGCGAGCTGCGCCTACTTGCAACAACCTAGGTGGTGGGGCCTGCCAGGCCATAGCTCCAAATGTAGGGCTTTTGGGCACGCCCGTCAGAACACAACTCGTATCCCGGATAAGATTGATTCCGGGCCGCTAAGAACGGCGTAGCGCATAATCTGATTACCAGCAGATCCCCCCTTAGAGCAACATAATCTCGTCGACGGTGTTCTTTATCAGTAGGAACTAAAAATGGAGGCTCTCATGCGTCCCAGATTGTGTATTGCTCATCTATACTTATCAGGGGGCCTCACGCGATGAACGTGCGGAGGAGGTTCAACATGAATAATTTTGGAGGTACTGCAGGGTTCGGAAGGCCTCAATTGGGCAAGCGGAGTTTGGGCTCGCTATTGTCGTTGGCTTTGCTGCTCACAACCTGGCCTCAGAACTTGTTGGCCGCTCAAGACTCGCAAGACGCCGGCCAGGCTGCGCAAGCGCCAGCACAAGACGCGCAGACCAGTCAGGCGGCGCCATACGCGCAACAGACACCCGAGCAGTTGCAGCAATTGGTAGCGCCGATTGCACTCTACCCGGATTCGCTAGTGGCGCAGATCCTGGCAGCGTCGACCTTTCCCGAGCAGGTTGTCCAGGCCGACAGATGGGTGCAAGCGCATCCCGATTTGAAGGGCGATGCTCTAGGCCAAGCCGTCGACCAGCAACCCTGGGATCCGAGCGTTAAGGCGCTGACTGCATTTCCATCCGTCCTTGGGAATATGGACAAGAATCTTTCCTGGACATCTTCTCTGGGCGACGCATACTACAACCAGCAACAGGACGTAATGAATGCGGTGCAGGTCATGCGGCGGCGAGCACGATCCGCCGGCAACCTGAAGTCTACGCCGCAGCAAAACGTATCCACAGATGGCGCCGACGATGACATCGCAATTCAACCGGCCAGCCCGGACGTCGTTTACGTTCCCGCCTACAATCCGTGGTTGGTTTATGGGGGGCCCATCGTGGCGTGGCCGGGGTGGTACCCATATCCGGGAATTTGGTTTGGCGGTCCGTACCTCTCGTTTGGAATAGGCTTTGGAATCGGTTGGTACGGCGGCTTTGGTTGGGGCTGGCATAGCTGGGGATGCAATTGGCGTGGCGGCGTCGTCGTCTACAACCACAATACGTACTACTCTGGAAGCCGGACGTTTTACAACCGGAACACCTACTATCGAGGTGGAGGAGTCCACGGTGGAGCTAACGGTTACCGCGGCGGAGTTAACGCCCACGCCAATACGGTGCCGAGGCCTCCTAACGGGAACATCGGTGGACGCGGCGGAGTGTACAACCATCCTGGAGCGGTGCCCAAACCTTTCAACGGAAACACTCAGGCGGCTCGAGGATACGCTGCACCCCGCGGTCAGAGCGGTGTCAACTCAGGTGCCTTCAGCGGCTACGACCACGGCGGGCAGGAAGGAGCTATTCTTC
>Ga0210405_10002888_pt1 | contig 17405 bp, 17 predicted proteins | sample IncBWH11MmetaG_FD_155492 | JGI IMG/M metagenome (GOLD analysis project Ga0210405, IMG submission 155492) | Forest soil microbial communities from Barre Woods Harvard Forest LTER site, Petersham, Massachusetts, United States - Inc-BW-H-11-M | ecosystem: Environmental > Terrestrial > Soil >... | reverse complement strand
CTTGTTGATGCCGACCTTGTTGATCCCGACCTTGTTAATCCCGACCTTGTTGATCCCGACCTTGTTGATCCCGACCTTGTTGATCCCGACGCGGCTGATTCCGGGGTTGCCGGTCACTTCCGGCTTAACCACCAGGGCCTTCTTGGTTGCGGTGCGATTGCTAATCAATGATTTCTTCTGGATAGCCATTTTCGAGTTCCTCTCAGGATCTGTGGATTTTTGCTTCCCTGCAACGCTTGTGCTAATTGCATCTGCTGTGCCAAAGTCCCGCGCTGGCGACTGGTCGGGTGCGGCCATGCAGAATCAATGACTTGCTCGGGATGGAGAGCTTCTAACGTCTTCTTCGCGAAAGGAGGGTTATCTTCTTCGGTCAATAATTAACCGACTATAGGTTAATTATTAACCGAACTGCTTACAGATTTCGCTTGCGGCAGAGATATTTCATGCGCTGGGAGTCGATGCCCAGCAGTACTGCCGCGGCCGACTTTTTGCCGCCAGTCCGGTTCAATGCCGCTTGCAGGTAGGCGAGCTCAATTCGGTCCATCTCGGAATCGAAATCAACTCCGTCTTCGGGAATCAGGATCGCCTCCTGGCTGGCGTTGCTGGCCATGAGCAGCTGCTGGGGTAGGTGGTTGAGGCCGATAAGCGCGCCGTCACTCATCAGCACCAGCCGCTGAATCACGTTCTCCAACTCCCGTACATTCCCTGGCCAGTGGTAGTCTTCCATGACCCCGAGAACTTCGGGATCCACTTGTTTCAAGGGCTTTCCGTTGGCTTTGCAATAGATGCGGAGGAAGTGGCCGACCAGCAATGGCATGTCACCCTGCCGTTCGCGCAAAGGAGGCAGCGCGACCGGCACGACGTTGATGCGGTAATACAGGTCTTCCCGGAAACGGCCAGCGTGGACCAACTCTTCCAGGTTTTCGTTGGTCGCAGCGATCAGACGGAAGTCGATTTTCCTGGCGATCTTGCCTCCGATGCGAGTCACCGCGCGATCCTCCAGAACCCGCAACAGCTTCGACTGCAAAGCCAGCCCCAGAGTGGCAATCTCGTCCAGAAAAAGGGTACCGGTATGCGCCAGCTCGATGTGTCCCTGCCGGGCTTCCTTGGCATCCGTGAAAGCTCCCTTTTCGTGGCCGAACAGCTCGGTTTCGATGAGATTCTCAGGCAGAGCAGCGCAATTAATACTTATGAAAGGCTTCTCGACGCGGGGCCCCATGGTGACGATGGCGCGTGCCACCAGTTCCTTGCCGGTTCCACTTTCGCCGCGAATCAGGATCGTGCTGTTGCTGTCGGCGACCCGGGTAATGGCATCATAAACGCGGCGCATGGCCTCACTGGATCCAATTAACTCGCCAAAAGATTCTCTCTCCGCTTCCTGCTCCTGGCGGTTGCGGTAATCGATTTCGGCAGCTCGCTTTTCCAGCGCGCGGCCGAGGACGACGCAGATCTCCTCAAAGTTGATGGGAGCTACAAAATACTGATCGACGGTGGCGTCGATGGCCTTGTGTCGGAGCTTACGGCTGTCGGAGCGAGTGAGCGCCACCAGCACTAGATCGGGCCCCAACGAACGCAATTCCGCTAGCGCGGTGATGCCCTGTTCGCTGTCGTCGCCGACGGTATCGATATCCAGCAATATGGAATCGGGCAACTGCCTCCTTACCAGCGCCAACAGCTCATCCCAGGTACGAAGCATGCGGAGGTCATAGTCGGGCGCGAGATAGGTCTCGGCCTCGGGGCCCACCAGTTCGTCACCGGTGACGATGACAATGCTGTACTGGGAAGCAAGATTGCGTGCGGTGACGTTGCGCATGTCGCTCCTCAAGCGCAGTGATTATGACAAATTTTCGGCTGCTTGGGGTGAATTTTTAACCCGTGGCGGGTTTCTTGGCGGCATGGCCCCGGCTAAGGCTCGGCGTTTCGCTCACATTTCAGGAAAGAAGGCGGATAAACGCTTGAAAAACCCAGCCGATTCCCGTAACTTTAGCACGCGCGCGAAACATCCTCTTCACCGTTTTCCGCAGTGATCGGGGTGGTTCCCGGCGACGAAAGAAGGAGAACCGTTTGGACATCAACGTCCGTAAGCGTTCTGAAGTACAGTTGATCCAGCTCCGTGGGCCTTTAAGGATGGGGCCCGCTGTAGACGGATTGCGCCAAGCTATGGAGGAGGTTATAGGCCATGGCGACTATCGCATCGTGATCAATCTTGCCGAGGTAACCATGATTGACTCCAGCGGCATCGGTCTGCTGGTGCGGTTTCTGGCCTCCACCAAGAAACAGAGTGGGAGCATCAAACTGGTCCAGCCTTCGAAGTTTGCGGTGCAAACCTTGAAGCTGGTGGGAGTTCTCAATCTGTTCGAAATCTTCGAGGATGACGACGCCGCGGTCGCATCCTTTTCTTGAGTTCTTATTTTGGGATGTTTCGATTCCACACGGAGATGACCCCTCATGGCCGATGAATTTGGCGCCGGCGGGAGTAGCGGATTCACCGAGCTACTCAATCTGAGCATGCCTGCGAATTCGGAATCGATCGCGACTATTACTGGCGCCATATCCGAAATCCTGGAACGACTGGAACTTCCCGAACAAAAGAGGTTTGAGATCGACCTTGCCGTGCAGGAAGCCCTCGCCAATGCCGTCGTCCACGGATGCGATGGCGACTCCTCGAAGACCATTCGATGCAGGTTGAATGGAGATCAACAGGGTCGCATCGTGATTTCGGTGACCGATCCCGGTCCCGGCTTCCGGCCTGAGGTTATACCCGATCCCAAGCGTGCCGAAGGTCTGTACGGCGACCACGGGCGCGGGGTTTACCTGATCCGGCAACTGATGGATGAAGTGCAGTTCGAGCGTGGCGGCGCCGAAATCAAGATGTGGAAATACTGAAGGATGCTTTCGTGAAGGCCGAGTTCCTGACCTCGCTGCCCTGAACGGAGAACTAACACATTTTCATCGCGCAGCCCCTCCTCTATCCGATCTTGCCCGAGTGAGTTCCGATTGTTGGTGCAGACGTGATTTCTCGCCGTTGCCGTTGATTTCTTGATCCGCACAGGTCTAGACTTTTGGTTGAATACTCCATCGCAGGTTGGGTTGAAAGTTCCGCGGCGAGGTGAGTCGGCATGGGTCGGTTCGTCCGGTTGCTTCTAGTCCTGCTTGCGCCACTCGGCGCCGTCTCGGGACAAAACCCTCCCTCGCCCCAGCTGCACCCCCGGCCTGCCGGGCCTTCACTGCCGGCGACGGTCAGCGCGGACCGCCAAATCATCCTTGATGTGCAGGTGACGGACAAGTCTGGAGCTCCCATTCGCGGACTGCAGCAGCAAGACTTTACCGTTCTGGACGACAAGCGACCGCAAAGCATCCTCTCCTTTCATGGCGTCAATGGCGAAGCCGCCTCGACGGCCGATCCGCCGGTTGAAATCGTTCTGATCGTCGACGCCGTCAACGCTTCCCCCCAGGCCGTCGCTTACGAACGGGAAGAGGTTAAGAAATTTCTGCTGCGAAATGGCGGCAAGCTGGCACAGCCGGTGTCGCTGGTGGTTTTTGCGGACGCTGGAACCAAGGTCCAAAACGGCTCCTCACGCGATGGTAATGCTCTGGCGGCGCTGTACGACCAGTACGAAACCGGCGTACGGTCGATCAATCGGTCTGAGGGCTTTTACGGGGCGGACGAGCGTTTTGACATGTCGCTCAAGACCCTTACCTCAATTGCGACGGACGAGGGGACGAGCCCCGGCAGAAAACTGATGATTTGGATCAGTCAGGGATGGCCGTTGCTCACGGGACCGGACATTGAACTTTCCCGCAAGGAGCAACAGCAGATCTTCGACTCGGTCGTGTCGGCCTCTACTGTACTGCGGCAGGGCCGCATCACTCTCTATAGCGTTGACCCGCTCGGTTTGGCGGATTCAGGTGGGGTCCGGATCACGTACTACGAGGAATTCTTGAAAGGTTTGGCCTCGCCTTCGCGGGCGGTGGTCGCCGACCTAAGCTTGCAGGTGCTTGCGGTTCAGAGTGGCGGACGGGTACTCAATTCGAGCAATAGCCTCACCACCGAAGTCGCAAATTGCGCCGCAGACGCCGATGCTTTTTATGTCCTCTCATTCAACGCCAGTCGGGCAGACCGGGCGGATGAGTACCACTCACTCGCGGTCACGGTCGACAAGCCGGGAATCAAGGTTCGCACGCGTAGCGGCTACTACGCGCAGCCGTAAATCCAGCTTCTGCCCGGCTTTTGCTTTTGTCGCTCATTGAAACCCGCTTCAGGAATCAATTGAAACCAGCGCTCAGCCCCGGCCTAAGGTTGAGCATTTTCGATGTTACTAACTGAGAGCCCGGCGAAGGTATTGAGCACCGGCCGGATTTTGAGAAAAAGAGGGCATGCCGGCCAGATCAGTGCGCGCAACGGGCGCCAGCATGCCCTTCAGGAGGAACACCCTACAACAAGCCAGAGGAACGAAAACGAGCCACCGGATCCACCGCCGGTATCGCGTCACGTCTGAATATCCAGCGAGCCACCGCAAACCCCAGTGCCGCGTAGCACAGATGAACGATTCTCAAATGTCACCCCCGAAGATGCCATCGCGCCTTGGGGGTAGGCTGGATATGAGTTCACGGTAGCAATCACACACCGGTGGTACAAGCCCCGAACGGGCCATGGTCGTAGCACGAAAGTTTAAGTGGGAAAACTAAGGTACCGCGGGCAGTAACCGGATCGCCTCCTGATACTTGGAGTCCCGGCGATTACAACTTCGAACCGTCGTACAACTATGGGAAAACCTTTTCCATGTGAACACGGTTGCAGTGTGGCTCTCAGCTTCTGAGTACCATGCATTACCTGAAAGACTCTATGGAGGTCACTAAAGTGCCATAGAGAATTCTTAGAGCCCGCCTTCTCTGACAGCCCACGCATGAGCTAAATGCTTTTGCTGGTTCACATTCCCAGGCTCCCGCGCCGCAGCAAATAGAACCGTCACCGCGGCCGCATTCCACAACTGACGGTGGCATCGCGATTGCGCCATAACCACTCGAATGGGGAAAGCTGAATCGGAGGCACTACTGTTTACATTATTGCCATCGCCGCGGCCACGCTGGAAGTCATTTCTGACTGGCTGGAGCGTGCAGGCACTCTTGCTGGTATGCCTCTTCTTTGTGACCGTGCGAGTGCATCAAGAGCTAGTCTCAGCTGAAAGCTATCGAGTTACGAAACTTGTATCTTATCAACCCCTCGTGATCCAAGAGACACAGCCCGTTAAGCCGCCCGTAGTAGCGCGGTCGAAGCCGCGGCTGGAAAACAAGCCGGTGCTCGAGAGCAAACCGGTTATGGAGAACAAGACCCTGGCGACTCTTGTGGTCACCCCACAGGCAAAAACGGTACGTGAACACAGGCCATCAGAGCCTGAACCGATGGCACCAGCGCCGAAGCTGGACAATAAGATGCCCGTAATGCCGGCCGCGGCGACGTCGCAGATCGTGGCAGTCGGTACCTTCTCCCACGATAGTCCAGTCGCAGCCCCGGTCGCTAAACTCGGCGCGGCAACGCAGCCAGGAGGCTTCGGCGATGTCACCGGCAACGGATCGAGCCGTGACCACGGAACGGCCGCGACAAATCCTAACGTAGTAATGAGTTCCGGATTCGGCAACGGGGCGATCGACCCTCTCAACGGCGCGGGCACCCATTCCAACGCACGATCGCGCCAGCCCAGTAATGGAGCCAATGCTCCTGTTGAAATCACCTTCAAACCCAAACCCGATTACACGGATGAGGGACGTAAGCAGAAAGTTAACGGAGAAGTTCGCCTGGAAGTGCTGTTCAAATCCGACGGGCGCGTACACGTGTTACGGGTGCTGCAAGGGTTGGGATATGGACTGGATGAACAGGCGGTAAAGGCCGCGGAGCAGATCAAGTTCACGCCGGCCTTGCATGAAGGTCAGCCGGTTGATTCGACGGCCCTAGTTCACATCATTTTCGAACTTATTTCATGAGGAGCGCTATGCGTGGTTTCAGAACAATCGTCTTCTTGCTGCTTGTGTCCTCGATGGCAGGTGTTGCGGCCGAAAACAAGGTACCAGCTTCGCTCTCCTTCGACCAAACCGTCGACCGGGTGGTAGAGCGCGAACACAAGTTTGTCGAGACCATGCAGCGCATGCACCCTCTGGCCGAAACCTACATCCAGAATCTTCATGAAGACAGTGATCGTAACGTCGAGCCGGTAAACGACCAGTACTTCCTGGGGCGGGTTGACCTGAATAATGGTCCGCGAGATTCCGTATTCCAGAAGCACCACAAAGGATTTCTGCGCCACGTTGTGAATCCCTTCTCGGCCGCCCTGTCGACCAGGTTTTTGCCGCAGGGCTTCGCGCAGATGGTGATACTTGATTCGGACTTCCAAAAGAACAATTACCATTTCAGTTTTGTACGGCGCGAGTTTCTTGGCGAAGCGCGCTGCATCGTTATAGACGTCCAGCCTAGGGAGAAAGCGCCGAAAGGGCTGTTTACCGGCAGAATCTGGGTGGAAGACCGCGACTTCAATATTGTCCGCTTCAACGGGACCTATTCCGGACATTCCGATTACACGTATTACCTGCACTTCGACAGCTGGCGTTTTAATCTGCAAGCCGATATGTGGCTGCCTTCTTACGTGTACGTCGAAGAGTCGGGCACACAGCATAACAGTGCGCTATACCACGATTTGTATCTCAAGGCGCAGACGCGTCTGTGGGCGTACGATCCGGAACAACTGAATCACGAGGAAGAGTTCACCCAAATCAAGATTGACAACGCGGTGGATGATCGCCCTGCTGCCAAAGATAACGCGCCTGTCGAAGCTCAGCGCAAGTGGGAACGGATGGCAGAAGACAATGCAGTGGATCATTTGCAGAAGATCGGCGTGCTCGCGCCTCCGGGCGATGTAGACAAGATCCTACAGACCGTGGTCAACAATCTCATCATCACCAACAAGCTGCAAATCGAGCCGGATGTGCGCTGCCGTGTGCTGCTGACCTTGCCTCTGGAGTCTTTTACCATCGGGCACACCATCGTTGTCAGTCGCGGCCTACTGGATGTACTGCCGGATGAAGCATCGCTGGCGATGATCCTGGCTCACGAACTTGCTCATATCGCATTGGGCCATCATGTCGATACCAGGCTGGCCTTTAACGACCGCTTCTTTTTTGCCGATGCCGATGCCTTCCAACATCTCCATTTCGAGCGGAACGCGGCAGATGAGGAAGCTGCCGACAACAAAGCTATGGAGTTGCTGGAGAGCTCGCCGTACAAGGACAAACTGGGCAACGCGGGGTTGTTCCTCAAGACCTTACAGGCTCATTCACCAGTGCTCACCAATTTGATCAGTCCGCGGCTGGGCAGCAAAATGGCGAGTGGTAATACCACTCGGATGGCTGCACTTTTCAACTCCGCGCCAACTCTGGAGCGGCAGCGCCTCGATCAGGTTGCTGCGCTTCCGATCGGAAGCCGGATCAAGTTGGATCCCTGGAGCAATCAATTAACCATGGTGAATGCGAACCCGGTTGCGCTTGTATCTCCGAGGGAGAAGATGCCGTTCGAAGTCACTCCATTCTTCCCCTTTCTAAGCTATAGCCAGACTGACAAGAAACTTGTCGCTCAGGGTCCAGCAAATCCCTAAAGCAGATTCTCGAACAACGTTACATTTCGCTCCCCCGCGGCGGTTAGAACCCCCAAAGCCCTCTCAAACCGTACCAGCGATGAGGAAGGACGTAATGAGAAACACGATGAGAACCACAGGAACCGTCTGTTTTTTCGTGTTCGTGATGGTAGCGTCCGCCCTGGCACAAAGCCGGCTGGTATCGGGGCCGTCCCCTGCAGTTGCTGGCCCGGCCTACGACATAAGCATTGGCTATAGCTACCTCAGCATGCCGATTTCCTCCGCCGGACGTGCAAACCTCAACGGGTTGGATTTTAGTGGCAACGTCGCGGTAAGCCCGCGCTGGGGGGCAACGCTCGACTCCAGCTACCTGCGTACGTCCGACGTCCTCAGCACCCCCCACCAAGGCTATGTGCTGAGCCTTCAGACTGGTCCAGTGTTTTCTCTCATGCAGCACAGAAACACCAGGGTGTTCGTTCGTGCGCTGGGCGGTATGGCTCTGGTCGACGGCGCAGTGCCAGTCAGCGCGACCTCCTACTTTCATGGATGGTCGATGCGGCCTTCCTATGCGGTTGGGGGAGGAGTCGAGCGCTCCGTTTCGGAGCAACTAGCGGTCCGCGTCATCGGAGACTATGTGCGCACGACGTTTTATGACACTGCCGGCGCCACGCAGGCTCAGAACAATCTTCGGTTAACCGTCAGCTTCGCCTTTCGCCTGAAACAGCATCCACACAGATATAGCGCACAAGTACGGTGATGGAGTTGGCGGTGTGCACTTGGAACGCTGCTTTAGTCCTCAGACTTCAAGGCTCTCGGATTCAGCTGTCTAGAATGTAGGATTCAAGCCCCGCCGAGGAGCTTCCTCTCAATGACATACAACCGCGCAATTCATTCGCACATTTAGTCGACGGTCTTCAGCAGTATTCAGCCTACTTCTTGCTGCCTTTTTTGAGCAGGGCGCGGGCGGATTGCAATTGCTTGCGCTGGGCAGCGTCTACTTTGGGATAGGCCAGCTTGAGATCTTCCAGCGTATCCACAATCACGGCGGCCACCACCGCGCGGGTGAACCATTTATTGTCCGCCGGCACGACGTACCACGGGGCGTGTCCGGTAGAGGTGTGACGGATCGTCTCTTCAAAGGCGTTCATGTAGTTTTGCCAGTAGCCGCGCTCGCGTATGTCGGCGGCGGAGAACTTCCAATTCTTGGCGGGATTGTCCAGGCGTTCCTCGAAGCGGCGCTTTTGCTCCTTCTTCGAGAGATTCAGGAAGAACTTGCGCACCACAGTTCCGTTTCGCGCCAAATAGCGTTCGAAGGAGTTGATGTCCTCAAAGCGGTGCTTCCAGAAATCCGCGGTGACGAGCGACGGAGGTATTCTTTCACTCTTCAACACCTCGGGATGAACTCGCACAATCAGTGTTTCTTCGTAGTAGGAGCGGTTGAAGATTCCGATATGTCCCCGCGCCGGCAGATGCTGCGTGCTCCGCCATAGAAAATCGTGGTCGAGCTCTTCGGAACTAGGAGTCTTGAAAGAATAGACTTGGCAGCCCTGGGGATTCACGCCAGTCATAACGTGTTTGATGGCTCCATCTTTTCCGGCAGCGTCCATGCCCTGAAAGATCAGCAACAATGCCGAGCGATCCTGAGCGTAGAGCTTATCTTGCAGCTCAGTCATGGAGACGATGCCGCGCTCAAGAACTTCTCCCGCCTGCTCCTTGGAATGCAGCGGCCCGGTGTCGCCGGGGTCAAAGTCTTTCAGGCGGAACTTCTTGCCATCATCCACGCGAAAAGGTTTCGCCAGCTTGTTGGCCCAGCTCATACCCACTCTCCGGAAGTCACGGGCTCGGCTTCCGCCACGTGAAGGATGTGTGCCATCGCATGTGACGTTTCCACCTCAATAATAACCGAGCCAACCGCGAGTGCGTTCCCGCACTCCCCGATAGGACATGTCCGTATTCCCTGCTTTCGCTACCGCACCGAGCCCAGTCTGGGCGTGATTCCGGCCTTCGGAAAGCGGGCTTCCGCCAGTTCGCAGTGCGTCCTTCCGCCATCTGTCGCCGCGACCAAGCCTGAGTGAGACTGTCCTTTCACACCGGCGGCATCGGAGTTCGGGGAGATTACTGCAAGTCTTCTGCGTATTATGAGCACACAAATCAAGGCGAGAATCCGCTTCGCGCACTGGGAAACAGTTGTGGTTTTCCTGGCGCTCACGATACTGGCCGGATGTCAGGGTCTGAGTGCTGGTGGCAAGTCGCAAACTCCTCCGCCACAGCAGAACGATTCCAACGGCAGCCTGGGAGTTAACCCCCTCAGTATGGACTTCGGCAGCGTGCCGATGGGCAGCAACAAGACTCTGACTTTCACAGCGACAAATAACGGCACCTCTAACATTACGGTCTCGAGCGTTACACTTTCGGCGCCGCAGTTCATCCTCAGCAAGCCGAGTATTCCAGTAACCGTTGCCGCTGGTCAGAGTGCGACCTTAAGCGTGGTCTTTGCTCCCACCGCAACCGGAACCGTCACGGGGTCAGTGACCATCGCCAGTGATGCATCGAACAGTTCGGTGGCAGTGTCGTTGCAGGGCGCCGGCGTGGGTGCCGGCCAGCTCAGTGAAAGTCCGGCCACCCTCAGCTTTGGAAGCCTGCCCATTGGTAACAATCAGACTCTGGCGGAAACGCTGACCAATGTCGGCAATTCCAGCACCACTATTTCTCAGGCTACTGTGACCGGAGCGGGATTCACTTTGAGCGGCTGGTCGCTGCCGGTGACGCTGGCGGTCGGGCAGAGCACGAGTTTCAATGTGGTGTTTGCACCTCAGGCTAGCGGGACGGTCAATGGCAACGTCTCCATTGTGAGCGATGCCATCAATTCCCCACTGAACCTGGCGGTTTCGGGCGCCGGCCTGGCGCCGGGCTCGCTGTCGGCGAATCCCCCGAGTATCAGCTTTTCGAATGTGCAGGTGGGAAACAACCGGAGTGTTTCGGAGACCCTGACAAATTCCAGCGGTTCCAGTGTAACCATCACCCAAGCCGCACCCACAGGTGTAGGCTTCAGCGTAAGCGGCCTCAGTCTGCCGGTGACTCTGGCGGCCGGTCAAGGCGCGACGTTCAACGTGGTATTCACGCCACAGTCGGCGGGAAATGTCAGCGGCAACCTTGTGGTTTCGAGCAACGCGTCCAACCCGACGCTCAACATCCCTCTATCAGGCTCGGCGATCCAGCCAGGAACTTTGACGCCTAACCCGTCGAGCATCGACTTTGGCAATGTGCAGGTGGGCAACAACAAATCGGTAACGGAGACCATCACCAACACCGGCGGCGCGGATGTAAACATCTCTCAAGCCAAAGCTACGGGAACCGGTTTCAGCATCAACGGGATCAACCCGCCGCTTACTCTGACTGCAGGTCAGAGCATCACGTTCAATGTAGTGTTCGCTCCGCCATCGGCGGCCAGTGACAGCGGCAATCTGGCCATCACTTCAGACGCATCCAACCCCACTCTGAATATTCCGTTGTCCGGCATCGGGACGCCAGCGGCACAGTTGGCGGTGAATCCCACCAGCTTGAACTTCGGGAACGTGGTGGTGGGAAATAGCGCCCAGCAGACAGCGCAACTGCTGGCTTCCGGCGCCACCGTGACCGTCTCTTCGGTCAATGTCAGCAATGCTGACTTTACTGTGAGCGGGCTATCGTTCCCGGTGACCATCCCGGCTGGTCAGGGCGCGCAATTTACGGTGACGTTCCGGCCGCAATCGACGGGGGTAACCTCGGGGACAGCCTCGTTCACCAGCAATGCCTCCAATTCACCAACGGTTCTTAGCGTAAGCGGCACGGGCACGCAGCCGGTACAGCACAGCGTCCTGCTTTCCTGGACCGGCAGCAATTCTCCCAACATCGACGGCTATAACATCTACCGGAGCGGTACCTCGGGAGGGCCGTACTCCAAACTGAATTCTTCCCTGAATCCTGGAACCAGCTACACCGACAGCACCGTCGTCGACGGTTCGACGTACTACTATGTGACCACTGCCGTTAATTCCAATTCTCAAGAGAGCACCTATTCCAACCAGGCCCAGGCCGTAATTCCGTAGTTCCGTCGTTTCAAATATCCGCTCCTCCCTCACCGCCCTGGGACTCTCGCATTGCAAGCGGTACCGTGGACAACAGGAAACCAGCAGCACTTCCTGCGTCCAGTTGGTGTCCCATCTGGGTCCTAACTCCGAAAAGGGCTTGGGCCGGGGAACCAACGCCGGAATGTACTACAGAGACCTTCCCTCTCGGCAAAGGACCTAGCAAACTGAACACGTTTATGCCCCTCCCCCAATTTGTCTACCGCTCCGTCTTTTTCCATGCCCTGATTGTGTCGTCCCTGCTCGGCGTAAGCGTGCCATGGGCATACGCGAACCGTTCGGAGCTGGTTTGCAATCCCCGGAGCCTGTCGTTCGGCAAGGTTGTGACCGGCCAGTCCCTGACTTTGCCGGTCACCCTGTCGAATACTGGATCTTTTTCGGTCACGTTGTACGACGCCAGCCTGAATGGTCCTGCATTCGCGGTCAACAATTTGGCCGGACCGCTTGTCCTCGCCCCAGGTCAGACGGTTCCGTTCAGCGTTAGCTTTTCGCCCACCATGGAGGGGAGTGCGAGCGGAACCGTCAGCTTTAACAGCAGCGCGGGCACCTTCAACTTTCAAATCTATGGAAAAGGTGTTGCCAATTGGGCTTTGACGGCAACTCCAGCCAGTCTGGCGTTTGGCAATGTCGCAGTGGGTGGTTTGTCCACCCTGTCGCTGACCATCAGCAACCAGGGTACGACGAGCCAGACCGTGTCGATTGGCAAGGTAGGCGGCCCAGGGTTTTCGGTTTCGGGGATCAAGCTGCCCCTGATTTTGACCGCGGGACAGAGTTTCACTTTTCATGTGACGTTCGCACCATTGTCGGCTGGAGCTGCCAGCGGCAGCATCCTGGCGACCAGCCCTTTGAGCCCGTCCCTCACTATTCCCTTGTCCGGCTCAGGCACGCCGTCGGTGGGTCTGTTGACGGTCTCACCGGCGTCGATCAATTTCGGCAACATAATCATTGGACGAAGCGCTACTCAGAATGGTCAATTGACCGCCGCCAATTCCAACGTGACTGTGTCCAGTGCAAGCATGAACAATACGGCGTTTCAGTTGATTGGGTTATCATTACCGATAACGCTTACGGCGGGCCAGTCCGTTCCGTTTACGGTTAGCTTCACTCCGCAGAACAGCGGAGCGGTCTCGGGAACTTTGTCGTTTGTCAGTGATGCAGCCAACTCACCGACTGTCGAATCACTGGCTGGCACGGGAAATCCGGTGCAGTACTCGGTGAACCTTTCGTGGAATCCCGGTTCTCCGCAGGTGGCGGGCTACAACGTGTATCGCAGCGGCCAGTCGGGCGGGCCCTACTCCCGAATCAACTCCGAATTAGATCCGAACACCGCCTACACCGATAGTTCGGTGGCTGCAGGGCAAACCTATTATTACGCCACCACCGCAGTGAACACCGAAGGCCAGGAGAGCACCTACTCGAATGTGTCGCAGGCAGTGATTCCCTAATCCATCACGGATACGGAACCCTGATCCTGATCCGTTTAGAACGTCCACTCTCGATACCCCCACTACTCACTGCCGTAGTTTCGTAGTAGTAAATCTCGCCGGCGTGAACTGAATCATCAACATAGTTTGTGTCGGGAACCAGATCTCTGTTAATCCTGGTGTACGGGGTCTCCCGGCGGGTGCGGCGATACACGTTGTAGCCAACCACGTCCTCGCCTGTCGCAGTGGCCGCCACACCGGGCTCCCATGACAACATAACCCGATGCTGCTTTCGGGGCGAGATGCGGGTTACCTGGGAAATCAGGAAGGGAGCATCTGGCAGGCTGACGACTCGCGGCGCAGCCGCGATTGATCCCTCCATGCTTCTTCCAGCGCCGTTTAGGTAGCTATTGCGCAGCGAACTTGCTGGGATATTGCTGACATCTCCGCGGACCTGGAAGCAAATGCCCGCAACCATTACCAGGAACGCGACCGCCACGAACTTTCTTGTCATTCGTCAGCCTCGGGGGAATAGGCAACACAGGGCACCGCCAACTCTTCAAAACCAGCCACTGGAGCCTGTTTCGGCTGGCTTTGTTTTTTGGACTGGCAATTCTATACCGTCGGGTGGGCCTTTTGGCGTGTACGTCGAGGAATTTCTTTCCACGCGCACGTTGTAGCCAGGATAGTCATCTCTACTGCCAATAAGTGCAAACTGTTGCACACCGCGAAATCCGCTTAGTAACCAGTTACCCTCCCCAAAGTAATCAAACTAAGTCGTTTAGCTGGCACAGACGGGCCATGCGCCCTGGCCGACAAGATGCGATAGTACATGTACGTCTGGACAATATAGGCCCACACTAAAGATTATGAAGACTTCAATGACAATGACAACGACAACGACTGGCGGAGCCAAGTTCGCGGCAGTTACACTGCTGTTTCTTCTGGCGGGTACGTACGCGGCCATGTCACAGGAAGTCTCCATGGCGCTGCTGCAACCGGGACCAATGGAGCCTTCACCGGCACCCATCGCCAAGGCTCTGCCTTCCAACCCAGTGCGGCTGGCTCCAGAGCGACACAAGTTTTGGGATACGGAGAACACCGCCTTGTTCTCCACGGTTGCGGCGTTCAGCGCCGCCGACTTCGTGGTCACGCGTGACAACCTGAGCCATGGTGGGCGGGAACTGAATCCCTTGACCCGGCCTTTCGCTGGCAGCACCGCAGCCCTGGCGGCGAATTTCGTCGGTGAAACTGCCGGCGTGGTCGGTGTCAGCTATCTGTTCCACAAGACCGGCCATCACAAGCTGGAACGTCTTACGCCCATCGTCAATTTCGGAATGTCGGCCTTCGCAGTAAGCTACGGCCTCGCTCACCGGTAAGTCTTCCGCAAAATCCCGCTTGAAGAGATCAGCTTAGTCCGCCCGTAATTCCGCTTGAGTGATTCGGGAAACAGATTTATGATGTCATCACTCCCAGTCATCCTAGAGAAGTCTTATGTTGCGGACGCCTATTGGCCATTGCCGTCTCAAGTGGCTCGCTGGAAGGGTCTGTCCCCTTTCGTCTAAGTTACCAAAGTGTTACACCTCGCTGGATGCAGGACATGAATTCCCGGACTCTGGACGGTCTCGAAGTGAACCTCCGATAATTGTTGTCATGGGAAAGCAGTGGCAATCCTGGCCAGGCCGTTGCTATGTCCTGCTGGCAGTTGTTGCCTGCGTGGTGATGATGGCAGGATGCGCCGGTGTGTCTTCGGGTCAGAAGTCAGGTAGTTCGGGATCGAATCCAGATCCTCCGCCCGCCGGGCCCGGCCTGCTCTCGGTTGCCCCAACCACCATGAGCTTCGGGACCGTGGCTGTGGGCAAGAGCACCAATCTGACCGGCACACTGACTGCCGGAAGTTCTGATATTAATGTCACGTCCGCCGCCTGGACTGGGCAAGGCTACAACGTCAGCGGAATCACGTTTCCGGTTACTGTGGCGGCAGGAAAGAGCATCACCTACACCGTCACCTTCGCGCCGCAGGCTGCGGGCGACAGCGCGGGCAGCATTTCGTTTATCAGTGATGGGTCGGACTCTCCGCTGGCGCAGACCCTCGACGGCAGCGGTGGCGAGGCTGGAGTGCATACCGTGGGGCTCGCCTGGAGTCCAAGCACGTCTTCAGTGATTGGGTACAACGTTTATCGCGGGACTGAGTCCGGCGGCCCCTATCAGTTGCTCACCTCTTCGCCACAGCCGGATACCAGCTATACCGACGGCACGGTTTTGACCGGTACAACTTATTTCTACGTAGCTACAGCGGTGGATTCGAACCACGTTGAGAGCACCTACTCGAATCAGGCGCAAGCCGCAATTCCCTAACGTTGTGGCGAGTTCAGTGGCGCCATGGGCGCCAGGCCTGACGCTACCGGCCGCTGTTCCCCCTTCCGCAGGATCCAAAGCAGCAGAACTATGACCACCAGAGCTATGAGGAGAAACACGACTCCACCATGGTGGTGAAGTCTGCCGGTGAGGAAGCCGGGATCGATCTTGGTTCCGAGCATCGCAATCGTAAAGATGCGAAGCCCGTTCTTGGCCACCGACAATGGAATTGCCACCGCCACCACCAACAACTTTCGCCAGAAAGCGCGCAACTCAAGTTGAGCAAGCACCATGCTAGTCAGCACCAACATCAGGCTGGAACGGATGCTGCTGCATTCTTTCGCGACCTCGAGAGTCAAGCCGGGTATAGTCAGGAAAAAACCGTCCTGTGACACCGGCACACCCGCCGCAGTGAACAAAAGTTGGGCGGCGAACGCCGACCATTGTTGCAGGAACGTAATAATGTGGGCCAGCATGAACTCTGGAGCCGGCACCAGCCATAACAAGAAGCCCAGCGGAAACAGGAAGGCGCGCGCGACTGCATTGCCAAAGCACAGAACAAACGCTCCCACCCACCAGATCACCACGGCCAGCATGCTCAACGAGAGTCGCGCGTCAGGCGGAAATCCGGGCCCCCATTCCGCCAGCATGGCCACCGTTACGGATAAGACGCAAATCGCAGATCCCCAACGCAATCCTGGTCTCGGTGAGGACTTGAATAGCTGCCGGTCCAGAAAGATCAGCGCTGCGACTATGGGCAGAACGAGGAGGATTTGGGTGTATTCCTCGCGGTTCAAGGCCAAAGAAAAAGTAGCGGCAAGCGCCCGCCACTCTGCTAACACGGCTACACCACACAACACCGCGAACCGGAGCGGAGCCGTTAACCTGGTCATTTCGGGGGAATCTCCGCCCGAGCCTCGTTTGAGGAGGCGCTTTCTGCAACCGCAGACAGTCCCCTGACCACGTAGAAATAAACGGTCCCAAGTTTAACGTCGGGGTCAGTGTAGGTGGTACCTGTACAAAAGGTGATTCGCTGCGGGTGAAGGTCGTGCGAAGTTTGGCTGCGATACACGTTGTAGCCAGTGACCTTGTCACGAGCCAGCTTAGTGGCCGGAGTGCTTGGACCCCACGAAAGTCTGACACGGTGCTTATGCACTACGACGGCGAGATGATCAGGGGCCGGACTGTCCGCGGAGGCGCGTTCATTCTCCGCCAATACCGCCGCCTGGTCCAGGGCTTGGGACGCAATGCCAAATGCAAGAACTACGAACAGCATCACGGCTCGTCGATCGATCGGTCTGAACATGCCGCGCATCCGGATCCCTGACCTGGCTGACAGCAGAATCATAGGATGATTATCTGGCCAGTGCCAGCAGGCTGGCGCCCCCGAGAATCCGAACCGTTAAGGCCGGCGCCGGAGGCCAGCAATGTCGTATAGGCGGTTGCGTTCTAACTGCTTACAAGTATCTCTCCGCGGGATTCGAACAGCAAGCGGACGGGCATCCCGTCGTGGCGGATGTCGAGTTCGTAGTAGCTCGCCAGTTCACGAGACTGGGGCGTCCTCAGGAACTTCCGGATCGCGGTGGCCAAACAGTTGGCGGCGCTTCACCATCTCGGCAACCTCAGGAGGTACCATGTCCTCCCACGACGCGTCGTTTTCCTTGATTCGCTTTAGCACATCGCGAGAGAAGATGTGCAGTACGCTTTCATCGAAATTGTCGAGTTGCTTGATTCTGCCGCATTCCACCAAGTGCCGGAACAGATTTTGTTGGCTTCTGGGTATTTCCACATTCTCGATTGTCTTCAGCACGCCCGTAGCATGGTCCCGCAAGGGGTACACGTAGAGCCGCAAGTCCTTGGTGAACAACTTCCCG
>Ga0210405_10002887_pt1 | contig 17408 bp, 15 predicted proteins | sample IncBWH11MmetaG_FD_155492 | JGI IMG/M metagenome (GOLD analysis project Ga0210405, IMG submission 155492) | Forest soil microbial communities from Barre Woods Harvard Forest LTER site, Petersham, Massachusetts, United States - Inc-BW-H-11-M | ecosystem: Environmental > Terrestrial > Soil >... | reverse complement strand
GGCTCCGCTGGTTTTTCTTTTCTTCCTGCGTGCCATGCGCGGCCAATCACCGGTGTCGAGTGCCGCCCTTTCCGGAGCTGCTCTAGGGTTTTCTCTCCTCAGCGGCCATCACCAGATTCCGGTTTTCGTTTCCCTCGCCATCGGCGCGGCTTGGATCTATTACTGGATGGCGCCGGCGATGCCACGCCGCAAGATGGCGGGCTTGGCCCTCCTATTCGCCGTCTTCGTAGTGCTTACCAGCGGATTGCAAGTCCTACCGCTTTACGAGTACGGAAAAGTCGCGCTGCGTTGGGTAAACGCGCCCGAACCAGTCGGCTGGGAGGACAAGGTCCCGTACTTTGTACACCGCAATTACTCGCTCGGTCCTCTCTCGATTGTCGGCGTTGTGATTCCCGGCATACATGCCGGCCTCGATCCGTTCATCGGCATCGTAACCGTCTCATTGGCGTTCCTGGGTGTGGCGGCGGCCTGGCGCGAGCCCATGGTCCGCTTCTTCGGCGCGATCGCCATTGGCGGCTTGGTATTTTCGTTGGGCGGAAATGCCGTCTTTCACGGCGTGATCTATTCCCTCATCCCGATGATCGAGAAGGCCAGGTCCCCTGCGCAGGCGATCCTGATTTTTCATCTGGGCGTTACGGTTCTAGCCGCCTATGGTTTGGACGCCTATCGCCTTCAGCCGCCGGACTGGATCTGGGGCCGCCGCGTCGTGTGGGCGCTGGCTGGAATCGGCGCAACGCTGTTCATCGGCATCCTGGTACAGAAGGATAAGAGCTTGGCGCAGGATCCATCTACCCGGACAGCGCTTGCCGCCTTACTGCTCGCCGTGCTATTGCAAGTATGGCGCCGCGATCGGTTCCGGACCGAAATCCGAAATCCGAAATCCGAAATCCTTGCCCGTGCCGCGGGTGTCCTGGTCACTATACTGGTGTGTTTCGAAATCAGTGGAGTGACTGGATCCCTCTTTCGCGACCTGAGGCAGCCCGGATATTTCGTAGATCGGATGGAAGAGACTTCCGATATTGCACGCTTCCTGCGCAGGCAGCCGCCTCCTCTGCGGGTGGAGCTTGATCGCGATTTGATCACCTTCAACTGGGGCGACTGGTTTGGCATCGATGCGTTCGCCGGATACTGCGGCGTCACCCGGAACGTCATCGAGCAATACGGCGAGCCGGCTTTTACCGGCCTGTTTGCCATTAATTATTACATCGGCCCAAAGCCCGCGCGAGAGGGTCAGGTGGAGATTTTTCAGGGCGCCGGCGGTCTCAAGGTCTACCGCGATCCCAACCCCCGGCCACGAGTCTGGGCGGTGCATGACGCGCTTCAAATTTCCGGTCCCAAGGCGGTGACAGCCGCGCTCATCAGCCCCGATTTCGACCCCAGCCGCCGGACCTTCCTCCTCACCCCCGCCCCCCAACTCGAAACCTGTGGCCTGCCCGACCAGGTGCGGATCGCCGATCGGAACCCCGATCGCCTCGTGATCGAAGCAGACTTGGGTTGCCGAGGCATGGTAATCGCCGGCGAGACCTACGATCCCGGCTGGCACGCCACCGTGGATGGCCGGCCGTCCCGCATCTACGAAGCGTATTCGGCTCTGCGCGGAGTTGTGGTCGACGCCGGGCGGCATCGTGTCGAAATGCGCTACCGGCCGCGGTCCGTCTTCCTTGGAGCCATCCTGACGGCGATCGGGATTGCCGGCGTGGTTGTACTCCGTATTTTGGCGATATAATGGCCCTTCATTGCTCTTCCACTCATTCGATGAGGACTATCTACGGCGATTGACGGAGGGTGACGCCGTAGTGGAGAATCATTTCACCACGTACTTCGGGGAATTGCTGTCCCTTAAGCTCCGCGTCCGCATTCGCTCTCCGCAGCTAATCGAAGATATCCGGCAAGAGACGCTGCTGCGTGTTCTGCAGATCTTGCGGAACAAGGGTGGCGTAGCGCATCCGGAGCGGTTTGGCGCCTTTGTGAGCGGTGTCTGTAACAACGTTTTGATGGAGATGGTGCGCGCGGATCTGCGCCATGACAGGCTGGAATCCGAGATGGACCCGGTTGACGAGACGGTCAATCTCGACGCCCCTTTGGTCACCTGGCAGCGCCAGCGGCAGGTGGAAAACGTGCTCCAGGAACTGCCGGAGAAGGACCGCGAGCTGTTGCGCATGTTTTTCCTCGAGGAACGCGATAAAACCGAGATATGCAAGCGCTTTCAGGTCAGCGAGGATTACTTTCGCGTCCTGCTATATCGCGCAAAATCGCGGTTTCGGGCCACTTATTTCAAATCGGCTGGGGCCGTAAATTAGAGCTATGAAACGGGAGCAGAGTTAGTTTCACTAGTATTTAGAGTCACTGGATGGACCACGAAACAGCAGTCCAATTGAAGGCCACGGAACGCTACTTTCTGGGCGAGCTAACCGGCGCTGACCGGGAAGGGTTCGAGGAGCATTTTTTCATGTGCCCCGAGTGCGCGGAAGACGTTCGAGCGTTGACCGTATTCTCCGCCAACGCGAAGGCAGTCTTTCGGGAAGAAGCCGCTCCGGCCTCCGTCCCGGCAGGTGCTTTTCTGTTCAGCCGGTCTCTCTGGCTGTCGGTGGCATTGAATGTCGCGCTGCTGACGGGGCTCGGATATACGCTGCTGAAGTTCGCCCCACAAGTGAAGCAGGAGTTGGCCGAAGCGAGGGCGCCGCAGTTCGTTCAGGATGTTCCCGTCCTGGGCGTGTCTCGCGGCGATACCGCCGTGCGGGAGATCGCCTCCACTACCAGGCGCATTGTCTTTTCGTTCTACCTGCGGGAGCAATTCCAAAGTATCGCCTATGAAATAAAGGACGAATCCGGTGCGACCGGTCCACGTGTGATCTTGCCTGCGCCGCCGCAGGAAGATTCCTCCGAATCGCACTTCTCCATCTCCACCGGCGGTTTGAAGCCCGGCGCCTATGAGATCGAATTTTGGGGCGTCAATGGCGCTGGCGCGACTCCGATCGGACAATCCAAGTTCAAGATAAAAGTCTTCCGGCCGGAACGGTAAGGGATCGATTCGGCAATGCCCGCCCACCTCAGGAGTCAGAGTCTAGCGGCGCGTGCTAGAAGGACCACAAATGCAAAGCGAGTCGATGCGGCAGCTTGACGGACGCGCCGGAACCATCCGTCTAGGCAAGGGTGCCGGTCGCGAGGCGGGATCTGAAGAAAGCTGATGACGAAATCTCGGATGCGACGAACAGGAAACAGTCCGGCTGTTGAGGGCTGTGGCGGATATCAGGCCAGTGTGGCGTGGGTAACCCGGCCAGGGACCCGATTCGTTCCGTGCTAGATCCTTACGAGTACTTCCGCACGCTGCGCAGGAGTTCCGCTGCCAGACGCGGCACGGCCGTTTCCGGCGCTTCCTTCTCCTCGTACTCAAGCGAGATATAACCCCGATAGCCGGCAGCGGCGAACATGCCGCACAGGCGACCCCAGTCAGCCTTCTCTTTCGGACCACCCGCGCTGCTCCCGATGTTGACCTTGACATGAGTGCTCACCGCATACGGGAGACACAGCGCCACCTGGGCGTAGCCATTCTTCGGGAAGTTCCCCGTGTCCAGATTGATGCCAGCATAAGGCGAATCTGTCTGCTTCACAATCTCCACGGTTGGCTCGGCGGTGGTGGTCAACCCCCCATCGTCTTCCACTCCCAGCACGATCCCCTTGGTCCCGGCGTATTCGGCCGAGCGTTTCAGCACCTCGACCGCCCACGGGATAGCCTGCGCCTCGGTTGCTCCCTTCGGAATCGACCCGCCGAAGACGCGCACATGCGTCGCCCCAACCTTCACCGCGACGTCGATCCACTTCTTGGCAGTCTCCACCTCGGCGCTCTGCAGCTCCGCGGTTGGCTGGCACAGCCGCACGCGCGTGGCGATGCTGTAGAGACTCACCGCGTTCTTGTAAGCGATGCGCCGCAACGACGCCAGGAACTGGTCCGACGTGTCGGGAAACCAGTACACGGTAGTATCGAGTCCATCCAGACCCAGATCCGAAACATAGCGGATGAGGGCTTCGTAGGTCATAGTCTTGGCCTCGAACTGCTTGCGGAACGAGTAGGCGACCAGTCCGGCCTTTAGATGGCCCTTGGACCCGGATTGGCCACGGAGTTGTGTCGCGGCCGCGAGGGCCGGAAGGGTTTGCAGAAGTTGTCGTCGATTCATATCGGGACCCACTGAATTATAGAACATTAATCCATTCGCGCGCGAGGCTCCTGCAAGGCGCTCAAGTACTCCCCCAAAGGTCGCATCCAATCGCTCGTATAGCAGACCGTCAAAGCTCTCGCTTCCATGCCCTGCCTGCGCCTGTTGCAACGCGCCGATATACGCGGGCCGATCCTCCGGGCGCACTGCTAGCGGAGGATACCCGCCCCGAATCAGAATCAGGTTCATCAAGAGCCGCACGGCACGGCCGTTGCCGTCGTTAAATGGGTGGATTTCCACCAGACGGCGATGCGACGTGAACGCGGCTTCCGGCGTGTCCGGCGCCGTGCCGAGCCATTTAGCGAAATCCCCCATCAGGGCCGGGATTTCCGCCGGTGAGGGAAAGTCGTACCGCCCGGTTTCGGTGCGGACGTAGCGAGCCAGGTCGGCATAGCGGCCGGCGATATCAGGCCGCGATCGCTGCACGACCAGCCGGTGAATGTTGCGTACATCGCTTTCGGTTAACGGCGTCTTTTCGCGGGCCAACTCCCGGACGTACCGGATAGCGTCGTAATGGTCGAGAGCTTCCAGATGGTCTTTGAGCGGTTTGCCGCCGATAGTAACACCCTGCTCGATTACCAGCGTGGTTTCAACCGCGCTGAGAGTGTTCCCCTCGATTGCGTTCGACGTATAAGTGATTTCCAAGTCATAGTAATGTTCAAGCCTGCTCAGCGCCTCGGCCGCCATGGGACGCAGCCGGTCAAGCCGGCTCTTCTTGTCCGCAATGGCGTCGAGCAGCGTCATTACAATCCGCGAATCACAGCTTCCGTGAACTGGAACGTAGACGCCGACCCGCCGACATCGCCAGTGAGCGACTTGCCCTCCCGATACACCGCATGAATCGCCGCCTGCAGCCGCTGCGCCGCTTCGCGCTCTCCCAAATGCGCCAGCATCAGAACCGCCGACTGCATGAGCGCCGTCGGATTTGCCAGCCCCTTTCCCACGATATCGGGCGCGGTGCCGTGGACCGCTTCGAACACAGCGCACTTTTCACCAAGATTAGCCGCCGGGACAATTCCCAGCCCGCCGACGAGCCCGGCAGTCAGATCCGAAACGATATCGCCATACAGGTTCGGCAGCACCAGCAGGTCGAACGTTTCCGGACGCATTACGAGCTGCATGCAGCAATTGTCTACGATCAATTCTTTGTACTCGATCTCGGGGAACCGGGCGGCGGCTTCGCGGCAGCAGGTCAAGAAAAGGCCGTCGCTCATCTTCATGATGTTGGCTTTGTGAACGGCGGTGACTTTCTTACGACCCTCGCGCCGGGCGTATTCGAAGGTAGCTTGCGCGATTTTGGTGGAAGCGGTCCGGGTGATGATCTTCAGACTCTCCACAACGCCAGGGACCACCTCGTGCTCGAGCCCCGAGTAGAGGTCTTCGGTATTCTCGCGGAAGATGATCAGGTCGATGGGCAGATCCTGAAAGCGGCTTTTCAGACCGGGCAGCATCTTGACCGGCCGGAAATTCACGTACATATCTAGACGCTTGCGCAGCGCTACGTTCACGCTCTGATGTCCGCCGCCAATCGGCGTGGCCGTGGGTCCCTTCAATCCCACGCGGGTTCGCTCGATCGATTCCAGAACGGAATCGGGAAGCAGCATGCCGGTCTCGGCCAGAGCGCGCGCGCCGGCGTTCGCCACTTCCCATTCGATCGCCACACCGGTCGCCTCCACGGCGCGCACCGTAGCAGCCGCCACCTCCGGTCCAATGCCATCCCCGGGGATCAGCGTGATTTGATGAGCCATTCTCGCTATTATACTGGCGGGGACCTATGATTCCCGATTGGGCTTCCGAGCGAAAGCGGATGGTGGACCGGCAGTTGCGCCGCCGCGGCATCACCGACGAGCGAGTGCTCGCGGCCATGCTCGCGATCCCCAGGGAGGAGTTCCTCCCGCTCGAAGTGCGCGTCCTCAGCTATCGGGACGACCCGGCTTCGATTGGCTTCGGCCAGACCATCTCACAGCCCTACATGGTGGCGCTCATGGCGCAGTGCCTGGAGCTGAAAGGGACCGAGGTGGTTCTCGACGTCGGCACGGGATCGGGTTATGCGGCGGCTCTGCTTGGCGTTTTGGCCGCGCGCGTGGTCTCGATTGAATTGATCGAGGGTCTGGCGCGGCTGGCGCGGCAGAATTTGAAACGGACCGGCTGGGATCGAACTGTGACGGTTGTAGCAGGCGACGGTTCCGTAGGGTATCGCGAAGGCGCGCCCTACGACGCCATCGCCGTAGCCGCAGCCGCGCCGGATGTGCCCGATGCGCTGGTGAAGCAGTTGCGCGATCCAGGCAGGCTGGTGATTCCGGTTGGAACGCGAAACGAACAATCCCTCACGATTGTCACCAAGCGGAAAGGCGTCGTCAAGTCTCGCATCGAGACGCACTGCCGGTTTGTCCCGCTTCTTGGCGACAAAGGATGGAGATAACTTACCGATGCGCCTGCGCACCGCTCAAAACAAGCTGAAGATCGAGCACAGCATCATCGATGGCGTACGTGGCATGCTGGAGCGATTGCTCGCCTCGAATCCGGAGATTCGCTCGGTAATCCCGGGCGTGATCCGCCCCGTGCGCGATGCGCGCGGCAAGATTCAAGTGCGCGTTACCGTGCCAACGCAGAATGGCTGGAAGGCGATCGCGCTGAGCCAGGGCGCTCGTCAGGAACTCTTCATCAGCACGGCGCTGGGGAAGGAAGAACTGGAGCTGGCGCTCAAGAAAGCCGTCGATTAGGTACTCAGTATCTTTTCAGCGCCTGCTCGATGTCGGCGATTATGTCTTCCACCGCTTCGATCCCCACCGATAACCTGACCAGATTCTCCCGAATCCCCATGCGCTCGCGATGCTTTGGCGAGAGCTCGCGGTGCGAGCTCATCACCGGATACAGCATCATGGTGTGAACGTCGCCGAGCGAAGTAGCACGCACCACCAGCTTCAACGCATCCATGAACCGGAACACTTCGTCGCGGGTCGCGCCTTTGAGCTCGAAGCTCACGATCGCGCCATAGAGCCCTTGCGGGAACTGCTGCTGGATTGTCGCGGCATCGGGGTGCGCGGGGTCCGCCGGAAAGTAGACGCGTTCAATCCCGGGATGGCTGGCCAGCCAGGACGCCACGCGGCAGGCGTTGGCGCATTGCCGCTCCATTCGTAGCGGGAAAGTCTTCATGCCCCGCATCGTCAGATAGCTTTCGAAGGGACCCAGCACGGGGCCGATGATTCTCGAAAGGCTGCGCATTGTTTCCAAATGCGCCTCATCGGAGATCGCGACACCGCCCAGCACGTCGCCGTGGCCCGCCAGATACTTGGTGACACTGTGGGCCACGATATTGGCGCCAAGCTCCAGTGGACGAACCAGCAGCGGGGTTGCGAACGTGTTGTCGACAACCAGCGCGGCCCCGGCGGCTTTGGCGATCGCGGCCAGCCCGGCGATCGGACCCACGCGCAGCAGCGGGTTAGAGACTGTCTCCATCAGGATGCAGCCCGGTTTGTGCTCAGTGGCGGCTTTTTCCACGGCCGCCAGATTGCACACGTCGACGAAGTGTACGGCAACACCCATGGGCTCGAGCACTTTCATGAGCAGGCTGACGGTCGCGCCATATAGAGCGTCGGCCGCCAGGATGGATTTTCTTCGGTCGGTCAGCGCCGCCAGCAGCGCGATGTGCAGCGCCGACATTCCCGACGCGCAGGCCAGCGAGCCGTACCCGCTTTCGAGCGCGGTCGTCAGTTCTTCCAGCGCGGCGCTAGTGGGGCTGTCGTACCGCGAGTAGCTGTAGCCGGGAACCTCGCGGCCGAAAATACGGTCCAGCTCCTCCATCTTGTCGTAGGTGAAGGCGGTCGCAGTGGAGATTGGTGTGGTGGTGGGAACCGCTGGTCCCGGTTTCTTCCGATCGCCGGCGTGTACCGCCGTTGTGTGAATTTTCACGGCTATTTCCTTTTCCAGCGGACTCCATCCTTGGTGTCCTCGAGGATGATGCCCTGTTCCAACAATTCCTGACGAATGCGGTCGGCGCCCGCGAAGTCCTTCGATTTTTTGGCCTGCGTTCGCTGCGCGATGCAGGCTTCGATATCCCCATCGGAAAGCGCTCCCTCTTTGCCAGCTGGCGCGAGCACGTCGAATAAAGAATCGAACCGTTCCAGCAGCCCTAATGCAGGCCCTACCGCGGCTGCCGGAAATGCGCCTGCATCCATCGCTGTATTGGTCTCACGAACGTATTCGAACACCGCCGCCAGCGCCTGGGCTGTGTTCAAATCGTCGTCCAGGCTTTCGTCAAAATCTTTCAGCGCTTGCTTGGTGCGAGCCAGCAGCGCTTGACCGTCGGCTTCGACGAACTTGCCTGTTTCCAGACGCAGCTTATAATTTCTCAGCCGCTCGATCGAAGTGGCGGCGGACTTCAGACCATCGAACGTAAAATTCAAAGCCTTCCGATACGGCACCGACGCCAGCAGATAACGCACCGCTTCCGGCTGATACCCCTGAGCCAGAATATCGCGCAGCGTAAAAAAATTACCGAGGGATTTCGACATCTTCTGTCCCTCCACCAGCAGGAACTCGGAGTGCAGCCAGAAATGCGCGAACGGCTTGCCAGTCAATGCCTCGGACTGCGCGATCTCATTTTCATGATGCGGAAAAACCAGATCGATGCCGCCGGCGTGTATGTCCAGCGTCTCGCCCAGATATTCGATCGCCATCACGGAGCACTCAATGTGCCAGCCAGGCCGGCCCGGACCAAGCTCAGTATCCCAAAACGGCTCGCCGTCTTTAGGCGCCTTCCACAAAACGAAATCCCGCGCGTCGGCCTTTTCATACTCATCCAGATCGACTCGGGCGCCCGACCGCATGCCGCTGAAGTCGCTGTGTGACAGCTTGCCGTACTCGGGAAACTTAGCGATGCGGTAGTAGATAGATCCGTCGCTCGGATAGGTGTAGCCCTTCTTTGACAACTCCTGGATGGCCTTGGCCATTTCCGGAATATGCTCAGTGGCGCGCGCCAGCCGCTCGGGCCGTTCCAGGCGCAACGCCGCGCAATCGTCCAGAAAGGCTTTCACGTAGATAGCCGTATACTCGGCAATGGATTTGTTTTCGACCACCGATTGGCGGATGATTTTGTCTTCCACGTCGGTGATGTTCATCACGTGATCGAGGCGAAAGCCCCGCAGGCGCAGCCAGCGCCGCAGGATGTCATAGAACGTAAACGCCCGGAAATTTCCGATGTGCGCATAGTTATAGACAGTGGGTCCGCACGTGTACATGCGGACGGTATTATCCCGGACGGGAACAAACTCTTCCACCTGGTGAGTTAAGGTATTGGAAAAACGCAGCGCCATAAGATGCGGACGGATTTTCCTATCGTAGCAAGTTAGCAGTCTCTGCCACAGCACTGCAGCGCTGCTGCTGCCTTGTGGGGCAGGATGGAATCCTGCGTGGCGGTTGGTAACCGCCACTCTCTTCGAATGCGCAACACGACCCAGGGCCGATTGACAATCGGCCGCAGCTTAACAAGCCGCCCCACCCGGACTAATACCCCAGAATCACGCGAACCGCATCAGCCAGATCCTTCACCCGATGCATCACCTGCATCTTCTGGTTGTAAGGCCAATCGATGAGAATCGGCGTCACGCCGGCCGCGACCGCGGCCTTGACGTCTCTTCCAGTGTCGCCGATGAAGTACGAGGCCGGCAGGTCGATCCCCAGCTTCTCAGCCGCCGCCAGCAGCATCCCAGGCTTAGGTTTGCGACACGCGCAATTGTCCGCGTCAACATGCGGGCAGACTTCGATATCGTCCAGCGGAACTGCGGCCTGCAGCAAGCGATGCATCTCGTTCAGCGTCTCCCAGCTCATTTGTCCGCGCGCGATAGCGGGCTGATTGGTGGCTAGCACGGTCAAGAATCCTGCGTCCCGAAGGTGTTGCACGGGCTCCGAGATATCGGGGAACAACGAAAACTCCTCCAGCGTCAGAGGACCGTGAGCGTATTCTACCAGCGGCGCGGCGCGCACCAGCACGCCGTCGCGATCGAGGAACACCGCCCGGCGCTTCACAGCGTAACCACCCTTCGTTCGGCCGAGCTAAGCCGAGCCGCTTCGATCACGCGCAGGCAGGCCAGCGAATCCGCCGCCGACCCGCTCGGCTCCTCGCCGCAGCGAATGGCGCGCTCCATCTCTTCCCATTGGGCGAGCCAGCAGCGGTCCGGGTCGGCGAAGGTTTCAGTTTCGATTTCAGGAACTCCGAATTGTTCCGGACGGCGAACCAGCGTCAGCCGCTCGGGACCATAACTGCCTCCCAGTCCTTCAATGATGATCGTGCCGCGCTCGCCGACCAGCTCGAAGCTGAACAGGTTTTTCCATTGTGTCAGCGAGACTTCGAGCGAAAAGCGCGCGCCGCTATGCAGATCGAGCCACGCCAGGGCGTGATCCTCCAGCGGCGCGATCGGCCAAAAATCGGTGCGCAACACCGCCTGAACGCCAGTGACATCCTCGCCCGAGAACCAGCGGACCAGGTCGATCAGGTGTACGCCTTGATCGAGCAACTCGCCGCCGCCGGCGATTCCGGGCTGCGCTCTCCACTCGTGTTCCAGCCCTAGCCTGCCGCCGTGCCCGTGCCGCGCCGAGCCGTGCAGCAGCCGTCCGATAGCGCCTTCCGCAAGCAGCGATTTCGCGCGCTCCATCGCGGGATGGAACCGGTAATTGAATCCCGCCTGATAGACGAGTCCGCGTTCGCGCGCCAGCCGGACAAGCGGCTCGAGTTCCGAGGATGCCAGCGCCGCCGGCTTCTCCACCAAAACGTGCTTGCCGATTTCCAGAGCGCGCTTTGCCACCACGGAAAGCAGATTATTGGTGGTGGCTATCGAAACAATTCGGACGCGGCTCTCGCCGATAGCTTCTTCCCAATCCTTAAGCGCGCGAGCCCCACACAGTGCGGCCAGCGTCTGCGCGCGATCCATGTCGATATCGGCGACAGTCGCGACCTTCGGGAACACGCCTGCCCGCCGGCCGCCGATCTTACCCGCTCCGATCTGCGCCACCCACAGCGGATCGGCCTCCGCCAGCATCTCGGGTGTGTCGAGCGGTGTGACCGGAATGGGCGAGATTGCGCCGTACAATTCACACTCCGCTTCCAGCATGCGCGGAAAAACATCGCGCGCGAAATCGGATTCGCCAGGTGGGAGATAGTCGAGCACCGCCGGTTGACACAGGTAGACGCCGGCGTTTACCCAGTGGCTCAGTTCGGCGCCCGCGGCTGGCTTTTCCTGGAACCGCAGAATGCGACCGTCGGCCGCCAGTTCCACCACTCCGCTTTCGGCGACATAATCGCGATGATGCAGCAGCATCGTAACCAGCCCGCGCGCGGGGATCGCGGCGTAGTCCAGCTCCAAGTAGTTGTCGCCATAAACCACGAAGAACGGGCCATCCTTAAATTCAGCAGAAAGCTTTCGCAATGCCCCTGATGTGCCAAGTAACGTTTTCTCTTCCGAGTAGCGGACCGTCTCCCCGAAGTGCGCTCGAATCGCTTCCGGTTCGTGATGCAAGTTAATCCAGATCTCGCGCACACCTGCCGCTTTCAGCATGCGCACATGCGTCTCGAGCACAGGCCGGTCATGGACGCGCAGCATCGGCTTGGGCATGTGTGCAGTGAATCGGCCGAGGCGAGAGCCTCTGCCCGCCGCTAGGATGAGTGCTTTGCGGACAGTCACTGTAATTGTATCCGCACCAGCTCGATCAAATTGCGGAAGCTGCCGGAAAACGGTTTGTAGCGCGAATCGGGATCGGCGCGCCACTCCACTGGAAATTCCTTCACGGTGAGGCCGAATTTGCGGGCGTTGATAAGCGTTTCGGCATCAAACATAAATCCGTCGATCCGTGCAGCAGAGAAGAGCCTCTCGGCGGCTCTTGCGGTGAACAGCTTGAACCCGCACTGCGTGTCGGAATAGCGCAGCCCCATCCAGTTTCGCACCAGCATCCCGAAGACGCTCGATCCGATGCGCCGGTATCCCGCCTGCTGCTCCACAACCTGGGACTCAGCCATCTTTCTCGATCCGATCGCCACGTCAGCTCCGGATTCGAGCAGAGCCAGCCCTTTCTCGATCTCGGAAAATGGAACGCACAGTCCGGCGTCCGCGAACAACCGATAGCGGCCGCAGGCCTTCAGCATGCCACGCCGGACCGCATAGCCCTTCCCGCGGTTCGGCTTATAGCAGATTGTGGAATATGCTTTAGCTTGTTCGAGAATAGCTGCCGTGCCATCGGAGGACCCGTCATCCACCAGGATCAATTCAAATGAATAATCGCGCGACCCAAAATAACTCAGCGCCGCCTGTATATCCGTCTCAATCTTCCGCGCTTCGTTGAAGCACGGAATCACCACCGAGAGATGCGGCGTCAACGGCGCAACTCCTCGACCACCCGTGGATCGTCCATGCGCGGCGATGGCTGCGGATCGAGCGGCTCCCTGGCTTTATCGGGATCGAACAGAAGCTTATTGACCGGCAGCACTTTGTAGGGCGTGAAATCCGGCGTATCCGTAAAGCAATCGCTGAGGTCGGAGGCAATCGCGTCGAACAGATTCAACGGAGGAATATGCAGCAGCCGAAACACGGTCTTCAGCATCCCAGGGAAGCTGGAGTTCACATGCGATACATAGTTCTTCTTGAAGTACGGCCCCACGCCGAGCAGAACCGTGCGATGCGAATCGATGTGATCGCGGCCGCCTTGCGCATCGTCTTCTGTAATGAAGATCGCCATCTCGCGCCACCACGGCGAATTCGACAAAAACTCGACAATGCGTCCCAACGCGTAATCGTTGTCCGCTACAAAAGAAGCCTCGTACGGATACCCGTCCTTGGGACGCGTTTTAGCCATGTGATCGTTGGGCAGATGGATGAACAAAACCTGCGGCAACGGAGCTTTGCCATCCCCATAGCGTTCCGTAATCTCGCCGATAAACTGCGACGCCCGGAACTGATCCGGCACGTTCATATTGAATCCCGGATATTGCTGCGAAGTGTTGCGGTACAGCGGATCGGGCATGGGCACGTTGGTCAGAAATCGCGCTCCGGTCGGCTTGAGCCCTTCCCCTTCATCCACTCCGGCCAGCTCGAAGCCCTCGCCGAAATTCCGAAACGATATCCCGTTGCGCTCGAAGTGATGCCAGATTGTTCCAGCTTCCAATTGTTCTTCCGGATGCACCGACGAGTAACTCTCCGCGAATAAGAGGCGGCCAGGAGCGCTGGTGGGAAATCGAAAATCTTTCTGGCCGGCGTACGCCGCCCTTAGCGAGCTCTCGGTCCAGGCGTCCGGATAGGAGCCCACCAGCCAGTGATGGCCGTCCACGCTCACATCCGAGTCGGCATAAAAGTTGTCGCTGAAGGAAAACATTTCAGCGAGCCCATGATGGTTCGGCGTGATGTTGGTTTGTTTCAGGCTGAAGCGCACGTTATGGCCGTCCGCGTATCCGTTCCTGCCAAACCGAGCCATTACCGGAGCCGCCATTACCGGACCGTTGGCGGTGGTTCGGATATCGCCAAAGACTTCGTCGAAAGTGCGATTCTCCTTCACAATGATGACCACGTGCCGAATCGCTTCCGGAAGCCACCCTGGCACAGTTGGTTTAAGCGCGTAACCATTGGCAGCCATCACCAGCGTCGTCTTCTGCGCCAACTCCACCGCGCTCGGGATCGGAAAAGCCGAGACACTACCCCGTCGCCCGGTCATCGCCAGGAATCCATCGAGTGTAACGCCAGACATGTTCGGACCCGTGCCATTTCCCTTGGCGTTGGCGCAGTACACCGAATCCTCATCGATCAGAATCCGCGTGGGGAACCAGCCCACCGGTAGATGCCCGATCACCTTCATCTCCTTGGTGTCGATTACGCCCACCGCATTCGCGCCCGCTTCGGCCACCAGCAGCCATCCAGTCCCAGCGTGGTAAGCGAGCCCCATCGGCAGCAGGCCGCGCAGATTCTCTAAGCCCGGTATCCGGATCGGGACCTCAGCCGTCACCTGGTTCGTCTTCGCATCGATCACGGTGATGGAATCGTTGTGGCCGTTGGATACGAACACGCGGTCGGCCGTCGCCAAAACGCCCGAAGGACTGCTGCCCCCGTGGCTGCCGTTTCCAAACGGCAGGCCCGTGCGAATGTAGGCTTCGATGCGCGGAGCCGCGGGATTCTCCAGATTGACAACCGCCAGTGAATTCGATTCCTGCACATTGGGATCGCCCAGGCCGGGAACCTGGATTTCCCCTTTGGCCGTCGCGCGCCTGGCGCCCTCGGCGGCTTCCGGCGACGGGAATCCGAATGCCGGAAACGGCAGCCCGGTGTCGCGCGCCTGCTTCTTATCGGCGCCCGGGACGGCCTTGTATTCGAACATTCCGATGTTGGTGACGTAGGCGCGCCGCTTGTCCGGAGAGAGCGCTAGCGCGAACGGCAGCCGCCCCAGGCGCAAGGACGCAAGGGCGCGGCGGCGGCTCACATCGATCGTCACTAGCCGGAAATTCGCCTGGTCGAGCGCGTAGAGAAGCTTGCGCTCCGGGTCGAACGCGAGGTCGCCGGTGAAGCTGTCGGAGTAGCCGTCGCGATTGAGATCGAGCAGCAGCTTTCGCGATTCATCGGAAGGATTGATGACGCGGATACGCCCGGAGTTGCCTTCCGAGCAGTAAAGCGTGTGCTCACCATTGAAGGCGAGTCCCATGAAGACGCTGCGCCATGCTTCAGATTCCTCCGGATCGTCTCTCTTCACCATCACCATGTGGCGAACCAGACGGCGGCTGGTCTTGTCACGATCGAGAAGAGTCAGCGAAAATCGCTCCGGACCGCTGTTGGACGATACCACCGTCTTTCCGCTCGGGCTGATCGCTAATCCGAAAGGGCCCGGCCCGGTGATGTACTGCACTCCGATCGGAGCAATGACCCTGCCGCCGGGCAGAATGCTGGCCCCACCCGAACGCCGAATCGCGGGCCGCACACCTGCCGGAGCGGAATACTCGGCCGCGGTCAGAAAGGCGGCGCTGAGGAATACGAGAGCGGCAATCACCAAATCACATTCTGTCATGGGACGTGGTGCAATGTAGACAGGAGGGATTATGCGATATACATGGGCCCTGCTGATTCCGCTGCTCCTCGCGCCGATTGCGCAGCCCGCTCAAAAAGAGAAGAAGGCGGCCAACACTCAAGTGATTACCGCGTGTCTGGACGAAAAGGCGGACTATTACGTCTTACGCACCGACGACAATCTGAAAGAGCTCGCCATGCTCGAGCCGGTAGGTTTCGAAAAACAGATCTTCGCCAGGTATGTGGGCCACAAGGTATCCATATCGGGAGAATTGAATAGTTCCAGCCAGCCGCCCACACTGCGTGTAACCAGCCCCGCGCACATCAAAGACGTCTCCGACATGTGCGTGCCGGCGGGGAAATAGCTTTTAGCGGTTAGCTTTTAGCGGTTAGCTTCTAGCGGTTAGCTTCTAGCGATTAGCTTTTAGCTCAAAGCTAACAGCTCAAAGCTAATCGCTAGAAGCTAACAGCTCTTCACGGTGTCACAACAAGGTTCGCGAAGTGGGCGACCACCCCTGGTCCAATCCACAAGCCGATAGCTCCCTTCGACCGCCCGTGCTTTAGATCGTTGACGATCAAGGTTGGCTGCGCGGCGCCATTCACATATAACCGCGCTTTGTCGCCATGCACCTCGATCTTGATTTTCGCCCAAGCCCCGGCCACCAGATCGACATACGATTCGTATTTCGATGGCGTTTCACTCCGCAGCCGTTGCCACGGAAAATCGGGAACCGATATGTACTGAGTGGAATGGTTCCGCTGCGTCTGATCTTCGGAGCGTCCATTCTTCGGACGCAGATAAAAGCACTCGTACTTGGCTCCATCCGGCGCAACGCGAAATGCGATACCGGTAAATCCTCGAACAGTTTCGGGAGTACCGGGGAGCGCATCGCCAGTAAGTTCCGCTTCGATCACCCCATCCTCGAAGGCGGTGCCGGCGACGATCGCCAGCCGCGCGCCGTCCGGCAGGTTTGGTGCGGCTGCATCGGTGATCCGGACCGCGGACCGGCCTTGGTACGTCACTACATCGGCTTTGACATTTTGCAGCTTGAGTTTGGCGACTGGCTCGATGGGTATGCTCCCGGCTTGGGAAATCCGCAGCATAGCGGCGAGCGCGCAAAATATGAGCTTCATAGGCGTAGGGTAACACCCTTCACCTAAGCTGATGGCCAACTAATGGGAGGCGCTCTTCATAGCCTCATTCAGGCCCTGGAAGACGGCCTCATAGTGGCCGCTCTCGGCAGCGAACCGGAGCGGCTTTACATTTTCCACACAGATCTCAGCCGCTGTCGGCTGGGTCTTGAGGATCGCCATCACCTCCGCAATGAACTTATCGAGAGGCATCGCGCGAGGGTCGGAGGAGGACCCGCTCATGATCTCCGTAGCGACATAGGGAGGGATGAGCTCAAGCACTTCTATCGCAGACCCCTGGAGTTGATAGCGGAGCGACTGCGTATACGAGTGAATAGCAGCCTTGGTTGCGCAATAAGTGGGAGTTGGGGACATTGGAACAAAAGCCAGCCCGGAGGAGACATTCATGATGGTCGCCTGGGGCTGCTTTCGCAGCACCGGCAGAAGCGCCGCAATGAGGCGGATGGGCCCCAGCAGATTGGTAGCGACAGTGGATTCCGCGTCGGCCAGATCGTCCTGCTGGGCTTGTAGCTTTTCGGGCCGCATAATGCCCGCATTGTTAATGAGGACGTTCAGCGCCGGATATTTCGCCGACAGTTGGACCGCGAAAGAGCGGATGCTGGCGGGGTGTTCGATATCAACTGCAAGGGAGGCCATGCCCGGATTGGCCGCAGTGGTCTCGTCGAGCGCTTGCTTCCGCCGCCCCGCGATGATGACGCGGTTTCCGAGCGCGTGGAAGGCTTCTGCGAGGCCGCGGCCAATGCCGGAGCCGCCGCCCGTAATCAGGATAGTGTTGCCGGTAGTCTTCATGGGGTCATTGGATGCCGATTCTTATTTTAGGATGCAATGCCTGCCATAGACCAGTCTCAGACTTCCTGGCGCCGAGGAACTTGGTTGAGCTTGTGGGGCAGGTTCCCGACCACACCTGGCCAAATTAATTTTTGCCAAAAATAGGCGGAAGCTCTCTGATAGGTTGAATAGGGCCTAGCAAGCCAATTCAACTGAAGGAGAGTTCCGCCATGAATCGAGT
>Ga0210405_10002885_pt1 | contig 17415 bp, 16 predicted proteins | sample IncBWH11MmetaG_FD_155492 | JGI IMG/M metagenome (GOLD analysis project Ga0210405, IMG submission 155492) | Forest soil microbial communities from Barre Woods Harvard Forest LTER site, Petersham, Massachusetts, United States - Inc-BW-H-11-M | ecosystem: Environmental > Terrestrial > Soil >... | reverse complement strand
TCAGACTTGCCAGTGTTGCTCAAGAGCATTCGAAGTGTAGCAGCCGGACAGTACTGGCTGGAAAGTGACCGTGTCGGACTCCTCCTGGAGGTGCTCCGCGACTACTTGCCTCGATATCAAGCCAACACGACAACATCGCCCAACGACTACGGCCTCACTGCGCGCGAATTGAGTATTATCGCGAAGATCACGACCGGCCGCTCAAACAAAGAGGTCGGGCAAGAGTTTTCTATCAGCGAACGAACCGTCAAGCATCACCTCACGAATATCTTTAACAAGCTCGGAGTCTCAAGCCGCTTGCAATTAGCGCTCTTTGTCGCCAATCACCACCTGATGAGTGGCGAGATGCGATCGTTGGCTCCGACTGTCCCTTCAACCAAACCAAGGAACTCGAATGGAAGGGCATTCTTACCTCACCAATCCGGCGACTAGGTCTTAGACCGCCTGAAAGAAGAGCACGGCCGGAGCAGCCTGCTGGCGCAGGTGATGTGGCCAAGACGGCGGATCAATCTGCCTCTGCACCGGCACGAGAAGATCTTCGAGTGTCACGGCGTGGACCTCTCCCGCAAGACCAGGGGCGGCTGGCTGGCGCAATGCGCCGATCTGCTGAAGCGCGTATGGATCGATGAAGGAAGTTCTGTTCCAGTCCAAGGTGATCGGGACCGACGACACCAGCGTGAAGGTGCTGGATGTAAAGTTGCCGTTCGCGCGCACCGGACGCATCTGGCCGTATTCCGGCGATGCCGACTACCCGGTGATCCTCTAGGACTACACAGCGACGCGGGAGCGCACGGGACCGGAAGAATTCCTCAAAGGATATCGCGGTTACTTACAAGCAGACGCCTATGGCGGGTATGACGCGTTCTTTAAGGACCCGGCGCGGGGACTGATTGAGGTGGGTTGCTGGGCGCATGCCCGGCGCTACTCCATAAAGCGTTGGAGTCGGATCAGGCGCGCATGGTGCCGGCGTTATTGCTGATTGCCCAGCTCTATCGTGTGGAGAACCAAGCGCGGTCGCTGGGGTTGGCAGAACGGCTTCGGCTGCGCCAACTGCAATCGCAGCCGATCCTGGAGAAGTTGCGTAACTACTGGCTAGAGATCAATGCTTGCTGCGTCAACAGTACGAAACTTGTGGTTTTTACTCTTTTGTATTCTATCACTCGTACCGTTTTGGGCGCCTTTAAGAAATCTGGTAAGTCTCTCATTCCACGATGAAAGATACTCGCACATCATCCTGATACCACTGATCAGCGGGAGCTTGGTCTATCTGCAAAAGAGGCGAATCTTCTTCGAATCCCGATATTGCCCGGGTGTCGGTATGCCTCTGCTATTGGTTGGAATCATACTTTATAGCTTTGTTAAAGGGGGAGCGCCAGCACATAACCCGAATGACGACTTGTCCTTTATCTCCTTCGCGATAGTTCTAGTTTGGACAGCGGGGTTTGTCCTTTGTTATGGTACGCGAGCCTATCACGCTGCCATGTTTCCATTCTTGTTTCTTCTCCTGATTGTCCCAATACCTGCTGTTGTTTTGGATAAAATCGTCTTTTCGTTGCAAAAGGGATCGGCGGAAATGGTCGATGTGCTGTTCAGAGTGGCGGGTACACCAGTATTGAGGCAAGGATTGAGGTTTTCACTACCTGGTATTGACATTGAGATTGCTCGGGAATGCAGCGGCATACGGTCCAGTTCGGCCTTACTAATCGTCGGAATGCTGGCCGGTCAAGTCTTTCTTCAGGCCAACTGGAGGAAGGTCTGTTTGAGTCTGTGCACAGTTCCGATTGTCATATTCAAGAATGCACTGCGAATTGTTACCCTTTCGTGGCTTGGAGTCTATGTTAATCGCGGTTTTCTTTCCGGCAGGCTTCACCACTCGGGCGGACTGTTTTTCGCCCTCCTGGCGCTGGCCATCATACTACCCATTCTCTTCGTCCTCCAAAAATCGGAAGGCCGCCCTCGGAGAGAGCAGCCAAGCCAAGAATCGAATCTGCCATGACAGGGGACGTTAAGTGCCGCAACAACGGCTTTGAGTCGTTTTTAGCAATCGGATCCGGATTGGTCTGGTGACGGTCGGTTGGCTCCTGATCCACTATAACTACTGCTGAGATCGTGACCGAAAGCCGAGAGAATCGCAAACTTTTGGTTAGCTGCTAGCCGCACACTGTCTCGTGTCCGCTTTATCGGATGAAGCTTATGTTGAAGAACTGGATCTTTGTAGGCTTGGCTCTGGCTGTGATGCTGTCCGCCTGCACTTTGGATCCGAATAAGAAGAAGCTCAGATACGTGACTAGCGGCGAAAAGTACTTCCAGGCTGGCAACTACCAGGCAGCCCGAGTCCAATTCCTCAATGCCATCGAACTCGACCCGGGGTTCGAGCAGGCGCACTATCAACTTGCCAAAACGTACCTGAAGCTGGCTAACATGAATGACGCTCGCCGTGAGTTGGAGACGACTGTCAGTCTGAATTCTAAAAACTCCGAGGCTGAGCTCGAGCTCGCCCGTCTGCTCCTTGCCGGCCGGCAATACCAGCGGGCTCAACATCTCGCGGAAAAAATCCTTGCAGCATATCCGAGAAATGTTTCTGCTCACGAAACGTTGGGCGCGACATACCTTGTGACACGCGAACTACCGAAAGCAATTCGAGAATTCCAGAAAGCCATTGAGATCGATCCTCAGCGCGTAAATGACTATCTGAACCTTGCCACAATTTATGTTTCCATGCGCCAGCCTGCCCAGGCCGAAGGCATTTACAAGAAGGCCCTGGAGACAAACCCAAAGTCCTCGGACGCGCGCGTGGCTCTAGGCCGGTTCTATTTCTCTGCGGGGAGAATGGCCGACGCGAAAGCAGCGCTGCAGACCGCGATCGAGCTAGACCCGCGGGCGGTGCCTCCTCGGCTTTCTTTGGTGTCGCTATACATGGCTACCGGAAGAGTGGCCGATGCCGAGAGATTGTCCGCAGAGCTGAAAACAATCGCACCCGAGGATCCGCAAGCGTACCGAGCCCTATGCATCTTTTACATCACCACAGGTCAAAAAGAAAAAGCAGCGGCCGAGTTTCGGACAGTGTCGAAGTCCAAACCCAACGATACGACCGTTAAGATGCTCTTGATTGACACGCTCATAGATCTGGGGCAAATCAAAGAGGCCCAGGTGATCCTTAAGGAACTACGGAAGGCCGACCCGGGCGATCCGCAGGGCATGTTGCTCAACGGTCGAATACTCATCGCGGAAAGCAAGTATCAGCAGGCGTTGATCGAGCTCGAGAATACCCTCAAAGCCGATCCCCGATCTGGCGCTGGCTATTACTTCCTGGGTGTTGCCCAGAACGCGCTCGGGTTTTCCCTCCAGGCAAAGTCTTCCTGGGCGCACGCTCTGGAATTGCAGCCCCAAATGACGGACGCTCAACTCGCGTTGGCCGATCTTCACGCGAACAGCGGCAATTACGACGAAGCCCTCCGCCTCGCCGGTGACGTGCTCATGGGGCATCCAAAGGTGTTGTCGGCTGACCTGATTCGTGCGAAGGTCTTGCTTGCGAAGGGAGACACCAAGAACGGAGAACCGCTGCTGCAAGCCGTACTGGACCGCGATCCCGCTTCTTTGCCGGCGCTGAAAATGCTCGTGAATCTTCGCGTGAGAGAGAAAAGATCCCAAGAAGTCTTGCCTAGAGTTTCAAAATTAGTTGAGCAATACCCGCAGAATGCTCGTCTTCACTTCTTGCTAGCAGTACTGTATCTCAGCGTAAGCGATTTAGAGAAGGCAGAGGCGAGTACGAAACAAGCGATCGCGCTTGATCGGCAAGAATCAAATCAATACAGTTTGCTCGCCGCAATTCACGAGGCCCAGGGCGCAATGGAAAAAGCTAAAGCTGATCTTCAGGCTGCCATCGACGGGAATCCGCGTAACGTCGCTAATTACCTGGCTCTAGAGGTGCTGTACGAGAAAGAAGGTAACTGGGAGCGGGCGAAACAACTTTGTGAAAAGGCGCATGAAGTCGATCCTGGCTCTCCCGCCGTGGCGAATGATCTTGCTTATTTTTACCTGGAGCACGGAGGCGACGTCAACCTTGCGTTGTCGCTGGCGCAAGCGGCCAGGCAAAAGATGCTCGACTCCCCTAACACGGCTGACACGCTCGGATGGGCCTATTACAAATCAGGATTGCCCGAATCGGCTATAGTTCAATTAAAGCAATCCGTGCGGAAAGTTCCCAATAACCCCATATACCAGTACCATCTGGGCATGGCCTATGTAGCAGCTGGCCATCTGGAACCCGCTAAGCGTTCTTTGCAGCAGGTACTAAGGGATAATCCCAATTTTCATAATGCAGCGAGTGCCAGGGCCGCCCTGGACAAGATTTCGAACGCCCCACACTGACGCAACTTCCCTGCGTTTTGCGGCGGGCCGGTGGAGTTCGGATTCTTTTTTAGCTGGTCCAGAGGTAAATGAGATCCTCCGGGAGACGAGCTGAGCGGTTTAGCTTGTTGTGCTGGCTGCCTGCTATGAGCTACGGGACCACTTCGGCGCCAAAGGGCGTCTTTTTCTCACTGCCATCCACAAGCATGTCTGCTCTGAGGCGCGATGTACTTCACCATCCTCAACCTCGCATGCTGGTTCGCAGGTGCTTCAATGCAAAGGTGGAATACAAATAAGTCCATCCGTGGTACCGGAAGGCGTAGCGTTTTCTATTACTTGGCCCTAAAGTTTGGGTATGGACTATCCCGCGCCTCTAGTACGTACTCCTGGTTTGAGGTCAACGAAAGTTCAACGAATTGCCCTTTGGTCCCATTGACGTAGCTTGGCAAATCGCTAAAATAAGTAAATCGCGATAGACTAGTTCGCCTTTTGAGACGCTCGTCGCCAACAGCGATTCGAACGTGTAAAGAGGTGTCTTGAAGGAAGAAGGAGACATGCGAAACAAAGCGTTCCCGTTAGTAATACTCGTAGGGTTGTTCCTTCTGCCAGTGGGTGTATTCGCAGATAGTTTAGGAACCGTCACTTTTAACCTATACACTGCAGGTGGTACCGAGAGCTGGGACCCGAGTACGACCGGCGTCCTAACTGGAAACAACATCGCGGTAAAGCAGATTAAAGGTACTGGAACACAGCTTAATAATAACGTTATTCTATCGCTGCTAGACGGCTTCCTGAGTTACACCACTTCGGCCAGCTCGACCTGGGGTTGGTCGACTGGCGCCTTCACCTTGACGGGTTGTATCGTCTCCACCGGCCTTACGCTTGAAAACAGTGGCACATGTGATGCAAATAATCCGTCAAACAATCCCGTGCTCCTCAGTGGAAACCTTCAAAACGTCACCATGTCGGCAATTGGTTCAAACTCGGCAAATGTGAATGGATCGATTAACGGTTTCATCAACCCGCTCTTGGCAGCGGAGTTCGGATTGTCGAGTTCATTCTCGTCGGGAGTCATGAGTAATAATCTATCCTCCGCTAGCGGATTCGCGACGGACAACGCTTTCACTGGGGCGACAAACACTGGTGGATCCGTTGCCGCTCAGGCCGTCTCCGTGTCTGAGGATTGGAGTGTATCGTTCGGGTTTGTGTTCTTCGGTTTTACACTGGGAACTTTTGGCTTAGCGTCGCGATTAGGCGCATTACGTTGTAGAGGTCTCCTGAGATAGTTGCGTCGGCGGTAGATGGCGCGTTGGGGGGAGTACAAAAAATGACGAGAACTAACTGGATGCTGCTACTCGCGCCGGCTTTATTAGCCGCGCCCACAGCCTTGTTCGCAGATGGTCTGGGATCGACTGTGTGGGATCTGACCGGATTCAATCCTAACGGGACATTCGCGTGGGCTGGCGGAAATTCCGATCCGCTCACTGGATCGGGAATCCAGGTCTCAGACGTCACTGGCAATGGCACACCTTCCAACGCGTTCCCCGGTGACCCGGGCTTGTCGATCTTGAACGGTTCTCTGACATTCTCGACCGGTACGGACTCCTACCTAGGGACCGCCGCCGAGAATAATACGCTCAACACTGGATGGGTGTTTGGCGCCGGTACTGGAGCCACGCTGGACATAATGGGCTGTATTGCAGGACTCACACCTGGGCAGTGTAACGGAGGTGGCAATGACAATAATGTTGTTCTACTCAGCGACGCATTTCAAAGCGTCAGAATAGTGCCTCAAGGCCCCGGTTTCGATGTCGTGTTCGGTGGAATCGTAGGAACTGTGGACCCGCTCGTGGCGGGCTACTTCGGATTAGGTAATGACATCCAGTTCGCGTCGTCGAGCTTCAATTTCACCATACAGTCCGCTGCCGCTCCTGGCAACCCAATTACCGATGTCAATGCTCCTTCAACTTCAAGTTTATCTGGAACGATTAATGCTGTTTCAGTGCCAGAAGATTGGAATGTTGCATTCAGTTTGACTTTCTTCGGCATAGCCTCACTGGTTTTTACCATAGCACGGCGCTGCGGGTTCTTACCGCCAATCGTGGTATAAGGTCTTCTTTACCGCCGGGGCTTTCCGACTCCTACTAGTTTCGCCTGGTCAGCGCCAAGGTGAAGCCGCCCGCGTCCGCTGCCTGATTCCTTCGATCCCCTCGAACGGCGGCGTTTTGCGATTCTGGGCAAGTAATGACCCTAATCGTATTCGCTTTTGAGAGTTTTTTAGGTCTACTGCGCAGTTAACAGAGGGTACGAATGTGCTATAGTAAGATGTCTCGCCTGACGAACGGATGAGCAAAATTTTTGAACTTCTCTGGAAATCTGAGCAGATAGTGAGGCCCTCGTCAGCCTTCATCAGCCTTGCTTCGGAGAACCTGGAGGAAGCTTGTGAGCTTCGCCAAATACCCGATGAGGAAATCCGGATCCAACCGGAGAGCCGATTAGTTCTCTTCACCGATCCCGAGAGCCCCGGCGCCGACCGATTCAGATTTCTAAGGATGCGCCTTCGAGAGTTGAAGACCGCGACGAATGCGCGCAGGTATATGGTTACCAGCCCGTCGCCTCGAGATGGAAAATCCACCATCTCTCTGAACCTCGCGACGGCATTGGCAGAAGGAGGAAAGCGTACCGTTTTGCTAGTAGAAGCCGATCTGCATCACCCGACGCTAGTTCAACGACTCGGTCTTCACAACCGGCCTGGATTTGGGGAATGCCTTGAACAGGGCTTGGATCCGATGTCTGCACTCCGTCGCCTGCAACCTCTCGGCTGGTATTTCTTAGCGGCTGGAGCGTCACGAGGAAATCCTACGGAGCTGATGCAATCGGATTCGCTTTCCACGGCGATGCAAGGGCTCTCTCCACATTTCGATTGGATTCTGATCGATACTCCACCAGTGGCTCCCCTCACCGATGCTTTATCACTCTCGAAGCATGTAGATGCTAGTCTATTGGTCGTACGAGCGAGCCAGACCTCCCAGGAAGCGGTGAGAGAAGCGCTTACCCGCCTCGGGCCGAAGAACGTGCAAGGCATCATTTTCAACGGCGCGGAGGAGCTCGAGCGAATTTATTCTGATTACTACGGGTCCAGTGTCAAGAAGTGAGAGTAGCGCTCCTCGTTTTTCGTATGGCCACTTCGGACATGTACCTGCGCTAAATTGGTGCGATTAGAGACCAGGCGGAAATCCGCATCGTGAGAATGCCGACGAAAGTTTGTGGGTATTTCCTGGCTTTCAGTTTGGATTCTAATTCGCGCCGTGGCCAGTGAGAACGCGGGGGGATGATACCCACCAGGATCTTCCAATCGAGTGCCAGGGACCAATTGTCGATGTACTGCATGTCCATCGTCATCCAGGTCTCGAAATCGACATTGTCCCGGCCAGAGACGGCCCACTGACACGTGAGTCCGGGCCGCATCCGCAGGAGCCGCCGTTGCCGGCACTTGTACTGATCCACCTCTCGCTCGGCACTGGCGGGCGTGGTCCCACCAGCGCCATATCCCCCGTAGCACGTTCCACAACTGCCTGGCTTGCTGTAGACTAGAAGAATTAGGACGGTGAGTCTTTGAACGTTGACATGGAAGTCCTGAGATGGAACCTCGTCGCCCTAAGCATATTACTCCTGGCGTCTTGCTCCACTGATCCGAACCGGCAGAAATCGAAATACCTGAACAGTGGCCTGACCTACGTCAAAGACGGCAAGTACCAGGAAGCGGTGATCCAATTCCGGAATGCCGTTCAGATCGATCCGAAGTTTGCTGCCGCTCATTATCATCTGGGCAGCGCCTACTTGAAGTTGAACAATCGCGACGCCGCTTACCGCGAGCTGGAGGAGGCGGTTACCCTCGATGCAACGAACTCCAATGCACAACTGAAACTTGCGGAATTACTGATTACTCGCGCCCAGTACGACAAAGCTCAAGCGACGGCCGAAAAGGTGCTGGCAGCGGAACCGAAGAATGCGCACGCGCACGCACTATTGGGTGAGAATTACTACCTTACGAAGGACTTACCCGATGCCATCTTGGAATTCAAGAAGGCGATTCATCTTGATCCACCGCACGTGGAATACTACGCTAGCCTAGGGGCTGTCTACCTCTCTGCAGGTCAGACTTCCGCTGCGGAAGCCGCTTACCGCGAGGCGATCGAGGCAAACCCGAAATCGGCTCAAGCCCGCGTGTCACTAGGCGAGTTCTATTTCTCGCAAGGGAAGGTGGCTCAAGCCGAGTCCGAATTGCGAGCCGCGTCCGCATTGGATCCCCGAGCCGTACTTCCCAGGATCCTCCTGGGGCGCATCTTCCAGCGGGAGAATCAGTTGCCCGTTGCCGAGAAACTCTTCACGGAACTGAAAGCAATCGCACCGGGTGATCCCCAAGCATATCAAGCCCTGAGCCTCTTTTACGTTTCCACTGGGCAGAAGGAGAAAGCGGCTGCCGAGTTCCAGTCGCTGATGACTTCCAAACCCAAAGATGAGTCGGTCAAGCTATTTTTGGTGGAAACCTTGATCGATCTACATCGGATCAAAGAGGCTGCTGCACTCTCTCAGAAAGTCCTAAGCGCGAATCCAGACGATCCGCGGGCATTATTGCTTGAGGGTCGTATACTCATCGCAGAAAGTAAGTTTCAGCAAGCCCTGGCGGAACTCGAAAAAGTAACAAAGGCGGATCCCGAATCGGCTATCGGGTACTATTTTCTTGGGATTGCACAGAGATCTATCGGTCTACCAGATTCGGCCAAGTCTTCCTTCGCCCACGCGCTAAAGCTGAATCCCGGAATGAGTGACGCCGCAGCAGCTTTGTCCGACCTGCAGGCCAAGCGCGGCGATTACGGCGAAGCTCTTCGATTGGCCGAACTTGCGCTCAAGAACCGGAATTCGCCTGCCGGCTACATCGCCACAGGCCGAACCCAACTCGCAAAAGGGGATGCGGCGCACGGAGAAGCCATGCTTCAGGCTGCTTTAGACCGCGACCCCATTTCTCTTCCTGCCTTGGCAATGTTGGTGAAGCTTTACTCTCAACAAGGTAGAACGAAGGAATCGGTTTCACGGCTTTCAGGGTTGGTTTCCCAGCATCCGGGGAGCGCCGGTCTTCATTTTCTGTTGGCGCTGAGCTACTTCGACCAGAAGGATTTGGAAAAATCGGCGGTGCATCTTAAACAAGCGATGGAGCTCGATCCCAAGACGCCGGGCGCATACACGCTTCTGGCGAATATCGATTATGCTCAAGGGTCGCTTGAGAAGGCGAAGATCGATCTAAGAACGGAGATCGAAATGCATCCGCGCAGCATCTCAAATTACCTGGCTCTGGAGGCTTGGTACAAGAGAGAAGGAAACTGGGAGGAAGCCAGGAAGCTCTGCGAAAAAGCTCACCAAGTCGATGCGTCTTCTCCCCAGGTGGCGATGGAACTTGCTTTTCTCTACCTTGAACACGGCGGCGATGTCAACATTGCTCTGTCCTTGGCGCAAACGGCGAAGCAAACGATGCCGGATTCTCCAGCAGCGTTGGACCTCCTGGGATGGGCCCACTACAAATTGGGGTTAGCCGCCTCGGCTGTTAAGCCTTTGGAGGAGTCTGTGCGGAAGGCGCCCGACAACCCCGTTTACCGGTATCATCTCGGCATGGTTTATCTGGCCATAGGTAAGGCGCAATCTGCTGAGAAGTGCCTACAGCAGGCTCTGAAGTACGGTGCCTTCGCCTATGCAAGCAACGCGAGAGCAGCGCTCGACCAGATTGCAAGACGTCCACTCTAAACAGGCAAGTCTTTCATTTATAAATATTTACGCCAGCGCTCAACGAAACGGAGCATGTTGAGTTAAATTCTTCGCCGACAACGCTGGTCGTATAGCTAAACCCTGGTACTGATAGGACTTTTTATGATTTCGGTCTCAAAAAAAGTTCGGTTGAGGGGTTGCAATGCCCTCTTTTCGTGATAAAGTGTACCTTAGATTCGGTGATCGAGCGATGCTGTCGGAGAGGTGAATTGATTGTGACCAAAATACGAATAGTGTCGGCCTTGTTAGCGATACCGATTCTGTGTGTCGCACCCAGTTTCGGCGTGCAAACGGCGACTATGACGCTCACGGGCACTGGACAAAACGGGGTGTTGGGCAATGTCTACATCGGACCCTACGTAGCTACCATCAACAACATACCCAACCTTCAAGTCATTTGCGATGACTTTGTAGATAACAGCTACTTGAATGAGAGTTGGACCGCCAACGTAGTTACCCTTCCTAACATCGCCGGCACGGATTTTGCTAGTCAGGGATTGCAAAAGTACGAACAAGCTGCGTGGCTGACCCTTCAGCTTCTCAGTCCGCCCACTACTTGCGGGGGCGGAAACTGTGCAGGCGACATTCAGTATGCGATCTGGCAGCTTTTTGATTCGACTGGACAGCATACTCCGCTTTCCTATTTGAGTCCTCCGGACTTAGGCAATGCGCAAGGTTGGCTAACTCAGGCAGCTGCACACTATACGGACCCGGGTATAGATTATTCAAGGTTTTCCATCTACACGCCGAATCTGTCCGATCCGATTACGTGCTCGGGCCACGCCTGTACAAGCGCGCCACCTCAGGAGTTCATGACGGTGAGCACGCCGGAACCTCCGGGCTTGGCTATTCTGGGCACCGATCTTTCGGCACTGGGGCTTCTTGTTTTCTTCCTCAGGCGACGGCTGATCTAATACTAGACGCCACGAAACTCCGCAGCACTGCGGCGGTCTTACCGTCTTCATCGCTGCCAAAGAATACCCAGTTGTTGCGGCCCACTGCTATGTATGGTGCGGATCGCCCGCTCGGTGTTGTTGTCGATTTGGAGATCTCCGTCCTCGCAGTAGCAGGTTAGCTGCAGCCCAGTTCTTCGGGGTTGTAGCGTACCGCCCGCCCCTCCGGACTCTTTGGCAATACTTCCCCCTGATTTCTAAGAGGTGGTTACGCAATTTCTCCAGGGCGGGCTGCGATTGGAGTTGGCGCAGCCGAAGCCGTTCTCCCGACCCCAGCGACCAAGCTTGCTTTTCCACCCGATAGAGCTGGGCAATCAACAAGCAATAACGCCTGCCCCATGCGCGCCTGGTCCGACTCCAACGCTTTATGGAAGTAGCGCCGGGCATGCGCCCAGCAACCTACCTCAGTCAGTCCCCGCGCCGGGTCCTTGAAAAGAGACGTCATACCCGCCATAGGCGTCTGCCTGTAAGTAACCGCGATATCCTTTGAGGAATTCTTCCGGCCCCGCGCGCTCCCGCGTCGCCGTGTAGTCATAGAGGATCACCGGGTGGTCGGCATCGCCGGAATGCGGTCAGATGCGTCCGGTGCGCGCCATCCAGCGCCTACAGCGGCTTTAGCAAATCGGCGCATTGCGCCAGCCAGCCGCCCGTGGTCTTGCGGGAGAGGTCCACGCCGTGACGCTGGAAGATCTTCTCTTGCCGGTGCAGCGGCAGAATGATCCGCAGTCTTGGCCACAATCACCTGCGCCAGCAGGCTAGCCCCGGCCGTGCTCTTCTCAATCGGCTGCGACGGCTTGGTGGCCGTCTTCACGGTGCAGGCGCACGCATATTTCTTGCAGATGTCCTCGATGACGGTCAGTTGCGCCGGGATGTATTCGTAGCGCTCGCTGGACTCTTCCCCGATGGGCATCAGGTCCTGCTGACAAGTGGAGCAGTGTTTTTCCTCTTCCGCCAGTTCATGCACAATGCGCTCTCGCTTGAGATGCCGCGGAAGAGGCTGACGGCCCCCGTCCGTTTCTTCGAAGCCGACTCATCGGCGCCAGGGTTAGCGTTGGGGTCGTCGTCATCGGAGCCATCCGGCTTGGTCAAGCTCCGCTTCTGCTTGCCGCGCCTGCCAGGCTGCCGCAAACAGGGCCAGTTGATCGGACGAGAGTTGCTCGCTTTTACGGTTGCGCCTGGCATTCAGCAGCTCGCGCAACAGGGCCTCGATTTTTGTTTCGCTCGGCGCACTCGCGATCCAGTTGCGCCATCAGGTCCAGCTCCATTTGCTGTAGGACGGCAATAACGCTGGCGGCGTGTAGCTCGATTCCGCTCCGCAGCGCCCCTAATTCTTGCGCCGTAATCTCCCGCGTAGGCGCCTTCCTCCAGTCGCTTGCTCCCAAGCCGTCGCTGTCCCAATTCAGGATCTTGACCCGATCTTTCCGACGGCTGGCCGCTTCATGAACGATTGCTGCGACAGCCTACGCTATGCTCGCCCTCACCACGACCAACAGCAATTGATTGAGCTATTGAACTTTCGCCTGTAGCGAATTGGAATCCCCTAGCTCACTGCTGACAGTCACAGAAACGGAAGCAATGCTACTCAGCACTGAGGAGGTGGTGGTAGTCGTAGTAGCAGTCGAGCCCTGGAAGTTGAACTGCACCGACATCGTGAACTGGCCGCCGAAGGTTTGTGACGCCGCGCTCCGAAACCACGCTCCCGTGATTTGCTGAACGTCGAGCGCGAACTGAGATGTAGGCATGCTGACGCCCGGCATAGGTGTGAATTGCACGTTCCACGCTTTCAAGGTGCGAGTGGTCGAAAAGCCGGTTACCTTGATTAACAGGCTATTCGTAGACGGACTGCTCAGTTGGATAACCGTCAACGTCGGCGGCGCCGGAGTGACGGCGAATTGTAAAACCGTAGGTGGATTGGGAGTCAAGTCCACATTTCCGTTCAGCGTCGCGAAAGACGGCGTAATCGAAATGGAGCTCGCCACTGTGCCAGTCTGTAAACCCACGCGCGTCCCTTGACCGCCAAACACCGCATCGGTACCATTCGCCGGGATTAGAAATGGAACCGCGCGACCGCCTGTCGCAAATTGTACGGCAGGGTCGGGCGGCAGATCGCCGGAAACCCCTAGAGTCAGCGTGCCTGCGATCGCGACAGGGTAGGTGTTCGCCAGGTTCAGCCCGACGCTTGACTGAGACCCTGGAGGCGTATTTCCGCTCGGCCCCACAATTGTATAGGACGGAAGCGGCGGAGGTGTGGCGCCTGAGCCGACGAGCGGCACTGTTGTCGTATCGATCAGCAGCATTCCATTAGAAAACCCCAGTGCGGTGGGAGTGAAATTGATCGTGAACTGCAGATCCGCGTTGGGCGCAAGGCTCAAGGGCAGGGCCGGAAGCCTCATGAGCGAAAACGGTCCGTTGACTTGAGCCACGCCGATGTTCGCAATGGATGCCGGCAGGGTCCCTGTGTTCTTCACATGGAACTCTAGTTGGGAGGACTGGCTGATCGTGACTGGGCTGAACACCACGGAAGGATTAGCTCCGCCGATGGTAATCGTGGTGTCACCTGCTAGATAGGAAAACGTAAGCTGAGGCCCCAGTCCCATTCCCACAAGGTTGAAACTATCGGAGTTAATGATCAGGTCTCCGGTAAACGATCCCGGTTTCGTCGGTGTAAAGGTTACCATCGCCGTAAGGCTGGCGTCGGGCGCTAATGTCTGCGGGAGTGGTATATTATTGCCCAACTGGAATCCTTGCCCGGCCAGGGTGATGGAATTCACCGTTCCGTTCGCGTTTCCGGAATTCAGTACGCGAATCACAACGCTGCTGGTGTCTCCGACGTTCGTGTCCGGCAGAGAAATAGCGCCGCCTGGAGTCACAGTTATCGGGTTCGCCTGCACAATCTGATACACGAAGGAGGCTGAATTCCCGCTGCCTTGCAGGTTCAGCGTTACAGGCGAGCCGGAGTCGAAATTGATCATGATCTGCCCTGTATCGGAGTTAACAGCGGTAGGTTGATAGAGAACCAGCACCTGCAGATTCTGCCCGGACGGTAGCGTGAATGGAAATAATGGCAATAGCGTCAGGCGGAAGGCGCTTCCCGTAATCGAAATGCCAGTGATCGTGCCAGCTCCGCTGCCTCTGTTTGTAAGGTTTAGCGCCGCCTGAGCTGTCGTTTTGATTGGCGTGGGAGGGAAGATAATGGTCTGCCCGGGCTGCAGCGGCACGACGTTCTGATCCGTCTGGAGAACATAACTCAAGACGATGGAAGACGCCGTGCCTGTTAGCGATAGATTGATTGTGCGGGCTACACTGGCGGATGCCGTGGTCTCGGTAAAATTCTGACTGAGTTGGGCAATATTCTGGGCTGCGTCCGTGGGGATAAACTGGATATCGAATGCAAAGCTATTGCCGGGATTCAGCATCAACGGCGGAGTCGCTGTCAGTTTAGCTGTAAACGCACTCGATCCTATTACCGCCGGCGGTTGAGAAACGGTAACCTGTCCCGTTCCTGTGTACGTCGCCGTGACCCGAGCAGTCTGAGCTTGTCCAATCGACGAGGAGAACGTCAATGTGGAACCGTCCTGGATTAAACTTGCGTTATTTCCAACTGTCACCAGCAACTGAAATGGCGTCTGGGCCGCGGCCACTACTATGAGACCCATCGAGGCAACGACCGCTCGGCTGATCGCCTTCAAACTCATTTCCCGCTATCCTCCGGTATAAGCGGAGTGGCCGGCACGAAGTAAACCACCGGCTGAGCAGCGTCCGTGAAAGACCAAAGCGGTTGATCGCCACTGGAGCGAGGTCCGAGTAGGTAGCTATCCTGCCCCAGCGCTTCAATGGCGGTCGGTTGAGAACTGAGTGCAACCTGGGCTATGACTTCGTGGCTCGAAGCGTCATAGGCAACTAAACCACTCGTTCCGGCCGCATAAATGACTTCCCGATGCGTCGCGTCGCGTGCGGGTCTCACGAGGAATGCATCCCCCAGGCCGCTCAGCGCCCAGGCATGCGAAGTCAAATCAGCCATGTTCAGTTCGGACAACTCGCCAGTAGCGCCATCGAGCGCGTAAAGCGTCGATCCATCGTCGGAGAAGGCAAGCGCAACCGGCTTCGATAAAGACAAGAGCGGGACGGAACTCAGATCATCTCCGATCTGAAACACCCCTGAAATCTCCCCGGCTACTCCAATCGCTATGTGCTTGCCATCAAAATCGATTGCGATTGCGGACAGTGAGCCGCCGAGCGACACGTTCCACAAAGGACCGGCCTCTGCCGCAAGAGGAAGCCCTCTGATCGTCTGAATCCAGTTGTCTGTTCGAGAATAGAGGATTGCAACGGAGCCATCCCCGGACCACGCGACGCCCTCTGGAATTGGGAAACCTCCCGGAAGTTCAACGGTTGACATTTGGGAAGAGCCCAGATCCGGCACAACCAGACATCGTCCACCTTGAAAGGAAAGCGCGTGACTCTGGCGAGGCGCCACCGAGCCGTAGTCGACTCCCTGTACGAGTGCGGGCCCAAGGGATGCATTACCCAGCGACCCGATCACAGCCCTGAAGCTCCCCGTGGGCGCATCGAAACTGAAACCCTCCACAGGACCAGTTAGGGAGAGCGCCTGTGCCTGGAGAAAACCGACCGAGCAAAGCGCAGAAACCAGAAGCGATGCGCGGAGCATACCTTACTGTGGCCCTCCGATCGTAGGAGTCCCTGGCGAAGCTATGATGACCGGACCAGCGCTCGAGCTGGAGCTGGAACCACGTGTTAGCAAAATGATTGCGGCGACAGTGCCGGCAGCGGCCCCTATGACTCCAATCTTGGCCCACTTGGAGGACCACCAACTCCTGTGTTTGTCTTTTCGATCACTCGTGACTCGGGTTACATTCGTCATCGAGATGGTTGTCTCTCCAACTTCATTGCCTCGGGAGGCGGAAACCTTCACCTGAAAAGTTCCCGCTTGGTTGTTAGCTACCCAGCCAACCGCTGCAACCTGGCCGTCAGCATTCGTCCGAAAAGTTTTGGAGTTCTGTTGATTGGCAAAGGTGGCGCCAGGACCGCTAGAGGGAAATCGAAACACCACCTCGGCGCCTTCCACCGGTCCTTGGTCCTGATCCAGCACCTGGATGACCAGGGGCGCCATCATCCTTCGCTCCAGATCGTTATTTTCCCGATTGCCGGCAAGAGGAACGATTTTGAGGTTTTGTATAGTCTGTCCTTGCGCGGGCGACAAGGCCTGCGAACCAGCCATTGGCGGCAGAGTCAGGAACACGACCAGCAATTGTGATAGATAGCGACGCATTCGCAAACGTTTCGGAAGGAGTAACTTCATGTTCAGCGAAGCAACGCTGTGACAACGATTACTGGTATTGCGGCCAGAAATGAAGTACCGGCCGCTGCCGCGATGGTCCGCTTCGTAGACCGCGGCACAAACAGGACATCGTTGGGCAGAAGCGGAAAATCAATATCCCTTCCCTCAAACACCCGTTTCAGGTCGATGTCAAACGGTGCTCGTCGATTTGTTCCCAGAATTTTCCGAAGCACCCGCACGTTGTTGCGATCTGCGTTCAGAGTAAAACCGCCGGCTTCAGTCAACGCTTGAGCGACAGAGATCGAGTCGCGCTCGCCAAGTTCAATGGAAGACACCTTTGCGACTTCACCGCTCACATATACCCGTTCTGCCCTTTCAACCGTGACGATATCGAAGGGCCTGAGCACCAAGTCCTCGGCCGGGTTAATATTCTCCGTCAGGCTTTGGAAGCTGATCGTGACTGTGCTGGTCTTCTTCTCAGTATCCTCAATAGCATTCGGCAGCGGAATAGGACCGGCCTCGGCGTGACGGGTAATTCTGATCCTGCGACTCGCGTTTGGCAGAAGTCCTCCCACCGCGGCCAGCATTTCCACCAGTGTCCGCCGGCCCTGCATAGCGTAAACTCCGGGAGCTCGAAAAGAGCCCATAAAGAACACAACTTCGCTGCGAAACTGAGTTACAGTGATGCTTACCAAGGGCTGGCGAATATATTCACTTAACCTCTTCGCGAGATCGGTCTCCAGAGCTTGAACCGTCAGCCCTTCTGCCCGGACACGGCCAACTACAGGCAAGGTGAGAAAGCCCTGGGTATCGATCCTGAATGGTTTTTCGTTGATCTCCTCCGATTGCGGGGAATGGATCAGGATTTGATCGTTCGGCCCGAGCGTGTAGTCGGAGCGAACTGTGGTTAACCCCGGATTTGCGTTCTGCGAAGACTGCCCGCCAGGACCGGTCTGGGTCTGAGGAACTTGAGCGGCGACGGCAAAACAGACA
>Ga0210405_10002880_pt1 | contig 17425 bp, 21 predicted proteins | sample IncBWH11MmetaG_FD_155492 | JGI IMG/M metagenome (GOLD analysis project Ga0210405, IMG submission 155492) | Forest soil microbial communities from Barre Woods Harvard Forest LTER site, Petersham, Massachusetts, United States - Inc-BW-H-11-M | ecosystem: Environmental > Terrestrial > Soil >... | reverse complement strand
AGGGCCCGGTTCTTGCAGCGCCGTCAAACTGAAATGCATCAGTCCAATTCCGATCAGCACCGCACCAGACGCAACCACTGTCCAAACGATTTGCGACCGCATTAGGTTCTCTTCCGCGGCAGGTCAGTAGCCGGCGGTGTTCACAGCTCTTCTCTGCAACTCAGAGACCGAAAAGAGAATACAAGCTCGTTAAAGAAGTTGGAGGGTCCGAAGCCGGCTCGGATGTGTGGTCCGCGGTGACTCTTATCTAGCAACTGTCGACGTCATAAATTGTGGAAGCCGGAAATCTCGATGAACGTGGCTGGGCGTCGAAACGCAGATTTCAATGAGGCCAGTGTAGCAAGGAAATCTCCCAGTTCAATCCGTTGTGTCGCAATAACAACGCGGAGGCGGTACCACAAGTCGCTATTAAGTCACCGGAGCAGCTTCTCACGCCGTCATCACAAAGTGATGAATTCACGCTCGTGGCTCGACGGCTTCGTGCGCGCTTGATAACAGCGATGCAGAAGGAATCAGACTGCAGCTTCTTACGGCGAAATGTGTTTGGCAGATCGCTTGCTGAGATCAGCTACGCGGCGGGACACGTTGCGAGGAACCCACAGTGACTAGAAATAGTATGTCGGCCGTTGAGAACAACGGGTCCATCGTTAAGAGCACAAAGAGCGGACTGGTTGTTTCCAGTTATGAGCCGCCTGATTTTGAATTTGCGGAGTCCTTCGGCGGCGGCTCCGATTACTTGCCCTTTTTGAGACCGCCAATTTGGCCGTTCAGCTTGATTCGTTTGTTTAGACAGGAGGAAGAATAAATGGGTCGCATTGCATCGCTAATTGTCGCCCTCGTTGTTTTAACGGGCCAGCAGCCGGTCCGTTCCCAAAGTAAGGGCAGCGCCAACGGCTTTGATCTTGTCGACAATACGGGAAATATTCGCAAGCCGGCTGATTTTAGAGATCTCTATCAGGAGCTTGGAGTATATACACCGGTCGACTTCAACAACAACACCGAGATGCACTACACGTACGCACCGCCGGGCACAGCTGAGTATTATCGCAAGACTGGAAAGTTTGCGGATGGAACCGTGCTGGTGAAAGAGGTCATGGCAACTGATCACGCCCAACTGACGACCGGGGACGCGCATTGGGCTACGAACACGAAAGTGTGGTTCGTCATGATCAAGGACGACAAGAATCGGTACCCCAATAACCCCCTGTGGGGCGATGGATGGGGATGGGCACTCTTCAAAGCTGACGCACCCGATAAGCAGGTCGCAACGAACTACAAAAAAGACTGTCTGGGCTGTCATGTTCCAGCGAAGTCAACCGACTGGATATACGTGCAAGGTTACCCGGTTCTCAAATCGAAATAGCCAGAACCGTCTCGCAGAGACTCAATCGGAAAAGCTTTCAGAAGGAGAATTGCAATGCAAAAGCATCTGTTTCCAATCATCGTTTTACTTGGATTGACCGCTTCGGCCGTATACCTGCTAATCGCGAAACCGGTCGCGGCTGCCCAGTCTGAACAGTCAAGCGCCGTGTTCGATCCTGATGGCAAGTTGGAGTTGCCAACCGGTTTTCGCAAGTGGGTTTTTGTGGGGGCTCCACTAACACCCAATGCTCTCAACAACGGAAAGGCGAACTTTCCCGAATATCATCACGTCTACATAGAGCAGAAAAACGTTGATGCTTATCTGAAGACCGGTGAGTTTCCCGAAGGAACGGTCATTGTAAAAGAACTGACGCGCGTTCTTAACCCGACTTTTCCAGACGGCTCGCGTACAGAACCATCCGGCAGGGGCTACTTCAACGGCCAGTACAACGGGATCGACTTGACAGTAAAAGACAGTAAGCGCTTTGCAAAGACAAACGGATGGGGCTTCTTCACTTTTGGGCATCATCCAATGCCGTATGAAAAGTCCGCAGCTGAGAAGCCCGTGAGCGAATGTGCCGGATGCCACATCGCCAATGTCGCCGCCACAGACATGACATGGATCCAGTTCTATCCGTTGCTTCGTGACAAGCCAGGGTACTAGGTAATGAGATTTCTGTCAGCGTGGCTGAGACGCGCAACAAATCGAATTCAATTTGAAAGGAAAAAAAAGGAGATGAATATGCCAAAAGATATGGGGATGTCGAAAGAGATGGGGATGTCAAAAGAGATGAGCATGAACGGTCGTGGTGGTCATCTCTACATGCAAACCAATGAGGTCAAGAACGCGATCATTCACTACCATCGCTCCGCCAACGGCACGCTCACAGAGGTGGAACGTGTCGCCACCGGCGGTGCAGGTTCGGGGACTTTCAAGCCGATCAGCGGCCAGGAGAGCGCGCCCAACTCCTTTGAAGGCGCGGCTAGTGTCATCCTCTCACCAGATCGCAAGTTTCTGTTTGCCACAAACGGCGGGGACAATTCGGTTTCCAGCTTCGCCGTGGGCGCCCAGGGCCGGCTTACACTAATCGACACCAAGCCGACGGGGAATGCGGTGGAAGGAAAGAGCGGTACTGCCAAATCGCTGGCATATTCTCCTTCGAAGGACATGCTTTACGTGGTCCACTCCTTCGGACCCGATCATATCCGGCTCATGTCGGTCTCCGGTGATGGCAAGCTTACGCCGCGGATGGAGCGATACACGGCGAATACATCGGAGAAACCACACCGTGTTCCAACTATGGGTGTGCTCTCACCAGATGAGAAGTTTCTTCTTGTCGGCACCACGTTTGATCTGCCCATTGCGATCTCCGGCACCTATCCGGACGGTTCACCCATTCTTTGGGTGACTGGTCCAGACGGCGAAACAAGGTCCGTCGCTTCGAATGCGCCAGATCCCGACGGCATTGTTATATTCCGCGTGAATGCAAACGGCACGCTGAGCGACCCCTCGTTCCAGGATGGAGGCGGCGGTTCTCCGTTCTACATCGCGTTCCTGCATAACCGGCCGGATACGTTCATCATCGCATACGCCGTCGGCGATGGAGTGGCCTTGGGCCGCATCGACGAAGATGGCAGAATTGGGGTCGGCAAGGTCGTACCGATCGACACACGGCGAGGCAAGATCGCTGAACTTTGCTGGGCATCCGTCTCCCCCGATGACCGACTCCTGTACGCTACGGTTTTCGGGTACAGCAACATCACCACCTTCCACATCGACGGCCTCGAAATCAAAATCGCGAAGGATCCTGCGTGCCCCGAGGTCGAGGGCGATGGCACCTTCAGGGGGCTTTGTGGAGACGTCAGCAGCGGACCGAGCGATAACTGGGTTTCGCCGGATGGCGCCTTCCTCTACCAGATCTACGGGAACGCCTCGAAGCTGGTCGGGTACGCTACCAAATCGGATGGCTCGCTGGAGGAGGTTACCAGTGTCGCCATCCCCTACAACAGTCCGGAGGGTTTGGCGGGATTCTGATTACTTGCGCGAAGAGAACTTAGCGCACGGGTCGCGAGATCCTGAGAGCGTTACCAAGAGCCGCGGTCCGGTTGACCGCGGACAGGCGATGCCCGGCACCGACGGGCCGGGCATCGCCTCATATCTATCTAAGAAAACGTATAATTGTGTCGTTCGCGCACAGCGAACCGGTTGGTGAAAGCCGATGTTCGACGTGAAGTCACCATGCAATCTTACCGACGAATTGAGTTCTTCTGGTACGCCAGATGTGAGTAAGGATCGTCCTTCGGATCGGGACCTGCAACGAGCGGACGGATGCGGCCGGGTCATCTTGATTGGTTCCGAAAACGGTACCCGGATCGAGGACGTCTTTGAACGGTCTCCGATTCGCATCATGTTCCCAAGAACCGAACATTGCGCGGTGCACGAGGCTGTACTAATCAATACTGCAGGAGGCATTGCGGGCGGTGACCAACTCGAGTGTTCTGTCACTGCGCTCCCGCAGGCCTCGATTGCCGTGACTTCACAGGCAGCGGAAAAGGTCTACCGGGCGTTGTATGAACCCGCACGCGTTGCGACCAGGCTGAAAGCATGGGAGTCCGCAAAGCTTGCGTGGCTTCCGCAGGAAACAATTGTTTTCAATGGGGCACGCCTCCAGCGGACGACAGAGATCGAACTTTTCTCTGGAGCGGAGTTGCTTGCCCTCGAGTGGCTTGTGTTGGGGCGCGCCGCACATGGCGAAGTCGTGGTCGGCGGCAGCATAACCGACAGCTGGCGCGTGAAAAAAGACGGTCGGCTGATCTGGGCAGACACCCTTCGCATCACCGACGAGATCTTTCCGCACCTTAAAAGGAAGGCCTTGCTCTCGAATTGCAATGCGATTGCAACATTAATCTGTTTCGGAACTTATCTAGACAAACGACTCGATTTTTTACGCGAAATTATCCCTTCCCTGGGTTGCAATTGTGCAGCGACCTTGGTAAGCGGACTTATCGTCGTCCGCTTTGCGGCGAAAGAGTCCTCTGATTTGAAGCTCGTCTTGCGCAGTTTTCTTGAGCGATTCGGACCAGAGCTCGGCTCCGAACCCTTCCGAGTACCGAAAATGTGGTCTTGTTAAGGCTTGCCGCAGAACGGAGAAGTTTATGAACCTCACGCCGCGTGAGAAAGACAAGCTGATGATCTCACTTGCCGCAATCGTCGCCCGGGAGCGGCTTAAAAGAGGTGTCAAGCTCAACTATCCCGAGACCGTTGCGCTCATAACCGATTTTGTCTTGGAGGCGGCCCGCGATGGCAAGTCGGTTGCTGACCTCATGTCGGAAAGCCGCAAGGTGCTGAGCCGTGAGCAGGTGATGGAAGGCATCGCCGAGATGATTCCCGAGATGCAAGTGGAAGCAACTTTCCCCGATGGAACAAAACTCGTGAGCATTCACAACCCAATTCGCTGAGGCGGGACTGACATGATACCGGGCGAGACTTTTGCAGCAACTGGCGACATCGTTCTGAACAAGGACAGAGCTGCCATCATTATTAAGGTCGCAAACACTGGCGACAGGCCGATACAAGTTGGCAGCCATTACCACTTCGCTGAGACCAACTCGGCCCTCCGGTTTGATCGGAAAGCGGCGCTTGGGTATCGCTTAGACATACCGGCGGGAACAGCCGTGCGCTTCGAGCCGGGTCAATCCCGCGAGGTTTCCCTCGTCCCGTACGTAGGGGCGCGCCTCGTTTACGGCTTCCACAAGACAGTCATGGGAGCATTGCCCAAAGAGCCAGAGAGGTAATCAATAATGCCCAACAAAATGAACCGAGCCGCCTATGCGCAGATGTTTGGCCCAACGGTTGGCGACAAGGTACGCCTGGCGGATACCGACATCGTCATCGAGGTGGAGAAGGATTACACGGTCTATGGTGAGGAGGTGAAGTTTGGGGGCGGGAAAGTGATTCGCGACGGCATGGGGCAGTCACAGCGTTCGCGCGGTGAGGGCGCAGTCGATACGGTAATCACTAATGCTCTGATCTTGGATCACTGGGGAATTGTAAAGGCAGATATTGCCATCAAAGACGGCCGAATTGAAGCGATCGGGAAAGCTGGGAACCCGGACGTCCAACCGGAAGTCACGATTGTGATTGGCCCCGGAACTGAAGTGATCGCTGGCGAGGGCAAGATTGTCACCGCCGGAGGCATCGACACGCACGTTCATTACATCTGCCCACAACAGATCGAAGAAGCCCTCTATTCAGGCCTGACCACAATGATGGGTGGTGGGACAGGACCTGCAGTAGGGACGAATGCAACGACCTGTACTCCAGGTCCGTGGCACATTCAGAAGATGCTGCAGGCAGCCGATGGCTTTCCCATCAACCTCGGCTTTTTCGGCAAAGGAAACGCAAGCTCGCCAGCGGGCCTCATTGAGCAAATCGAAGCGGGGGCGTGTGGCTTCAAACTTCATGAGGACTGGGGTACAACGCCCTCCGCCATCGACTGTTGCCTATCTGTTGCGGATGATATGGATGTGCAGGTTCTCATTCACACCGATACTCTTAACGAGAGCGGTTTCGTCGAAAATACAATCGCCGCCTTCAAGGGCAGAACGATTCACACGTTTCACACTGAAGGGGCAGGAGGCGGGCACGCACCGGACATCATCAAAGTGTGCGGCGAGCCAAACGTCATTCCATCTTCTACGACTCCAACGCGACCATACACTGTAAATACGCTTGATGAGGCCCTCGATATGGTGATGGTCACCCATCACCTCGATCCGCGAGTTGCTGAAGACGTTGCCTTCGCAGAGAGCCGGATTCGGAAGGAGACCATTGCGGCCGAAGACATTTTGCATGATCTTGGGGCCTTGTCGATCATGTCATCCGACAGTCAGGCGATGGGCCGCGTTGGCGAAGTGATCATTCGTACCTGGCAGACCGCCGACAAGATGAAAAAGCAATTCGGGCGCCTAGCCGAGGAAAAGGGTGAGAACGACAATTTCCGAGCCCGCCGATATGTCTCAAAATACACGATCAATCCTGCAATAGCGCAAGGCATCTCGACCTATGTCGGCTCGATTGAAATTGGAAGGCTTGCCGATATTTGCATCTGGGATCCAGCCTTTTTCGGAGTGAAGCCTGACATGGTACTGAAGAGCGGCACGATCGCGGCCGCCATCATGGGAGATCCCAACGGCTCTATTCCTACCCCCCAACCCGAATACTACCGGCCGATGTTCGGTGCGTTCGGCCGCTCTTTGACGGAAAGTTCCGTGACGTTTGTCAGCCGAGCACTACTAGACAAAGGTGAGACGCTCGCCCTCGCGAAAAAACTTCTTCCCGTGTCCAATACACGCAAAATCGGCAAGCGCTCGATGATTTTGAATAACGCTACGCCTCGCATGGAAGTGAACCCTGAGACCTACGAAGTGCGAGCCGATGGCCGCCTTCTTACCTGCGAGCCGGTCAAAGTCGTGCCCTTGGCCCAACGCTATTTTATGTACTGAGGTGACCATGCATCGTGCTTCAATTTATCTCCCCGCGGGCCAATGGCCGCAAGAAAAGGCAGCGGGTTCTCTCACTCTCGATTTCGACGCACGCCACCGCCGCCGCTTTCGTCTGACGGCAGATCAAGGCGACGATATTCTTCTCGATCTTCCGCAAGCGGTTGCCATGGCCGATGGAGATGGTTTGCAACTAGAAGATGGAAGGTGGCTAAAGGTTCAGGCCGCTCCAGAGCAGATCGTCGAAATCAGGCATGAAGATCAAAAACAGCTGATGCGTCTCACCTGGCACCTCGGCAATCGACACTTGCCGACGGAGATTCGAGACCGCGTTCTTCGGATTCGGCCCGACCACGTGATCGAAGCCATGCTCCGCGGCTTCGGGGCACATCTTCAAACGGTCCAGGCCGCGTTCCAGCCCGAAGGCGGCGCCTACGGTCACGGCCACCATCACAAACATCATGACGGCCAGCATCATCATGAGTGATCAACAGCACTGTGTCTCACAGCTGGGTCTCTTGAGACAGCAAAGTTGGCTTTCGCCTGCATTCCCCACCGGCTCCTATAGCTATTCTCACGGTATCGAATGGGCGGTAGAAGCGGGACACATCCATGATCGCAAAAGTCTTGTTGATTGGCTTGAAGCAGATCTGTGCTATGGCTCAGGACGAAACGAAGCGATTTTCTTTATCGAGGCATGGCGCTGCGTGAAAGAAAATGATCGCGAAAAGTGGCTTGAAATTGCGGAACTTGCAGCCGCCTTTCGGGGGACATCGGAATTTGCGCTTGAAACTTCGCAGCAGGCGGCGTCCTGCCTCGCTACATTGCGCCGAGTACGGCCCGATCCCCTCCTCGAGAGTTTTTCAGCATCTCTCTCAGAACTCAGCATTGCACCAGTGCTCTCGGTCGTACTCGGCGTTTGCGCAGCGACGCAAGACATTCCGGCCACGTTGGCACTGCCTGCTTTTCTGCAAAGCTACCTCGCCAACTTGGTAACGGCCGGTGTTCGCCTGGTGCCGCTGGGGCAAACGGATGGGCAGCTTTCCATTGCCGAGCTTGAGCCGGCAGTGCTGGCGGTAGCTGCGCACGCTGGGTGCGCAACGATTCGCGATCTGGGGTCGGCTGGTTTCATCGTCGATCTCGCTTCCTCATCGCACGAAACCCAATACACGAGGTTGTTTCGCTCATGACTAATGCTTCCAGTTCAGACTCCCAATCCCATCCTTTACGCGTCGGCATTGGCGGCCCTGTCGGGTCTGGCAAAACGGCTCTGGTCGAGGCGCTCTGCAAACGTCTCCGCGACACGTACGACATTTATGTGATTACGAACGACATTTACACAAAGGAGGATCAGCTCATCCTGACGCGTGCGCAGGCCTTGCCGGCGGAGCGCATTGTGGGAGTGGAAACGGGAGGCTGTCCTCATACTGCAATTCGTGAAGATGCCTCCATGAACCTCGCCGCCATTGAAGAGATGAATAAAAAATTCCCGCAGGCGGAACTGTGCTTTGTAGAATCGGGCGGGGATAATCTGGCTGCAACTTTCAGTCCCGAACTGGCGGACCTGACCATCTACGTGATCGACGTTGCCGAGGGGGAAAAGATCCCTCGTAAGGGCGGTCCTGGAATTACCCGCTCCGACTTTCTCGTCATTAATAAGATCGACCTGGCTCCTATGGTAGGGGCGAATCTTGGGGTCATGGAAGCGGACACACTCAGAATGCGCGGGAAGCGGCCTTTCGTTTTCTCTAATTTGAAAAGCGGTGAAGGCGTTGAAACGATCACCGATTTCATCATTGAGAAGGGTGGCTTGGCGAAGAATGCCGCCTAGCATTACGGTTTATGTCGCCTGGTTTTGGCGTCTAACGTGGAAACTAGTTGCTCGGCAGCGGCGGGCACTCTGACCTGATCCGAGAGCACGATCTGTTTAGCCTCCAGCTTTTGTCCATAAATTTGCTCGTTTGCTTTGTTGTCGGGTCGGATGGTTGAGCCTTCCAGAGAGATGCCGGCAAAGAGGCCACGGGAACGGGAGTAACTCAAAATTTCTGAGCGCAAGGTCACGTCTGTCTCGGCCGATGCGTCGCGGCCGACTGGTCCGGCCGCAACAGAAGCATCCCCTCCCAACTTCACCTTTCCGGCAAGGATCCCGCGAGCGCCACTTTCATTCATGACCAGCAGGACGAAATCTGTAGCCTGTCCGCCGATCTGAAAGCCGAAGCTACCGCCCTCAAGAGCCATCATTGTCGGAGCACTCCAGGCTCCCGTGAAGTTCTCGCCTTTTCGACATGTCATCGCACCCCGACCATAACTCCCACCAACCACGAATGCGGCCTTTAACACGGAGGGATAGACGACTACACAATCGGCCTTGTCGAGTAAGTCCTGCGGGATATTGTCGGGAATGTCGAGAATCTCCTTCAAAACTGCGCCACAATCTTTCAAGCTGTCTTCATCCTTATCTTTATTGGCTGCCCGGGCAACACTAGGGCCAGTCGGCTGGAGGATTAGGGTGATGCCCAGCAGACAGGCAATCAGGTTCTTCATCTCGGTTCTCCTTAGGCTGGGATAGGAAACAGTCTTCAACACTGGCTAAATTCGTTCGGCAAATGATTACCTCTCGTGTTCCGACTCATTGGCTGCCCAGGCACATATCACTTTCTTATCCTGAGTTTTCAGTCGTGATTCAGGATGGAGAACCCTATATGAAGCCGGCGGCATTCTACCGTTCGAGACGAGTCCGCAAATCGACTCCAGTTCATCGCGTCGACGGCGCACTGAATACATCGGCCACTCAGTAAAGTTCAATTCCTGCCTGCCCTCGCGGACATGCCTCTCGATCCACCATGAGATCGGCACAACATGGCCGTACCAAGGCAAATTCGTCTGATTTGAGTGACAATTCCCGCAAGCCCTTGCCAGCGTCTTTCCGCCTTCTGAACCGCGAAAAAGTTCGGCGGAGCGGTAATCATGCATGTCTGGAGTCATCGTGGCCTGCTCTCGCGAAAGCGCGCCCCCGAAAGCTAGTAGGACGAGCACCAGGAGAAGAATTGTCAGCGCAATCACTTTTGTCAGACAAGTCGGCATCCTTTCTAAACTGGCGCCTCCTCCTGCTTTGGTGCGTCTACTCTTAAGTACGTCATACCGCTGAGATCGAGAAAGACCCGTCCTCGGACATTGGCGAATCGCAGGAGTACATGCCCGCAAAGCGCACACCGAGCGACGAGGCCGGGACAATGTGAATACAAGTGTGCCTCGGCGAATCGCCTCTTTGCACCGCAATTAGCACACTGTCCTTTGGCGCTTGTGATATCCACTGCGAATACCCTGCTCAATTCACCTGCGGCAGCATTACCGTCAAGGTAGTTCATAGGTGCATTCATTTCCGTTCTCCTGTAGCGCCGAAGCGCTCTGTCCTGATCCTCTCGCGATCATGGCCCGCGGCGATCAGGAGGTCGGTCGCATGTTCAACGAATGATGTCGGGCCGCAGACGTAGCTGGTTGGCCGAAGGGTCGAAGGCCATGTACCCGTCGCAATGAGCGGTGCGTCGATGCGTCCGGCTGGTCTCCGCCAATCGTTCGGAGTCACTCGCGTGTACGCGTAAGTGATTACTACTGAGTCGCCTTGGTTTGATAATGTTCGCAGTTCATCGCGGTAAAAAACCTTCTCTGGCTCCCTGACGGAATACAGCAACCGGAATGGTGCGCTGCTGCCGGCCGAACGACGCGAGCGAATCATCGCCATGAGAGGAACGATGCCTGAGCCACCGGCTAACAGTTGGATCGGCTCTGTCTGATCCCTCCGCCACACGAACCATCCGCCGATCGGGCCTCGCAACTCTAGCTCATCGCCGACCATGACTTCCTGCGTGAGGTATGGTGAGACTTCGCCGTTCGGCAGTCGCTCGACGGTGATTTCAATGCGCCCATCGGAGATCGGCGCAGATGCAATCGAGTAGGATCGGACGGCAGAGTACCCGTCTGGAGCGGTCAAACGCACGTCAACGTGCTGGCCAGCGACGTGACCTGGCCAATCGCAAACTGCAAGTGCGAGCGTCCGTGCAGTCGCTGTTTCGTCGCGCACCGCAACAACGTTTGCGGCACGCCACGTCACTCGTTCGAGTACCGCTGTTCCTGCCATGGATCCCCATAGATGTGGTAGCCAAGGTTTTCCCAAAAACCCGGTTTGTCGTGCGGCATCAGCGTCATGCCCGTCACCCATTTAGCGCTCTTCCACAAATAGAGATGAGGAACGAGAAGCCGCGCGGGACCGCCGTGTTCGGGCTCAAGATCGGCACCGGCGTATTTGAACGCGATCCAGGCCTGCTTGTTCATAACATCTTTTAGGGGGAGGTTCGTCGTGTAGTCGCCATACGAACGGAACATTGCGTAGGGCAAATCCGTCTTTAGATCTGCCAGCAGCACATCGAGCGAGACACCTTCCCACGAAGTGCCTAGTTTCGACCACCGCGTTACGCAGTGCAAATCAGTGGTAATCGTTTCGCTGGGCAACTCACGAAATGACTTCCAGTCCCATCGCTTCAAAACGTTGCTTCCATCGTCGATTGTCAATTCCCAGCGATCGAGGGAGATGTGTGGCGTTGGCCCTGCGGACAACACAGGAAAATCAGTCGTGAGGTATTGCCCAGGGGGCAGTTTTGCATCCGCTGGGGTTCGTCGACCAGAAAAACCTCGAGAGATGACAGCCATTATGCACTCCTGCTTAGGGACTGACGCGGCGCTGCATTGGTGATGTTACCAACCAGTCAAAAGCTAGCAATCGAGGTTCCAATGAATGTCGTCCTCCGCAGGTAAACGCTGACACTTTAGGTAAGCGAGAATACGGTTCTGCCGGCGGACAATCAGGATGGTTAACGCAAGTATCGCCACAGGTCGGGTGGGTATCTCCTGTCGTAAATACGTCTCGGAGTTTCTATATCGACACGAAGACCCGGTTCCCCTACATCCGGCAGATCTCACCCTCCGAGAATGACGCATAAGTTACGGAGTCCCCGGCATCCAGCGTTCCACTTGGTTTGGTTATTCTCGTGCTGCCACCCAGCAGCAGATGCGATTCGAATCCTCGAGTCATTCGGCGCCGTCGCCGGGCCTTCTTTACTCGTAGCGGCTCTTATTTCGAAGGAGACATCAACATGCACAAATGGAAACTTGCCCTCGCCGTGCTCGCCATCGCACTATTCGCCGCTTGGTACGCGTTTCGGCCAGAGCGGTTGGTCCTCAATCACCGGGTGAACGAAGGCTTTCCGGCAGGCGGAGACCCTTCATCCGCACAAGTCCTTGAGTCCGGAACTTTTTATGCAGTAGTGCACCCCACCGCGGGTACAGCAACCATCTACCGCCTTGGAAACGGAGATCGCATTCTCCGCTTCACGAACTTCAGTACTTCGAACGGTCCTAATGTCCACGTGTACCTGGTTGCTGCTGACGATGCAAAAGACAGCGCGACAGTGAAGAGCGCCGCCTCCATCGATCTGGGAACGATCAAGGGAAATATCGGTGACCAGAACTACGCGTTGGGCACTGATCTGGACTTGTCGAAGTACCGGACCGTTTCGATCTGGTGCCAAAGGTTTGCCGTCAATTTCGGTGCGGCGCCGTTGAGAGCGGATCACGCGATGTTGCAAAACTAGGTTGATATCTGACCCGTTGTTGATTGAAGTGCCTTAATTCGATTTGGAGAATTCCATATGCAAACGACTCAACCAGCTTATTTTTCCCAGTACCGCAGCCTGAAGCTGACACGAGACGACACAGGTGTGCTGGTTGCTGAATTTCACAGCAACGGCGGGCCATTCACCTTCACTGCTCAAGACCATACAGAGTTTCTCGACGCCTTCTACCGGATCGCTCAAGATCGAGCGAACAAGATCGCAATCCTAACTGGCGCAGGCGGTGATTTCATTCCCGGAATCGATTTCGCCACTTTCGGCAATGTGGCCGATCCCGGTGTTTGGAGCCAGACTCACGACGAAGGCTGTCAGATTCTTGAAAACATAGCCAATATACGCGTGCCTGTCATCGCGGCTGTCGAAGGACGGGCGCACGTGCACTCAGAGTATGCCTTGCTCGCCAACGTGATCGTGGCAGCCGAGAGTGCGACCTTCCACGACGTCCCCCACTTCGCGGGAGGCATTGTGCCAGGTGATGGAATCTTTACCACTTGGAGTTATCGCGCTGGAGCAGGACGAGCGGAGGCGTTCCTGCTCAATCCACAGCCGCTGACGGCGCGCACCGCGCACGAATGGGGAGTCGTTGCCGAAGTCGTCCCGAACGGAAAGGCGCTCAGCCGAGCGCGAGAACTCGCCGTCCTGTACCTAAAGGTGCCGGAGGTAACGCGCCGCAACACACGCGTGCACTTCATTCATCCGTTAAAGGAGCGCATCGTGCGAGAAGTTGGCTACGGACTGTCGCTCGAAGGAGCGTCGGCCGCTGACCTCGTGAAGTCTATGCAGGCTCAAAGTCAATCGGTCGCCGAGAAAAGAAAATCGGCATGATGCGCCCTCCATTTAGAGGGGAAAAGCACATCTGCAACATGGAGCGCCAAATACTAAGGAGACCGAATTATGTCGCGTATATCCGCCCCAACAAAAGAAGCAGCAGTGCCAACCAAAGGAATATTGCAAGAGTCAGCCCCAACACAAAAAGCAACGTCGCCCACCGTAATCGAACACGTTCTGTCGAGGCTCAAGGACCTTGGAATAACCAAAGTTTTCGGCGTTGCCGGGGACTTCGCCTTTCCCATTGAGGATGCAATCGTTGGTTTTGCTGGTATCGACTGGGTCGGATGCTGTAACGAGCTGAATGCATCGTATGCGGCCGACGGGTACGCTCGCATTCACGGCATCGCTGCTCTCAACACGACCTACGGTGTAGGTGAATTGAGCGCTATCAATGGAATCGCCGGAGCCTATGCCGAGCATGTTTCGGTTTTCCACCTAGTCGGAATGCCAAATCTGCCCGCCCAAGCCGCGCACGCGCTGGTCCACCACACGCTGGGAAACGGTGAATTCGACTTCTTCCACAAGATTGCTGAAAAAGTCGTTTGTGCCAGTGCCATCATGACACCCCAAAACGCGGCTTACGAAACAGAGCGACTGATCGCGGAGGCGCTCTACCACCGCAGGCCTGTCTATATGGCGTTTCCGGCAGATGTCGCCAATCAGCCTGTGGTCAGTGGTGCAACCCCACTCGATCCACCAAAGAGCGACCCTGCATCGCTGGAGAGGGCGGTCTCCGCGATCATTGAGGCTCTCAGCGCAGCCAAGACCGGATGCCTTCTGCCAGGAGTCCTGGCCAGTCGTGCGGGGTTGCAGGACGCTGTCCAGGCGTTCGTGGATGCTTCCGGACTTCCATTTGCCACTATGCTTATGGACAAATCCACACTCGAAGAGCAACAGCCAGCCTACATTGGCATGTACGAAGGAACGCTCATGGACGAAGCGGTTCGTGAGTACGTTGAATCATGCGACGCCGTCGTTCTGATCGGAGCCATTCTGACGGACTTCAGCACGGGCGCCTTCACAGCGCATCTTGACCCGGAAAAGACCATCGATATCCGTCACCATCATACTCAGGTGGGCACAAAGGTCTATCCTAACGTCGAGATGAAAGATGTGCTGGCTGAGCTCGCGCCGCGTGTTGAGAAGCGAAATCAGAAACCACCGGTTCAACCAGCTTCGCTCGGACCAGTAAAGGGCGCCGGCAGTGATCCGATTACCGCAGACGCGCTTTATCCTCGCTGGGCGGATTTTATTAAACCGAACGATATCGTCATTACTGAGACTGGGACTTCCGGGTTTGGAATGGCGTTTGCACTCCTGCCGAAGGGTGCGAAGTTTTACAACCAGACGTTGTGGGGCGCTATCGGATATGCGACCCCGGCGGCCTTTGGAGCAGCAGTCGCGGCACCCGACCGTCGCGTTGTGCTGATTACAGGTGAAGGCTCCCATCAACTGACAGCTCAGGAGATCAGTCAGTTCGGCCGGCGCAAGCTGAAGCCCATCGTCTTCGTCCTTAACAATTCGGGCTACCTGATTGAACGGCTGCTCTGCAAGGATCCCAACATCGAATACAACGACCTTGCTCAGTGGCACTATGCCGACTTGCCTAAGGCGCTGGGATGCGACGACTGGTTTACCGTGCGTGTAAGCACATGCGGAGAATTCGATCAGGCCCTTAAGACCGCGTCTGAGGGCAGCCGAGGTGCATACATCGAGGTTGTGACCGACAAGTATGCCGCTCCTCCCGTGGCCCTGAAGTTTCATGAAAGTGTGAAGACTCTTTACCGGACGTAATGAACATGACGAACAGAGTCAGCATGTGCACGCTGATCACCTCAATATTTGAGTCGCCGGAATTCATAGCCCTCGTACCCGCAGCCATAGCACCACCCAGACAATACAAACCGTAAGCAGAACAGCTATTACAGCGATTATCGTGGTGGTAGATTTAGCTTCTCTATCTTTATCCCGTTCGTCGGGGTCAAGGTAGCGAATCGCTGACCACACTTCGTGCTGATCCACTTTCTCGCGTTCCATAGGCCGTTCGTCAGAAAGCATTTCGCTTCACAACCACCCAAAGTTGCTCCTACGTCCTTGCCGAATTGCATAATTAGGAGGAAAAACCCAATGCTGCGCGGAGCATTACGCTGAATAGGTTCTTCGAGTAGAAAAGGATAGTGATGGTCGCAAGAGCCCACTGCAGGATGTGGAATGGGTTTCTGTGACTCTTGACAGAGCCACACCCGCTCGCCGCATCACCGTGCTGTTGAGGCTTGTACGACATAGGAATGGGGCGATGCTTTGCTTTAGAAGCTCCCGGATCCGGCATCCTGACAACAACTTTAGCCATCGCTTCCTCGCGCGACTCGAATCCGAGCCCGACGATGCTCGGAGCGGCAATGAGATCGCGCAGGCATTTCTCATCTGGATAAGCAATGACCAATCCCTCAGGATCATCGTTGTTGTTTGACGCCTGAATGATTGCGTAGCGAACGGTTGAGTATTGAACGAGCGCTCCCATGACCTCACCATCGACCTTTGATCTTCGAGAACCCTGGCAATTGTGCTTAAAGCAAATCGAATTCCAAACTGCAGTGGAGGGAACGATCGGAATTCGAGTCCTGATGGCGCATTGCAGGAAGAGCGCTGTGCTTCTCCAATGCCGACATCAAGAAAGAATCTCGTGACGCGCTCAGGCCGGTGGCAGTTGACGCGCCCCGAAGAGGCGGTGGGGCGTCATACGTCTAAACTGCGACGCACACCGCAGAAAAAAGGGCACATTCTTGAGGACTAATGTGGCAATGACCGAGCCATCTTGCGCATTCCCAAAGCAGGCGGTTGCAGGTTTGTTTGGCACAGCGGGTGCACTAGTCAACGTGCTAATCAAACAAATTGAGCACGGGAGGATACACCAGGGATGTACAGAGCTCCAAAACCATCGACAGCGGCTCTCGTGGGAGCTCATCGCGTCGTTGGTCTGTTCGTGCTTCTTCTCGCGAGCGCAGCCGCTCCGGCACAGAGCGTCAAGGAAACTGACGCCGGTTGCGCTAGCACTTCGATGAAGCTTCCACAAATGACGTACAACGAAGATGTTCAATACCTCGGGAATGCCGAGTGTCGTACCAGCCTTCTCGACTCGGTCCAGTTTATTCCGCTCAGCGCCGAAGGCGAGGACCGCTTTTTATCGCTTGGTTTTTGGATTCGGGAACGTGGTGAATATGTCAGCAACCCAAACTGGTCGAATACATCTCACGGAAACGCCTACCTGATGCAACGCTACTTTTTGCACGCGGATCTTCATCTGGACGACCGCTTCCGTTTTTTCGGCGAGCTTGCGAGCAGCCTCATAAACGGGAGGAACGGCGGTCCACGGCCCGGAGTCGACGAAGAAACGATATACGTCCATCAAGGCTTCGTCGATCTCGGTCTGTGGAATTCCGGACTCGACAGCCTGACGTTACGAGCTGGACGTCAGGAGGCCGCGCTCGGGTCAGAGAATCTCGTTTCGACGCGTGACGGCCGCAATATCCGCCGCAGCCTCGATGGAGCTCGTCTTAGCTGGGTGCACGGAGACTGGACTGTTGATCTACTCGCGCTCAGACCGGTCCTCGACAATATGGGCTACTTCGACGACCCGCCTAACCATGCGGAGAGCTTCTGGGCGGCTTATGCAGTCCATCCATTTAAATTTCTGCCGCGTGGGAACATCGATCTTTATTACATGGGTCTCGATAACAAGAGTGTACCTTTCGATGGAAAGGGGACGGGCCGAGAACAGAGGGAGACAATCGGCACACGGCTGTGGGGAAACACTGAGCACTGGGATTACAACGATGAATTTTCCTTCCAGTTCGGCAGCTTTCGATCCTACGCGATTCGCGCATGAGCGCTTTCGACAGAGCATGGCTATCACATCGACTCGGTTCCGTTGAAGCCGAGGTTTGGCCTTCGCGCTCTCGCCCTTAGCGGTGATCAAAATCCATCAAGGCGCACCCTGGGTACTTTTAACTCGATATACGAAAAAGGCCCTTATTTCACTTATG
>Ga0210405_10002878_pt1 | contig 17442 bp, 14 predicted proteins | sample IncBWH11MmetaG_FD_155492 | JGI IMG/M metagenome (GOLD analysis project Ga0210405, IMG submission 155492) | Forest soil microbial communities from Barre Woods Harvard Forest LTER site, Petersham, Massachusetts, United States - Inc-BW-H-11-M | ecosystem: Environmental > Terrestrial > Soil >... | reverse complement strand
TCCTCGGCGCCAGCATCTGTTCGCAGGCTGCCCGGATTCGCAAACGATGGACATACTCGCCGATACCCTCGCCCTTACATCTCCGGAAGACACGGGAGAGATGCACCGGGTGAACTCCCGCTTCCTGCGCGAGATCTCCCAGCGTAAGCCGATCGCAATATTCGCTCTTCAACTTGTCCACGACACGGCCCAGCCACCGCGGAGCATCCTTGGCGGTCTCGCGAGGTACGCGTGCTACTGCGGCCACCAGTTCGGCAAGCAAGCTCCCGAGACACAGATCCGATTGTTCCTGCGGTCCGTGGGTTTCGCGGAATAGCTTCATCGCTAGCCATAACATCTCTCCGCCACCGCATTCGTCCTGCGCAGTGTCGAGGCTTCCGGAGCAATCTTGCATCCGCCCTTTCCAACTGGGCCGAATTTCGATCTCGAAGAAGCGAACGCCGTGCGGTCCAATTTCATCCTGATGAGGAACTCCCGCCGGGCGGAAGGCCATAGAGTAAGGGCCAAACTGCTTGTGCTGGCGGCCATAGCGCTCGCCGTAGTCGCCTTCCAGCAGAACCGCGAAAAAAGGCAACTCATGGGCGTGCTCCGGCAGCTTTCGGGCAGAGGAATGTTGCAGATCAGTGAAGATGGCGTCGCATTGTTCGCGCCGCTGTCGGACGACGCCATAGAACTTGCCGCCCTGCATCATCGGCGCATTGGCTTCAGCCATAGACTCCACCTCCGACAGGTTGCATTCCTTCAAGACAACCCTTTATAAGACCCTTAGACTTCATCTTTAAAAATTCGTTACCCCCACGAGGTGCATTTTTCATGCGTATCTTGATGTTGACCTGCTTCTTCTTCCTGCAACAGTATGGTGCGGCGCCTGCCGCAGCCCCGGCCACTGACAAGGGCTCTGCGGCGCAGACACCAGCCTATACGGCGGACGGCCGCCTGGTGTTCCCGGCGAAGTACCGGGAGTGGATTTATCTGACGTCGGGCGTGGACATGAGTTATTCCCCGAACGCCATGGCGATGGACCACTCCATGTTTGATAACGTTTTCGTGAACCCCGATGCCTATCGGGCGTTTCAGGCAACCGGTACCTGGCCTGACAAGACGATGCTGGTGCTGGAAGTTCGCACGGCTGGAACCAACGCATCCATCAATAAGAGTGGACACTTCCAAACCACCGAAACCATGGGTCACGAGGTTCACGTAAAGGACGAAGCGCGTTTTCCCGGAAAGTGGGCGTTCTTCGGCTTCGACGATTCCGACACCGCCAAAATGGTGCCCACCACTGCCGCCTGCTACTCGTGCCACTCACAGCATGGCGCGGTCGACAACACTTTCGTGCAGTTTTATCCCACGCTGATTGATCTGGCGAAGGCAAAGGGTACCCTGAGCGCGAACTATCTGAAAGACGAGGCGGAAGCGGGTAAGGCGCCCAAGAAGTAGGCGGATGTGTCTGTCCAGGGCGGGCGTCCTCGCCCGCCCTACTGTACCTCTTCCTCAAGGCGTAAAATAGCCTTGATGCGCCACGTTTACCTTGACAACAACGCCACCACCCCAATCCTGCCAGAAGTGTTTGAGGCGATGCGGCCCTACTTTGCCGAGCACTTCGGGAATGCGTCTTCTATCCACCATCATGGACAGGCAACGCGGGCGGCGGTGGAGCATGCGCGGGAATCGGTCGCGGCGATGCTCGGATGCCGGACCGCGGAGATCGTGTTTACCAGCGGCGGCACCGAAGGCGACAACCTGGCCATTTTGGGGATGGTCCGCGAAGGCGATCACGTGATCAGTTCGACCATCGAGCATCACGCGGTTCTGAATTCCTGCAAGCACCTCGAAATGGCTGGATGCGAAGTGACCTATGTTCCCGCCGACGGGCGCGGGCTGGTCGATCCCAACGATGTCCGCCGCTCGCTGCGTTCCAATACCAAGCTGATCTCGATCATGATGGCAAACAACGAAACTGGAGTATTACAGCCAGTCGAAGAGATCGGCAGAGTCGCCGCTGAGGCCGAGGTGTATTTCCATATTGACGGAGTGCAAGCGGCAGGGAAGGTCCCGATCGACGTGCAGCGTATCACTTGCGACTTGCTCTCAATCTCCGGCCACAAGATGCACGCGCCACAGGGAGTTGGTGCCCTCTACGTCCGCAAGGGAACGATTCTGCGGCCTATGCTTTACGGTGGAAGCCACGAGCGGTCGCGCCGCGCCGGCACGGAAAACGTCCCGGGAATTGTCGCTTTGGGCAAAGCCGCAGAGATCGCAAAAGAGGCGTTGGATCGCGGCGATCTGACGCAGATGGCAGCCATGCGAGATCGTTTGCAGGAAAGGATTCTCTCCCAAGTTGAGACCATCGGCGTTAATGGCGAAGGCACACCTCGTGTGCCCAACACTACGAACATTCATTTCGACTGCATCGAAGGCGAAGCCTTAGTGATTGCGCTAGATCTCAAGGGGCTGGCGGTCTCGACCGGTGCCGCCTGTTCTTCCGGAGCAATTGAGCCCTCGCACGTGCTTACGGCGATGGGATTGCCTCCTGAACAGGCCCGCGCCAGCCTCCGCTTTAGTCTGGGCAAGCAGAACACCGAGGAGGACGTGGAATTTGCCCTCAGCCTGATTCCCGAGACCGTAGCCCGCCTTCGAGAGCTCTCGCCGGTTTACAATAGGATCGCAGTCAGCACTTAGCGCTCAGCACTCAGAATCCGAAACGGAGTGCTGGTTCGTTAGGTCTTGTTCCTATCAGGCGACAACCAATTGGTCCGGCTGATTGCTGAGTGCTGATTGCTGAATGCTCGCACCAAAAACCATCGCCGTCGCCATGTCTGGAGGGGTTGATTCCTCCACCGTCGCAGCCATGCTGCGCGCCGAGGGGCATCGGGTAATTGGCCTGACCATGCAACTGTGGAATCAGCGGCGGTTGTCTGGTCACCCAGGAATGCCGGAATCCGTTCAGGGCCGCTGCTGCTCGCTCGACGATGTTTACGACGCCCGCCGGGTCGCGGAAACTCTCGGCATTCCGTACTACGTGGTTAATCACGAAGAGCGTTTCGAGCGCGACGTCGTCCGGCCTTTCGTCGAAGAATATCTTTCGGGGCGCACGCCGATCCCGTGTAGCCTGTGCAACAACCACGTGAAGTTCGATCAACTCTTGATCGTGGCGCAGCAAATTGGCGCGGACGCTCTGGCCACGGGCCACTATGCCCGCGTGGAATACGATGACGGCCGCAGACGCTGGTTACTGAAACGAGCGACGGATACTTCCAAAGACCAGACTTATTTCCTGTTTGGCTTGACCCAGGAACAGCTCGGCCGCACCATCTTTCCCCTCGGAGAAATGACCAAGCCGGCGGTACGCGAGTTGGCCCGAGATCACGGATTGGCTCTAGCGGAGAAGCCGGATTCGCAGGAAATCTGCTTTGTCCCCGGTGGTGACTACAAGAAGTTTCTCGATGCCTACCTGGCGGACAAGGGTGAGGCTCTCCCTGATACTTCCGGCGAACTGGTTACCGCGGACGGGGAAGTGGTGGGTGAGCACCGCGGTATCCATAATTTCACCGTGGGCCAGCGCAAGGGCTTGGGAGTGGCGACGGGCTCGCCCCTCTACGTCATTCAGATCAATGGTGACAAGCGCCAGGTGGTGGTTGGCGGTCAGGATGACCTCTACTCGCGCACCTTGCGAACCCACCGAGTAAATCTGATTTCGGTCGATGATCTGCGCTCGCCCATGCGGGTCGCGGTGAAAATTCGCCATCGCCACGAAGCTGCGCCGGCTACCATCGAGAGGTCCGGAGCCGACGAAGTGCGGGTGAGCTTTGACGAACCGCAGCGCGCGATCACTCCCGGCCAGGCTGCGGTATTTTATGACGGCGACGTAGTCGTGGGCGGCGGCTGGATCATCTGAAGCCGCAAACACAAACGGCAGCGCCTGAGCGCCGCCGTTGCTCACAATTCTAAAGATCTTAGATAAACATTTCGTCTTCCACGCCATTCCGCGATTTGCGCCTTCCTGAAAAGAAGAACTCCAACCCCGCGGTAAGGCCTTGAAGAACTCCCGAAACCTGGCGCACCGGAGACACTACAGTTTTGTGGACCAGATCGCCCGTCTCTTCCACTTGATCCAGAGCCTTGCCTACCAGTTCATCCGCGCGAATCACCTGCAGCCGGGCTCGGTCGAGCAAATCACCCATGGTGGCGTCGAGGCGCTCCACCTGGTGACGCACCAGGACGCTCGAGTCATTGAAATTGTTGACTATATTTTCTACTTTCGGCCGCAAATCCAACAGCATAGATTGCGCTAACTCTATCGTCGGCAGGACCTTGCTCCTCACTTCATTGGCCAGCACTTCAGTGCGCGCAGTGGTTTGGCGGACGGCCAGATACATGACGACAAGAATTACCGCCTGGATCACTACCGCCGCCGAAGTCACGGCAACGAAAAGGGTCAAGGTATCCATAAGCTCCTCCGCTGCAGGTGATCGTACTCACACTGCGGAGAACCGCTACTGGTTCGGAGCGTCTCCGCTTTCCGGATGCGCCGTCTCCTGGTAGGCCTGCCTGCCGGCCTCATACGCAGAGCGGAATTGCTCCTTCTGCTGATTCAACACTTCGCGGCCGCGTTCAGCCCAGCCTGCAGCCTGATCCCGGGCCTGACGGCTTCGATCGCGCACGAACTCACGGCCCTCTTCTGCTTTGGACCGCAAGGCTTCACGGGTTTCGTCACCGGCGCGCGGGGCGTACAGAATTCCCGCAATCGCGCCGAATCCCAACCCTGCCAGAAACCAAAGAAAACTATTGCTATCGCTGTCTGCCATAACTACCTCCAACTCTCTGAACCTGTTCGGATGGTAGCACCCGGCCTGGGGAATTACAATTTCATTGACAAATCAGGGTTGACGCGGTTAACGGCGTTTCGTCAAACCCGAACAGATATGCGGCAAGCGACTTGCGACAATGCCTGCCGCGAGAGACAATGTCTGCCCAACAGGAGGTTCACGGTGGCGAAATACCGCCAACACGGCTATCAGGACTCGGGAGAAAAGCGAGAGAAGCAGTCATCCTCTGAGCGTGGGGACCGGCCCGCCAAGAAAGATACCTTCGGCCCGCGCCCGATGCAGATGCCGGGAACACATGCCGTTTCCCGCTGCGCCCAGTGCGGCACCCTTCTCCCCCCAGGGGCTGAATCAATCGCCCAGTGCCCCAAATGTGCTGCGGCCCTGCACTCTTGCCGTCAATGTACGTACTTTGATACCTCCAGCCGCTTTGAATGCAGCCAACCTATTGCCGAGAGAATTCCGCGCAAGGACGAACGCAACGACTGTACATTTTTTTCCATGCGGGTGCGGGTAGAAAAAGAAACATCTACGCCCAAGGCGGCGCGTCCAATGGATGCCCGCCAAGCCTTCGAGAATCTGTTCAAGAAATGACTGACTGAATGGCGCGGGCGGCGCGATTCAGCCGCGAGCTGCAGTTGCAAAGACGTAACCAAGTTGCTCACGGCTTCTGGGTGGGACGCAGTAGCACCTCGCTGATGAAGGACTGTGGTGCTTGCGTTACCAGCATCGCAACCGTGTGGGCCACGTCGGCTGGCTGTAGCATCTTCGATTGGTCCTTGCCCCGGTGTGGACTCAATTCCGTATTCACCGACCCCGGACAGACTACCGAGACCCGGATATTGTGCACGCGCAACTCCTCCGCGACCGAATAGCTCAAGCCATTGAGTCCCCACTTTGACGCTGCATAAGCCGCGCCGTTCGGCAAAGGATTCTTTCCCGCCAGGGATGAGATGTTCACAATGTGCCCGGCCTGAGCCTTGATCATCAGCGGTGCGAAAGAGCGAATACAGTAGAAGACCCCCCGCAGATTGGTGTTCAGCACCTGGTCCCACGACTCCAGCGGCATCTGGTGAAGAGGACCGCCAAATCCTCCGATACCGGCGTTGTTGACCAGAATGTCGATCTTTCCAGACTTCCGGCTAATGTGTGCCGCTAGCGCTTCAACCGACTTTGGGTCGGTAACGTCGCACTCGGCTGTCTCGGCGTGTCCGCCCGCGGCGGTAATGGCTGCCGCAGTCGAGTCCAACAAGGCGCGGCCGCGCCCGCAAAGAACGGCTACGGCGCCCAAACTCGCCAACTTCTGGGCAATGGCGGCGCCGATCCCTCTTCCCCCGCCAGTAATCACCGCAACCTCGCCCTTCAGACTCGATCCGGCGCCTTCCGTCATGTTCCGGTAACCCCCATTTTGTATGCCAATCGAACCACCAGAGACAACCCCATTGCATCTTAACAAGCCAGGACTGTGCTGGGGTGTGCAACAGCTTGCCATAGTCGGATTACATACTTATAATCCGGCTCACCGGAATATTTTCCTGGCCCGCGGGTGCTGCGATAAAGGCCTTAGCTCTTCCGGGTGTCGACTGGGTGGAGCGACCAGCGATCTGAACGAACCTGGGTGAGCCGTGCTTGGATAGCCTGGGGCAAGAAGCCGTCGCGGTCTCGAAGTTGCATTTCCCCAAAATCCTAAGGAGCCATTTCACATGAAGACGAGTCTAGTGGCGATTGTGCTTATGTTTGCTGGATTAGCCTCGGGTCAGCAAACTGCCGCACCACCGCCGGCCCCACCCCAAGCCGCGCCCCAAGCCCAGCCGCAAAAGAAGGAAATCAAGGATCCCGCGGAGTACAACGCATATGTGGGAGCGGTGCAGCAGCAGGACGCGGCCGCCAAAGTCAGCGGCCTGGAAGCCTTCCTGGCGCAATATCCGAACAGCGTCATGAAGGAGGACGCGTTGGAGGTGCTGATGGGGGCTTACACGCAAGCAGGGAATCAGGCCAAGGTGATGGACACGGCCAACCGGCTCTTGACTGCCAATCCCAATAATGTTCGGGGTCTGGTGCTCCTGGCGTACAACGAGCGCGCTGCTCAGAAATGGGCAGATGCCAAAGCCCATGCCGAGCGCGGCCTGCAGGCCCTGCCCAACATGCCCAAGCCCGACGGCGCCTCCGACGCTGATTTCGCGAAGCAAAAGGATCAGTTGGCGGCTTTGTTGGAGAGCGTGGCGGGATTTTCCGCCCTGCAGTTGAAGGATAACGCCACTGCCGAGAAGGATCTGCGCGCCGCTGTCGAAGCTGATCCCAACAACGTGGAAAACGTCTATCCGCTGGCGCTGGCTAGCCTGACGGCCACGCCTGAAGACGATGTGAATGGACTGTTCTTCATCGCCCGCGCCGCCAACTTGGTCAAGGATCCAGCCGGCAAGGCCCAAATCGTAAAGTTCGGGCGCAGCAAGTATGTGAAGTATCACGGCTCGGACGAGGGCTGGAATGACCTGCTGACGCTGACCGCTACCACGCCACTGCCACCGGCAGGCTTCTCAGTTAAACAATATGTGCCTCCTACCCCGGCTGAGCAGGCGCACGATCTGGTAAAGGACAAGACCCCGGCCGATCTAAAGAAGCTGAGTTTTGCCGAATGGGAGCTGGTGCTGTCCGCCGGCAAACCGGAGGATGCCGACAAGGTTTGGAGCGTGATCAAGGGAGTACCCTTGCAAATGGAAGCTACGGTGCTGAAGCCGGGTCCCACGGAACTGCAAATTGCCGCCAGCCAGGATGACATTGACGCCAAGCGGGCCGACATTGTGCTCACCATGACTGGAACCATTCCCCCCAAGCTGATGCCGGCAGAGGGATCGACGCTCGACTTCGAAGGAACGCCGGTTTCCTATACGGCCAGCCCGTTTGTAATGACTATGGAGAAAGGCGCTCTGCTCACCAAGGCGGCGCCGGCCAAGAAGCCACCCGTTCACCGGAAACCGACTCAGTAGGGAAACGCAGCAGGTTGGAGTACTACAAGGGCGGCATCACCCGCTGCCCTTGATTTTTGTCCGCCAGTCGCCTAGCGAACTACTTTTCTCTCGTAGGGAGCGGGCCGCGCGCTGCGTGGTGGCCGCTTGATTCCTGCCCGCAGTTGCCGCACGTCAATCTTCAGTTCCGAGATCGTCCGGCTCAAAGTGTTGCGGTGCATTCCCAGTTGACGGGCGGCGCGGCACTGATTGCCCTTGTTCTCCTGCAGCACGGTCAGAATGAATCGCTTCTTGAATTCGCGCACTGCCTCGGAATACAGAATATTGCTGCGGTACATCTGCATAATGAGTGCTTCGAGCTGGTCTCTCACGGCATCTCTCTTTCTTGGAAGAGTCTCACGCCCACTCTTCACCTGTTTGCCAGACTGCTTGCTCGAGGTTGCAGTTTACGGTGATTGGGGGGCGTGGTGCAGCAACTCCAGTCCCTGATAGAAGCGCATTCGTAATTCCGAAGGCGCTACCCATACTGCCGCCCGTCCCACCACCAAAAAGTATGGCGCCCACTGCGAACCCTGTAGCCACTTCGAGGTTGGCGTAAACGCCGCCATGCTGGTAAGAACGATGGCGACTACCAAACATCCTCGCAATAGCCCCAGGGCTGCGCCTAGAACTCGATCGACCACTCTCAGCCCCGCCTCTTTCATGGCCCAGCTCGCGATTCGTCCGGCGATTCCTGCCAGCAGCATGACCCCCACAAAAATGATCAGGAACGCACCGATGTCCGCCATCCAGGCCGACGAAATATTCGGAGAAAACCATAGCGCTAGCCGATGGTAGTTCCACGCGGCCAGCAGGTATCCAAACACCAGTCCGCCAATTCCAAACGCTTCCTGGAAAAAGCCCGCACTGGCCGCCTGCAACACCGACAGCAGAATCACCAACGCGATGACCCAGTCAGTGGCAGTCACTGCCTTCTCCAGTTCCTTCTCTGCTAAACATCCAGCTCGCGTCCGGTGAGCTGGTGATACGCCTCCACGTATTTTTCACTGGTCTTGCGAGCCACTTCCGGGGGGAGGGCTGGCGCAGGCGGTTGTTTGTTCCAGCGAATTTCTTCCAGATAGTCGCGAACATATTGCTTGTCGTATGAATCCTGGGCGCGTCCCGGCTGGTATTTATCTGCTGGCCAGAACCGCGAGGAATCGGGTGTCAGGACCTCATCCGCCAGGGTGATGCCTTTGGACGTGATCCCAAACTCGAATTTTGTATCCGCAATGATGATGCCGCGAGTGCGAGCATAATCAGCGGCCTTGGTGTAAATCTTCAGCGTGAGGTCCCGCAGCTTCTCGCTGCGTTCCTGGCCCACCACGCGGACCATTTCCTCAAAGGGGATATTCTCGTCGTGCCCGGTCGTGGCCTTGGTCGAAGGCGTGAAAATCGGTTCCGGCAGCTTGTCCGATTCCTTCAGCCCCTTGGGTAATTCGATCCCGCAGACCTTGCCGGTAGCTTTGTACTCCTTCCAGGCCGAGCCCGAAATATAGCCGCGTACCACGCATTCCACGGGCACCATTTCAGCTCGCATCACCAGCATGGATCGTCCACGCAACTGGTCGGCATGGGCGCGCAGACTCGTGGGATAGCTTCCTACGTCTGCAGTCACCAGGTGGTTGGGGACAACCTCACGCAGAAACTCAAACCAGAATAGAGAAATCTGTGTGAGCACGCGACCCTTGTGCGGAATGCCTGTAGCCAGAACATAATCGAACGCGGAAATGCGATCCGTGGCTACAAACAACAACTGCTCACTGCCGAGACGATACACGTCTCGCACCTTGCCACTGGCATGGAGCTCGAGTTCCGGGAAGTCGGTACGCAGCAGGACGGAATCAAGTAATTGGGGGCTCATGAAATAATTTTACAGGTACAAAACGTCGCGTATTCTGAACCCCCCAGATTTTTTTGTCAACCGCTTATATGGGCACTCGCGGCGTGTGCCGCAAGCCGCTCACACAAAAAGAGTTGACAAAAGGAGAAGGCCCGAAATCGTCTACCCAGCGGGGTTTTCGGCGGGAGCGTTTGTGGAAAAACTGAGGACGCCAGAGGATAACTGGATGCGAAGCATCCTCGCGTTTAAGAGCGGGCTGTCGATGTCCGTCAAGACGGATTAGGCCACCTGGTTCTTAACTTGCTCGGTTGTCGCCCCCAACTGCACTGACACCAACTTCGAAACGCCGGGCTCCTGCATGGTCACTCCATACAGCACCGGCGCAATACTCATGGTTTTCTTGCTGTGAGTAATGAGCACGAACTGCGTTTGCACGCTCATCTCTTTGACGAGATCGGTGAAACGCCCGATATTGGCCTCATCCAGCGGTGCGTCCACCTCGTCCAGAATACAGAATGGGCTGGGCTGATACTGGAAGATGCCAACCAGCAGCGCCAGTGCGGTAAGCGCCTTTTCGCCGCCTGAAAGCAGCAGTACATTTTGCAGCTTCTTGCCGGGAGGCGAAGCCACAACGTCAATCCCGCTTTCCATGTTGTTCTCTTCGTCGGTCAGGCGCATGAAGGCGTGGCCGCCGCCGAAGAGCTTCTTGAAAGTAGCCTGGAAGTTCTCGTTGATCCGGCCAAACGCCTCCGCGAATTTCTGTCTTGAGAAAACATCGATCTCGGCAATCGTAGCCTGCGTATTTGCGATCGAGTCGAGCAGGTCTTTCCGCTGGGTATCGAGGAAAGCGTGACGCTCGGCGGTTTCTTTGTATTCTTCCAGAGCCATCATGTTGACCGGCCCCATGGCGTCCAGCCGGGTCCGCATCTCGCGCTGGGTCTGGTCCTCCTCCGCCAACTCGTCGCCAGCGACTATCGCAATCGTGACATCCGCCATCAGTTCAGGACGTTGAATTCCAAGTTCGTTCAAGCACGTCTCGGCCATGTACTGCGCGTCCGATTGCAACTTGGCGACCGCTGCGGCCAACTCGCCTCGACGGTCACGAGCTTGGTCGAGCGACAGCCGCCCGCTGCGCAGAGCTTCGTCGATCTCGGCGATACGGGCGCGAACCTGGTCCGACTCAAACTGTAAGAGCCCTTCGCGGGCTTCACTGGCATTGCGCTCCGCCGCCAGATCATCCAGCAGCACCGCCAGTTGCTGGTTCTCAGTTTCACGCTGTACGCGTTCCGTGGCCGCGGACCCGATCTCCCGTTCCAGGCTGCTCACGCGCTCACTCATATCGGCCACCAGCGATCCGATCCGCGCCAGCACCGCTACTGCCGCCCGATGCCGTTCCTCCAGCGTCGCCACTCGCGCCAGCTGCTGAGAAGCACTCTGCGCCGCCTGATCGCGGCCTTCACGCAAGGCGGCCAGCTCTTGGTTCGCAGCCGAAGCCATGTGCTCCAACTGATCCCTATGTCGTTGCAGTTCCGCTAGCTCCGTTTGCCGCAAGGCCATGAGGCTGACTTGGTCCTCCCGGTCCGCCCCCAGGCGCTGCACTTCGCCCCGGCAGGTCTCCAGCTGTTCTGATACGCGCGTCATTTCCAATTGCAGCTGGTGCAGCATATGGCCCGAGGTCATGGCATGTTTTTCCGCTTCGCGTTTCTCGCCCTCAAGCCGGTCGAGCAGGGAAGTCAGATCTTTCATCTCTCGTCCCAACCGCAGTACCCGGGTTTCTTCATCGCGCAGCGCCGACTCCAGTTCACCGAGCATACGCATAACGTCGCGCAGCTCGCGCTTCATCGAGAGCGGTCCCTCCGCCCGTTGCTTTCCTCCAGTCACGGTCACGTTGTGGAAGCATTCGCCGGACTGCGCCAGGAAGAACGCATCTGGATTCGACAAAGCCAGTTCACGGGCGAATCCGGGATCCGCCGCGATGTAGCCGTCGCGCAGCTTGGGGAGAATGACCTCGAGCGATCGGCCGAAGCCGTTGAGTACACGGATCGCATTCTTCAGTGGCACCACCGATTGACTCGGCGACAACGAACGCGCTGCCTCGTCGACCACGAAAGAAAACTTCGCTTGAGAATCCTCAGGATGCACCAGGAACGTAGCCCGCCCATCAACATCGGACCGCAGTAAGCGCAGCCCCTCGTCCGCTGCGTCCCACGACTTCACCACGATGTAGTTCAGCTCATCGCGTAGAAAGTCCTCGACCACGCCTTCGTATTGCGGCTCGACCTCCAAAAAATCAGCTAGGATCCCTACCGGGGCGAGTCCTCCGTTCATCGCACCAGACTGGAAAAGCCGCCGCACCGATTCAGTCGAATAGCCGTGTTCCGCGACCAGCGCCTCAAGCGAAGCCTTCTTCCCTATAGCCGATGCGTACTCAGCCCGGAGACTGTCCAGGCGATTCTTGCCGTCGGATTCCTCGCGACGCCTTGACTCCAGCGAGTGCCGCGCGTGGACGATTTCCTCCGCCAGACCGGTCACTCGTTGCGAAACCGTCTCGAACTCCAACCCTAGTTGCCCACGTTGACCTCCGAATGCTTCTACCTGCGCGTTGGCAGTTGCCATCTCGGCGCGCAGGCGCTGGGTTTCTCGATCCACAGCCGCGAGTCGCTCCTCGGTTTGGCTAAGCTGATTGCGCAGGTTGGATGTCGAAGCCACTGCCTCGAGAATCGCACCACGCGACTCTTCCTGCCGCCGCTCAAACTCCGCCAACCCCTCGGCTGCGGCAGTAGCCGCTCGCTGACCCTCCGCCTGTTCGTCTTGGGCGGCAGATAAATCGTCCGCGGCGGAGTTCAGTACCTGCTGGTTCGAGCCCCGTTCTGCCTCGAGTGCAGCCAGCCGGCTGCGGGCTTGCGTCAACTCAGATTCCGCAGTTGCTGCCCGTGCCGTCAGCTCCCCACACCGCTCTTCGTTGTGACGCCGCTGCACAACCGCGCGATTGCCCTCGATCTTGATCTGATTCAATCGCTCGCGGTTCTCACGAATCTCGCTCTCAATCGCGTATCCGCGCTGGGTGCGCTCACCCTGCTCCCCTTCCAGTTGCTGCACGGTATCGCTCTGTTCGCGGATCTCTTCGGAAATAGCATTGATCCGTCCATCCAGCGCGATGTTCTCCTGCTCCAACTGCGCGAACTTGCTGGCCAGCACCACCCGGAGCTTCGCCCGCAACTCTTCTCGCAGCTTGGCATAGCGTTCAGCTTTCGATGCCTGCCGTTTCAGGGAATTCATCTGCCGCGTGACTTCCTCGAAAATGTCATTCACTCGCGCCAGGTTAAGCTTTGCATCTTCCAGGCGGGCTTCCGCCAGCCGCTTCTTGGTCTTGAACTTCGTGATCCCGGCAGCTTCTTCAATGATGGCTCGGCGGTCGGTAGGGCGGCTGCTCAGAATCTGTCCGATGCGCCCTTGCTCGATCAACGCGTAAGACTCCGGTCCCAGGCCCGTTCCCATGAACAATTCCTGAATGTCGCGCAGGCGGCACAACTTGCCGTTGAGCAGATACTCGCTGTCGCCTGATCGGAACAGACGCCGAGTGACCACGATCTCTCCTGCGCGGAACTGCTGCTGAAACTTCCGCCGCCGGATCTTCAAGACTACTTGCGGTCCAACATTCGCACCCACCGGGGGCAACGCAGACTTCATTGGGGGATTCGGGTTCACGAAAACTGCGAACAGCGGCTCGTCTTCCGCTTCAGCATCGAACTGAGTTTCGACTCTGCCCGGCTGCGCCTCTTCGGTGCGCTGTTCCACCTCTTCGGCAGCTTTGGCCCGAAGTTCCGCCTCATCCCAGTCGGTCGTCGGCATCTCATCCTGGATTTCGATCTCCGTGGGATTGGCCACGTCAGTGCCGCCGTACACGTCGGGATCGATCAGCGTGAGCGCCACTTCGGCCATCCCGGTCGGCTTGCGGTCGCGCGTGCCGGCAAAGATCACGTCCTCCATGCGCGAGCCGCGCAAGGTCTTGGCCGATTGTTCGCCCAGCACCCAGGAAATGGCGTCGGCAATATTCGACTTGCCGCAGCCGTTCGGCCCGATGATGGCCGCCACTCCGTCCCCGTGAAACTTCAGTTCGGTGCGGTCGCAAAAAGATTTGAACCCGAGAATCTGCAGTCTCTTTAGTTTGAGCAACGTGTACTCCTTAGTCGTATCAGCCTGACTTCTCGCTCCGTCATCACGAGCGAAGTCGAGGAATCCGCCTATTTACCAATCAGATGCTCACGGTGCGGTTGGGCCTAAACTCACCCTTGGGCCGAACCGCGACGAGCACAAGTCAGAGCTAATGTAACGGTCAAATTGCGCCGGGGTCAAGCAAGAAAACACTATATCTTGTATGGCCCTCTGTGCTACTACCTCATTTTGCACACACAATGCGACAATCAATGGTCAAACCAGTGGGAAACGAACAAGGAAGGGAGAATCGCGAGAGCACAACAAGCCTAGCTCAAGCTCGATAGCCAAACAACACAAATCGAGAGTAGCAAAGGCTCTGAATGAGGCTGACTCCGGAGCGCCCTACATCGGCGGGGGAACTCGCTTATGCTTGGATTTTGATGTCTTTAGGGTGGAGGACAGTTAGATCAGGGATTTGCTTGAAGTCGTCTTTCTCATCGAACGTAAGGATGAGTATCCCCTGCTTCACGTGATAGAAAAATTCCGCAAAATCGTAGTCCTTCTGTGGACTCACATCGATGATCTGTATCTTGAGATCTCTCAGTCGTTTTTCGCTGACCAGTTGACTCTCAATCTCAGCCTTACGGGAGCTGAGCCGAACCCCCGTAAGGTGTTGGTGCCTCAAGCGAAGGCGCCTCGGTCCGCAAAGGACAGCGACGGCCGCTGTCCCCGCGTTTCCTCTATTCCCCCAACTTCTCGAAGAACAAACAGATCGACTCGATCCCGCGGTAGAAGTTCGGAATGTGGAACTTCTCGTTAGGAGCATGCAGATTGTCGTCGGGTAAGCCGAATCCCATCATGACGCTGGGAATCTTTAGAACATCCTGGAAGTCAGTGACGATCGGAATCGAGCCGCCGGAGCGAATGAACACTGTATCTTTGTTGAAGACTTCGTGCATGGCCTCGGTTGAGGCTTTGACGTACTTGTTGTCGGTTCCCACCACACAGGCTGGGCCCTTGCTCCAGACCTTGATCTTGGTCTCAATTCCCTTGGGCGTAAGCTTCTTCACGAATGCCGTATAGCGCTTCAGGATGTCGTCGGGATCCTGGTTGGGCACCATTCGCATGGACACTTTTGCGGCCGCTTTCGCCGGTATCACCGTCTTGGCGCCAGGAGCTATGAATCCGCCGGGCATCCCGTGCACTTCCAGCGTCGGACGCGCCCAGGTGCGGTACAGCACGGAAAATCCTGGCTCACCCGTCAGCACCTTGGAGCCAACTTCGGTCTTGCGGTAGTGCTCTTCATTAAAAGGCAGTCGCTTCCATGCCTTCAGTTCGTCCTTGCTCGGAGCTTTCACGTTCTTGTAGAAGCCCGGGATCAAAACCTTGCCTTTCGAATCTTTCAACTTGCTGATGATCTCGATCAGCGCGAAGAACGGATTGGGTGCCGCACCGCCGTACATGCCGGAGTGCAAATCCGTTTTGGCTCCGGAAGCTTCGATCTCGGTATAGATCAGCCCGCGCAGTCCCACACACAGAGTCGGAAGATCAGGGGCGAACAATTCCGTATCGCATACCAGCGCGAAGTCGGCTTTCAGCTTGGATTTCTGCTTGCGCACATATTCGGCAATCGACTCGCCCCCGACTTCCTCTTCGCCTTCGATGATGAACTTTACATTCAGCGGCAGCTTGCCGCCATGGCCTTTCATCAACGCTTCAATCGCCTTGATTTCCATCCACAACTGGCCTTTGTCGTCGACCGCTCCGCGTGCATAGATGTTGTTATTGCGCTCTGTCGGTTCAAACGGCGGGCTGATCCATTCGTCGAGAGGTTCCGCGGGCTGCACGTCATAGTGTGCGTAACACAGCACGGTCGGCTTGCCCGAAGCATGCAGCCAGTCGGCATAAATCAGCGGATGGCCCTTGGTGGCGATGACTTCGACGTTTTCCATGCCGATTCGCCGCAGCTCATTGGCCACCACGTCGGCCGCCTTCTGTACATCGGATTTGTGTTCCGGCGCGGTGCTGACGCTGGGGATACGAAGCAGATCTTTGAGTTCGTTTAAAAAGCGTTGCTGATTCTGCCGAGCGTAATCAACTGCGGGTGATGCCATAGGACGATCCTCATTTCTCGCGCGGGAACGCGATTCCGACTGAGTCTGATGGATGAAACCACTAAGTATACCTGAGCGCCAGGCCTGATTTCCGTGAGCGGCCCAGCTCTTTTGGCGTCCCTCATGCTACCCTCTTCTGTTGCATACCGTCATAATACTTGGCCGTACGCTTACACTACCGCGGCCTACGGGAGTTTTATCGATGAGATTTATCTGGAAGTCTTGGAGCTTTTCGTGGACGTGGGCCGCCGTTTTGGCGCTTGGTATCTTCTCTTGGGTCCTCGTCCGTGCCCAGGAAGCGCCGCAGCCGGCTCACGGCATTGCTGTCGCCAACATGGACCGGTCGGTCAAGCCCGGTGACGACTTCTACCAATACGCCAATGGCGACTGGATCAAGCGTACCGAAATCCCGCCGGACCGCGGCCGCATCGGTGTTTTCACGGCCCTGTCCGAACTCAGCGACAAGCGCACCGCTGGCTTGATTGAAGAAACCGCCAAGGGTGGCGCACCGGCTGGCTCCGGCCCACGTAAGATCGCAGATCTCTACAACTCCTACATGGACGAGGCCACTATCGAGTCCCGTGGCCTCGCTCCCCTCGAACCTCATCTTAAAGCGATTACCGCCATTCACAACAAGCAGGAACTGGCCCATGCGCTCGGGCAAAGCCTGCGCGCTGACGTTGACGCACTGAACAACACCAACTTCCATACCGCAAACCTGTTCGGTTTGTGGGTTGCCCCCGGCTTTAATGATTCGGATCACTACGCTGCCTTCCTGCTGCAAGGAGGCTTACAACTGCCCGACCGCGAGTATTACCTTGCTGGCAGCGATCGCATGCGGGATATCCGCGGCAAGTATCAAGCTCACGTCTCCGCCATGCTCAAGCTGGCTGGGTTCACAGATCCAGACGCTCGCGCGGCGCGGATTGTGGAACTGGAGCATGCCATCGCGCAAACCCATCTCAGCCTGGCCGATAACGAAGATATCCACAAAGCCAACAATACCTGGAAGCTGACCGACTTCGCGGCCATGGCCCCCGGCCTCGACTGGGCCGAATATTTCCGCGGCGCCGGACTCAGCAGGCAAGAGAGTTTTACTGTCTGGCAACCTACTGCGTTCACCGGTGAGTCCGCTCTGGTGGCCTCAATCGCGCTGGATACGTGGAAAAACTGGCTCGCGTACCACTTGATCGAAGCCTACGCTGGTGTGTTGCCAAAGGCGTTCGCTGACGAACGGTTCGCCTTCTTCGGCAAGATACTTTCCGGCACGCCCGAGCAACGTCCGCGCTGGAAGCGTGGCGTCGAAACCGTGAATCGACTGCTTGGCGACGAGGTGGGGAAACTTTATGCGCAACGCTACTTCCCGCCTGAGGCCAAGGCTCAGGCAGATGCGATGGTTGGCAATATCATCGCGGCCTTTCGAAAACGTATCGAGGCACTCTCCTGGATGGATTCTTCCACCAAAGCTGAAGCGCAGGCCAAACTCACCACCCTCT
>Ga0210405_10002877_pt1 | contig 17454 bp, 16 predicted proteins | sample IncBWH11MmetaG_FD_155492 | JGI IMG/M metagenome (GOLD analysis project Ga0210405, IMG submission 155492) | Forest soil microbial communities from Barre Woods Harvard Forest LTER site, Petersham, Massachusetts, United States - Inc-BW-H-11-M | ecosystem: Environmental > Terrestrial > Soil >... | reverse complement strand
TCATGATGGCGATTTCCGTCTCCAGATATTCCTTGGTGTAATTGTGCTTGTCATCGATCGGCAGCTGCATGGTTACGCCGAGAGCCATGCCACGCGGAATGATCGTCACTTTGTGCAGCGGATCAGAGTTCGGCAGCTTGGACGCGACCAGTGCGTGACCGGCTTCGTGATAGGCCGTCACCTTCTTCTCTTCCTCCGTGAGAATGAGGGACTTGCGCTCCACTCCCATCAGGACCTTGTCTTTGGCGAGCTCGAAGTCGTACATGAGGACCGCTTTGCGGTTCTGTCGCGCCGCGCTCAATGCAGCTTCGTTCACCATGTTGGCCAAGTCGGCTCCGGAGAAGCCTGGTGTGCCACGTGCCAGCACGGAAAGATCAACATCATCGGCCAAAGGAATCTTGCGGGTGTGGACCCGAAGAATCTCTTCGCGTCCGCGCACGTCCGGACGATGCACTACCACGCGGCGGTCGAAGCGACCGGGCCGCAGCAGCGCGGGATCAAGCACGTCAGGACGGTTGGTTGCGGCCATCAAGATGACGCCTTCGTTCGATTCGAAGCCGTCCATCTCGACCAGTAGTTGATTCAGTGTCTGCTCGCGCTCATCGTGTCCGCCGCCAAGACCAGCCCCGCGATGACGTCCAACCGCATCGATTTCATCGATAAAGATGATGCAGGGGGCGTTCTTCTTGCCCTGCTCGAATAGATCGCGAACCCGGCTTGCACCGACGCCGACAAACATTTCTACGAAATCCGAACCGGAAATCGAGAAGAAGGGAACATTGGCCTCGCCCGCAACGGCTCGTGCCAACAGGGTCTTACCAGTTCCCGGAGGTCCGACGAGCAGAACGCCCTTGGGAATTCGTCCGCCCAGCTTCTGGAACTTCTGCGCTTCGCGGAGGAATTCGATAATCTCCTTCAGTTCTTCTTTCGCTTCTTCCACGCCGGCCACGTCCTTGAACGTGACTTTCTTTTGCTGCATGGAGAGCAATCGCGCGCGGCTCTTTCCGAACGAAAGCGCTTTGTTCCCGCCGGTTTGCATTTGCCGGATCATGAAGAACCACAAGGCAGCCAGTAGAATGAGCGGCGCCAGGTTCAGCAGCCAGCTTGGCCAACTCCCACTGCTCGCGTCCCGGACGTTGATCACGACGCCCTTGTCGCGCAGCAACTTGATCATGTCGGGATAGTTCGTGGGGACGGTGGTGTGGAAGGTCGAGCCGTCATTCGCAAACTTGCCATGCACTTCCTGCAAGTTGATGGTGACCTCTTTGACGTTGCCCTGGTCCACATCCGTCATGAATTGCGAGAAGTTGACTTCCTTCTCTTTTTGCCCTGCGCCGCCGGCCTTTACCACCTGCCAGAGAAGGAACGCCGAGAGCACGATCACTAGCCAGAAAACCACGGTCTTAACTGTTGAATTCACCTAAAAACTCCTGAGAAAGTCGCGTCCTGTTCCAACAACGCAACTGGGGCTCCGCCTAAAGTAATTAGATGCCAGCCGCAGGGATTGGATAGAGGAAATTACCAACTCCATCATTCTAACCTTTCTTGTGGAAAAAAGGAGGGAGTTCTTGCCATGACTTAAGTCACAGAGAAGGTTCAGCTTGCAGCTGCCACGTAGGGCAGGTTGCGAAGAGTCTGTTCGGGCGATCCTAAGCCATAACCCACCAGGAACGCTTCGTCCACCAGAAATCCGAAGTAATCCGGCTGCAACTGCACTCTCCGGGCCGATTGCCGGTCCAGCAGTGTAGCCAACTTGACCGAAGCCGCTCCCCGGCCTCGCAAGTCGTTCATCAGAAACTCACTCGTCACTCCGGAATGGACCAGGCCCTCGATCAGCAATACGTGCTGGCCGACGATTGCGAGTTCGTGGCTGAAAAAGATTTCCAGAAAGCCGGCCGCGGTGTTCTCCTGCTCCCTCCGATACCTCGGCTTGATGAACTGGCAAATGACTGGTACCTCCAGAACCCGCACCAGGTCGGCCATGAAAATAAATCCGTTTTCCAGCAGTGCCAGGGCGTGAATGGTTTTGCCCTGATAGTCGTAGGAGATCTGCCGCGCCATTTCACGGATGCGCTTCTGGATCTGCTCGGTGGGAATCACGGTGCGTAGCTCTGCTCTTGGGTTAGCGTTCATATGCTTTTGTTCATGTGGCAACTTTGCTCGTGTGGCGACGGGCGCCTCGCCCGTCCGGTTTGAGCGAAGTGTGCTCCTACATTTTTACCTCGCGGATCAATACTGCTTCCTGACTTCGCGGCCGCAACTGCCTTGATGCCGGAAAGCCGCGGACCCAGACGACATCGCTTCCAGTGACCACCACCGGCCAGAGCTGCCTTTCCGGTCCGGCCACACGTCGCTCTTGCAGCAGTTCTTTAATTTTCTTGGCGCCTTTGGTATGCGCCGGCCAGAAGCGATCCCCTGCACGCCAGTTCCTGACTCTCAGGTCAGACGCTAGTAATGCCCGATCCAACAAATCCTCGGGATTATAACCCGCAGCGGCGTTTCCAGAGACTAATACTGCTTCGAAGCGCGATTCCGTCTCCGGAACATCAACCGATCCCGGGACGGGGAGGCGGTATTCGTAGTCCACTTTGCGCGGCGTATCGCTTTGAAGCTCGAAACGCAACTCGCCCTTGTTTCGCAAAACGATCCATCCATCCGGCAACATAGTGGACTTAGCTGGCCCGACATGGGCGGAGCCTAAAACAAGAACCTCTTCGACGTGATGGAAATCCAGCCCCATCCCCAAAGATTCACTGGCCGCCCGAACCACGCGTCGCTTCAGCGCGAGAGGAAAGTCTGCCAAAACTGACAAACTGAGTGTGGCGCCGGCGTCCTTTGCATGCCAAACCAGCGGCAGTACTCGCGCAACCTCCTTTTCCCAGTATTCCTCCTCGGAACGCGCAATCTCCGCCGTCTCCGCAAACGCCTCGCGCACCGCGGGGTTTAGATAACGCTCCAGCCGCGGTAAGATTCCGTGCCGCACTCGATTGCGCATATGCCGTAAGTCGCGATTACTCTTGTCCTCCCGCCAGCTTTGGCCGAGCGCAAGCAGATAAGCCTCCAGGCTTCTCCGCCTGATCGCGAGCAGCGGACGAACGATCGAAGCTGAACCGTCTGAGAACTGAGAACGGGGAACCGGCAACCGGGGATAAATCCCCGCTAGCCCACGGCCACCGGCACCTCGAACGATCTTGAGCAGCACGGTCTCGGCCTGATCATCGAGCGTATGGCCGGTAGCAATCCGGTTCAATCCGCCTTCCGACAACAGCCCTTGGAAGTACCGGTATCGCATTTCGCGGGCCGCCGTTTCCAAGCTCAGATGTTTCTCCGCTGCATGGGCGGCCACGTCACCGCTTTGGCAGCGCAGCTCCAACTTGTGCCGCTGAGCCAATTCAGCCACGAACCGTTCATCTTGATCCGACTCAGCACCACGCAACTTGTGATTGAAATGAACCACCGAAAGGACGATGCCGACTTCCTTGCGCAGTTCCAGCAGCAGACGCAGCAAGGCCACCGAGTCCGCGCCACCCGACACCGCGGCGCCAACGCGATCGCCAGCCTTCAGGAGTTCATGTTTCCGAATGTATTCGAGTACAGCCCGCTGCAGCCTCTCCACGGGAACATAGTACATCCAGAGGCATGTTGGACTGGATCTTCGCTAACTACCACCGACCACCGACTAACGACTGCTCTTTTTCATCTTCTCCAAGAACCGTCCCACGCTCACAACCGCCCGCCCCACCGTCCCCCTGCCGATTTCCTGGACGTCGTCCCAAGCGGTCACGCGCACCACGTAAAATTTGCCATCGAACGATTCCAGTTCCGCCTCAGCCCGGATCCGTGCTCCGATCCCGCTTGCTGCGCGATGCTCCACATGAATGGCCGTGCCCACGGTAATCTCGTCGCCCTCGCAGTGAGGTTGCAGCGCATGGAATGCAGCTGTTTCCATCAGCCGGATCATGTCGGGAGTCGAATACACGGGCGGCAGTTCGGGATGATGCGATGTTAACGTGTGCTTGAACTCAACCGTCTCCTCCACGGTCGCGCGAGCGCCAATTGGCATTGCTTTCGCCATAAGAGAATCTCCACAAAAAGAAGAGCCAATGATTCTAACGAATCACCGGCTCCATTTTGCGTTGCGTGTTTTGAAGGTTGCCGTCTACGCTGCTGCCTTCTGCGTGCGCCGGGTCTCGATTCCATCCAGCGCATGCCACAAGGCCTTTGCAGCATTCTCCGCCGCAACCAGCGCCTGCTCCGCCGCCCGTGGGTTCGACTTCAGGCGTTTTCCCAACTGCTGACGCCACACCTGCGAGTGGTAAACATCGGCCGTCGTGTGCAGTGTGAAGTAGGCAGTCACGCGCTCATCGGCGCCATACATCTCTCGCAGCCCGCGTGCCTTCTCCTTCGCAACCCGCGGTACTTGCGACTCATAGGCGTAGAAGGCGGCCAGCGCTTCTTCCGGTGCGCCTTCACTCGCGACCCGATGGAAGAATGACGTCAGCTCCTTAACCTCCGGCACTGGACTGTGTCCACGCATGTCGCGTCTGGCGCCCATGCCTTCCGCGAAGTCCAGCCATAGCTCGGAGTGCGGGGTCGACGCATCGCCAAACCCATCCGCCATGCCTTTCTCCTCCGCCATGTTGGCCAGCACTGCTTGGCGGAGTTCGCTTTCGTCGAGGCAGATACCGAGTTCCGCCAGATAGATCGGAAAAGCCTCCACGTGATGGTAGTAATCGCGCGCGTACTCCCGCAAATCCTCGCGCGTAAGTTCGCCCGCACTCCAGGCTTGATAGAAAGGATGACAAAGCAGATCATACTTCGCGATCCGCGCGTCCAGCTGTTCGAAGAATTGCTCCGGCGTCATATGATTGCACCTCCAGGACACTCCACTATACGGGGCGCAGGTGGCCCGCGCAACTCGCCCAAACCGGGAATTCATTGCAGCGAAGACGCAGTTTGACGTAACCCGAAAGCAAGTCACGTCAGATAATGTAGGCGCGGACGTCCGCGCCCGTGCCGGCGCCATAAGCTGTGGGCGTGAACATGCGAAAGCGAATTGCAATTACGACGCTTGTAGCTCTGATCTCAACGTTCTCGGCAGTCGTGATTGCGCAGTCGACCCGGCCCCGAGATTTTTCGAATTTCGCCCACCAGCGGCCCGGAGGGTTCCCGTGTGGAAATCACTGGCAAGAACTTACAGGGAGCCTCGGCTGTGTTGCTGGGTACGGGCAGCGCCGATTTCACTCTGGTTTCCCCCGAAACACTCATTACTTTAATCCCGCATAAAAGTATCACCTCGACAATTACGGTGCTCACACCGCAAGGCCGGGCTTCAAGTCCGTTCGCTTTCGTGATTTCAAACGATCCGCGGGTCCCCGATGAGGTCAGCTACAAAGCCGGTTATGTGAACGCAGTTGCGCCACCCCGCAATTTCAAATCGGCGCTACTTTGGGGAATCGCAATCGCCGACACTCGCATCCCGGTTCACGAATCCGCAGAAATAGAAATTGCCTCGACGCAGCTCACCTGCCGCGTCGAGGGCAAGGACGTAATCCTCAACGACGACAATGGCAACGTTCGTGGCGGGCTCTACCGCCGCGAACCCTGGTTCGGCACCGATCAGCACGACCCCATGCCGCTCATCTACGATCAGTCCAACCACGCCGTTGTGGTAAAGGTGGGCCAACGTCCCGATCGCGTTTGGCATTTCTGGAGCTCCTCGCCTCGAGCCGCGCTGCCATCCGGAAAGCTCGAAGGCTGCACAGTCAAAGCCCGCGTCAGGATTTCTCAAGGAGCTCTTCTGCAGATGGGGATGGACTATTGGCGCTCGCCCACAATCGCCTACGGCCCAGGCGGGAACAACCACGAAGCTGGGGCCAGCAACTGGTATTTCCCCTCTGACCAATGGCAGGAAGCGGTGTTCACAGATATTGGAGGCCCGCAATTCTAAAATCACGTGGGAATGGTACTCCCAGCGTGTTCGCTCGCTCATTGCTAGAATAGAAACCACAGATGTCCTTCACCGAACACTTCGACGTAGTCGTGGTTGGTGCCGGTCATGCCGGATGCGAAGCCGCCATGGCCGCTGCCCGCATGGGCCTCAAGACCGCCCTCTACACGCTGAACGTAGACCTCATCGCGCAAATGTCCTGCAACCCCGCCATAGGCGGAATTGCCAAGGGACATCTGGTTCGCGAAGTCGACGCCCTCGGCGGCATCATGGGCGAGATCACGGACGCGGTTGGCATCCAGTTTCGCCTGCTGAATACTTCTCGTGGACCGGCGGTCTGGTCTCCCCGCGCCCAATGCGATAAGCAAGCCTACCGCCTCAAAATGCGCGAGGTTCTGGAGTCGCAGCCAAATCTGAAGATCAAACAGGCGGAAGTGGCGGAGTTGATCATCGAAGAGTCGTTGGCCGTTAGTCGTTCGTCGTTGGCTAACAATGACGACGGGACAGGTTTTGCGGACGACCAACGATCAACGACCAACGACCGCATTTGCCGTGGAATCAAACTCCGCGACGGCCGCACGGTGGGCGCGAGCGCGATCATCATTACTACCGGCACTTTCCTCAACGGCCTCATCCACTGCGGAGAGCAACAATATCCCGCAGGCCGCTCCGGCGAGCCCGCTGCAGTCCTCCTGGGTGAATCGCTGAAGCAACTTGGCCTCCGCGGCTGTCGCCTCAAGACCGGAACGCCGCCACGCCTCGACGGCCGCACCATCGACTGGTCACGATTCCAACTACAACCCGGCGACGCCGATCCAACCCCGTTCAGCTTCCGCACCAAGCGGGTCGCGCATCACAATTCGCAAGTGCCGTGCTACATCGCCTGGACCACGCCGGAAACCCAACGCATCATCCGCGAGAACGTCCATCGGTCGCCCATGTACAGCGGCCAGATTCAATCCGTCGGCCCGCGATATTGTCCGTCGATCGAAGACAAGATCGTGAAGTTCCCGGACAAAACCACGCACCAGCTCTTCCTCGAACCCGAGGGCCTGAACACGCATGAAATCTACGTCAACGGCATGAGCACCTCGCTGCCGGTCGAGGTTCAACTTGCGATACTAAAATCCATTCCCGGTTTGGACACCGCGGAAATGCTGCGTCCGGGCTACGCCATCGAGTATGACTCGATCGATCCCACTGAACTCGAGCGCACACTAGAAACCAAGAAGATCAGCGGACTATTCCTCGCTGGTCAGATTAACGGAACCAGCGGATACGAAGAAGCTGCTTGTCAGGGCTTGATGGCCGGGATCAACGCTGCGCTGAAAGTGAAGAATGAGCAGCCACTCATCCTCGATCGCACCGAGGCCTATACTGCGATTCTCATCGACGACCTGATCTCGAAGGGCACCAACGAGCCGTATCGAATGTTCACCTCGCGCGCCGAGTTCCGCCTGCACCTGCGCATTGACAATGCCGATCGCCGCCTAACTCCGCACGGCCGCAGAATCGGATTAATTTCCGATCCAGCCTGGGCCGGCCACCTGGCCAAGCAAGAGCGCCTGCATGCAATAAAACAATTGCTGGAAAAAACAAAACTCACCAGCGCAATGTTGGAAAAGATTTCGCACGCTCTTTTGAGCTGTCATCCCGAGCGGAGTGAGGCGGAGCCGAACGAAGTCGAGGGACCTGCTGTTTCCGTCCTCCCCAATCGCGACGAGTCCAACGACCAACGGCTAAAGACCAACGACCTTTCTGCCGCCACGGGCCAAACCTGCGCCCAATTCCTCAAGCGCCCCGAGATCACAATCGAGAACCTCGTCCCGATCCTCCGCGAACTCGACCCAGAATTCTTTGACCGAGAACAAATCCGTTCCAATCCGCGCGAATCGGTGGCCGCTCGTTCGTCCGAAGTCCGCAACGAACTCAAATCGGTCGAAACCGAAATCAAATACGAAGGCTACCTGCTACAACAACAACGCGCCATCGACCGCCTGAAAAAGGCTGAGCAACGTGCCATTCCCGACTGGTTTGATTACCACTCGGTCAGTGGCCTCTCCCGCGAAATGCAGGAAACCCTGCTAAAGATAAGACCGCGCACCCTGGCCCACGCCTCGCGGATTCCGGGCGTGACCCCGGCAGCTGTGTCCCTAGTGCACGTCTACATCGAGATTCAAGCCAAACGCCGCGAACACGCCGCCGCGCTGTGATTGCAAAGGCCACGTGCGGACAGCCGTCCCCGGCTGTCCGGGCCGAGTAAAGCTCGACAGCCACGTCGACGTCCGAAAACGGCCAACTGTCCTTGCTCCGATGATCTATTCTGTGGAGAACAAATGACCCGATGCTTCACCCAGATCGAAAGCCCGCTAGGCCCCTTGCTCCTAGCCGCTGACGAAGCCGGTCTGCGCGAGATCCGTTTCGTGAACGGACGTCACCCAACCCAACCGGACGCTTCCTGGAAAGAAGACCGCGCTCCGCTTAGCGAAACCATCCGCCAGCTTCAAGCCTACTTCGCGGGAGAACTAGAAAGCTTTGATCTGCAACTCGCGCCCGAAGGAACACCATTCCAACTCGAAGTCTGGCGCCGCCTTTGCGATATTCCCTATGGAGAAACTATCTCCTACGGGGAACTGGCTGGCCGAATCGGAAATCCGAAAGCTTCCCGAGCCGTGGGCCTCGCCAATGGCTCCAACCCAATCCCTATCGTGATCCCGTGCCATCGCGTGATCGGTAGCAACGGCAAGCTCACCGGTTACGGCGGGGGCTTGCCCATCAAGGAAAAGTTGCTCGCCCTGGAACGTCGTCAACTCCGCTTACTGTGACCGACTTTCGTGGGCGACTTGCAATTCGAGCAAATGGGCTGATTCGACCTCTCGCGTAACCACGGCTATCGAAGCGGAACTCACGGATTACCATTGGAGTTGGAGGAATTAGTGGGACAATTTCGATGCTGGGACTGTGGGAGCCGCGGCGTGAACAAGTCAAAAAAATTTGGCATAATCGGCGTGGGAGTGGGATTTTGCTTGGCACTGCTTGTGGTCGCATTCGCCTATTACTCCTCTCAGTCTTCCCACGATACCCTCTACGTTTGTCTGGCTCCAGCTTCGATAATCTACATGCTGCCAATAGGGCGGGCGACTCTATCGGCCCATGTCGTGATCGCCCTAATCATTGCAATCTCAAACGCTCTCATCTATGGATTTGCATTTTTCATGATTGGACAGGCTTGGGTGTGGCTTTCAAGATAGAACTCTGTGAATTCAAAACAACCCACCACCGAAATTCGAGTCCCGCCCGCCCCACCAGCGCAGTGGGGTAAAATGTAGCTGGTCTTCAAACTCGGCGAGGGAATCCCGGCTTAATGCGGTACGTTCTGGTTTCTTTGACACTTCTTGGCTTCATAGCATCCGGCCTTGCGCTCCGGGAACACTACCGGACGGACAGCTCTCCATGCAGCATCAACGAGCGTTGGGACTGTGGAATCGTCAACCATAGCCCCTTCGCGGTGCTCGCCGGAGTTCCTGTCGCTGCCATCGGGATGGCCGGTTATGTACTTCTCGCCATGCTTGCTTTCAGGCGCGCTTATCGGCTGTTTCTGGCCGCCGCCCTCGTCGGACTATCATTTTCGCTTTACCTGGCACACGTGGAAGCTTATATCCTGGGGGTGTGGTGCGTCTATTGCGTGGCCTCGCTCGCGGCGATTTCTTTGCTGACTTTGTTGAGCCTTGGAACAATTGTGATTTCGCGCACCGGGAGTGCGGGCGCGCATTAACCCGGTGCACATTAACTGCGATACATTAAGAAGGTTGTACTGATTCTGCCATGAATAGAACTCTGGTTCGATTTGCTTTCTTCCTTGCGATTTTTGCTTCCCTGGCTTTGGCGCAGGATTCTGTCAACCCTGCCCTGCGTCCGCCGAAAGGCTCGCAGATCGCCATCGTGGTCTTTGAGGATCTGCAATGTCCGCAATGCCGGCGCGAGGCTCCTCTGGTCGCGCAAGCAGGCAAGACTTACAAGATTCCTGTGGTTCGCCACGACTTCCCGCTGCCCATGCACAACTGGTCTTTCGAAGCGGCGGTCATCGCCCATTATTTTGACAGCCGCTCCCGGCAGCTTGGGCTGGACTTCCGCGACTACATCTTCGAGCATCAGCCCGAAATCTTTCCCACCAACCTGCGCCAGTTCGCGGAGAAGTTTGCCGTCGATCATAAAGTGGATTTGCCCTTCGTGGTCGATCCTCAAGGCAAGTTTGCGGCCGAGGTCAACGCCGACCGTGAATTGGGAAAAGCGCTTCACCTCGAACACACTCCGACCATTTATGTGGTCAGCAGCAAACCCAACGGCCATCCATTCGTGGAGGTCAAGCAGCCCAGCGACGAGCTTTTCCGAACTATCGATGCCGTGAAGGCAGAGTAGCGATTAGAATTCCGTGAGGCTTGCTCCATTCATGACAGAGCAGATTGAAGGTGTTTCGTGGCTCTAAGCTTTGCCAAAGACATTCGCCCTTTGTTCCGTGACACTCCTGACGTGGACACGATGAAGGATTTTGGCCTCGACCTCTCGTCATTCGCCGACGTCAAGGCTCAGGCGGAAGAGATTTATGCCCGCGTTCTCGACGGCACCATGCCCTGCGATGAACCTTGGCCTAAGGATCAAGTTGCCCTGTTCAAGCGCTGGATGGAAGAAGGCACGGCGCCTTAGAGGGGGTTCGTCAATCGACGGATTTCTCCTACCCTCTTTCGAACGCATGCTTTTTCTCCAACTCCTCCAGAGCCGCATGCATGTCAGCCTCAAACTTCGCCGCTTGCTCCATCAATAAAGGAGTCGCCGCGGCTCGCTCTCCCTCCAGCTTGATCAGCCCTTGCATTTCCAATTTCCTGGCAAGATCCAGAAGATGCTCCGCGGACGTCTCGACGTAAAGCACTTCGGCCGGGTCCGCGATCCACACTATCCCGCCGACCAACCGTGTTTGCCAGTACGTTTTTCGCATTAGCAGCAACGCGATGTCGTCATCACTGGCCTTGCCGAACATCCATTTGCTGCGCTTGAAATCATAATGACGGCTGGAAAACTGTACGGGCACGAGCTTGCCCGACTTCACAAATTCCAGCTGCCTGCGGTCGACTTCCTTGCGCAACGCGCTGATCACCGGATTCTCTACGTCCTTCGGCTCGAGCGACGGCAACACCTCGCGCACGGTTGCCGACATATTCACCGCTACGGGCGCATGCAACCCTGCCGAGTTCTCCAGCCGGATGTCGGCATGCAGGAAGAAAAAATCCGCCCCCGAAGTAGACCTGCGAAAAGGCCACTCGAAATGAAATGAAAGAGGCAACCCGGTGAGGGTCACATAGATTTTTTTCTGTTCGCTTCCATTGCTTGATGTGCTCATATCCACCAGTTCACGCAAAGTGACATCCGCCAACATTCTACCGCGCCAGCGCAGCCCAAGGCGCCGCTTCCCACAAACGCCCAGGATGAGGAAGAATTAATCCAAGGCGTGGCCAAATCGGCCCGGGTCGAATCCACTTTCACTATCTTGATTCGTATTCAACCAGATGCTTTGTCCAATAAGAAAGGCGGCCCAAAGGCCGCCTCGCGGAGAACTTACAACCGAGAACTTGAGTTTACCTGCCGGCCGCCGCACCCTTGGCCAGCCCATGCGAAGCGATCTCGCCACTCGCCATCATTGAGGCGATTTTCGCCACCAGATCCGCGATGCTCCTCCCGGTATCGAGATTCGCGTCCACCGCCGGATGCCCCTCCCCATCGGTGTGCATCACCAGAACGCGGATCGCCGCCTGCGCCTTCTTGATCACGTAAGGCAGGTGATGCCGATCGTTCTTGGTCAAGCTCGGGCCCAGAATCACCAGGTCGAATGTTCCCCGGCGCACCGCCTCGTCGATACCCTTGCGCCCCACCGCCGTCTCCACCTGGGGGCCCGCCTTTTGGATAAGAACTGCTTGCGAAGCAAGTACTTCCGCGTCGCCTTCACCGTAAAGAATCTTGAGCTGAAATGACGATTTTTCACTCTTTGCCATAATGTGATTAGAGCCAGCCTTTCTTGCTGCTGGCTTATCACGGTAGCAATGCCCGGGAGATAAGTGAACGTCACCGAAGACCAAGCCCGAATAGGACGTGGCACCACTCGGACCTACCCGTTTGCGCTGGGAGTATGACTCAAGCCAATGTCCGGCGGCGTGAATTCCACCTGCAATTACAGCTCTCCCGAAGTACAATGGTCGCGCACTAGCTGTCTGACGTTGAAAAGTCGAGCCCGGGGGAAACTTCATGCGCCTAGCCGTCTGCCTCGTCTTGACCTCTCAGTTTTTTCTGGCCACCATCGCCATCGCGCAGGAGGATGCGAACGATCCCACCAAAACCGCCAGCTGCGATTTCGCCGACGACAAAGAAATCAGCATGCAATACAACGGCTCCGTCATGAGCGAGAAAGATCAGCCGCACACCGGCAAAGTATGGCTGCCCGCCGGTTCTCCCATGACTCTGTTCACACAAGTCCCGCTGATTCTGAATCATCAGGAGCTCGCCGTCGGCGCCTATACGATGTACGTGATCCCGAACAAGAAAGATTGGACTCTGATCGTCAGCAGGAACGTCACCAATCCCAAAACCTACGACGAGAAGCAAGACCTGGTACGCGCTCCCATGGAAATCGGCGGAGTTAGTGGTCCGCCCAAACAACTGCAGGTTTCCTTTGCTCACATCGCGCCCAAGCAGTGCAGCATCCGGTTGTACTACGAGAGCACCGGAGCATTCGTTGAGTTCAACGAGAAGTAGTCCTCAATGTTTCCGATAGCTGCCGCACCAGCTTCGCATCCGTCATCTGATAACGATCTTCGGCCGGGTACAAAGCTCCACCGAACGTAATCCCCTGCCGCGCCTGCGTCGATGTGTCAGACGCTGTTCCCCACGCTGTCATATGCACCTGCCGGCACCCAGTCCGCTCGACAGTCTCTTTTACATTCCAAGCCTGAATTCCGCCGCCGGGGAGAATCTCAATTCGATCGCCTGCGCGCTCGATCAACGTTTTGATCAGCTCCACTCCCTCGGGCACGCCATCCTTCTGCCCGCTGGTGAGAACCCGCGTGAATTCCAGATCCACAAGTTGTTCCAGAGCCTCAAACGGATCAGGAGTCACATCAAAGGCCCGATGAAACACGGCTTGACGCGTCCCGATCAACCGCCGAATGCGGTGGCATCGCGCAACGTCAATCTTTCCGTCGGATTGCAAAATGCCAACTACAACCCCATCGGCACCGTTTTCAACCGCCGCTTCCGTGTCGCGTTCCATGCTCGCCATTTCAGCTTCGGAGTACGCGAAACCTCCTCCTCGCGGACGAACCATGACTATGATCGGAATCTTCAGCCGCCGCTTCGCCTCTTGAATCGTCCCTACCGACGGCGTCAACCCGCCAAGAAAAAGCGCTGAACAGAGCTCCACCCGATCTGCCCCACCCTTTTCCGCCTCAATCGCGTCATCGATCGATCCGCAACAAATCTCCAGCAGCACCTGCGCCATGGGCTTCCTTCTTTTCGGAATTTCGATTTAACCCACAACTTCTGGCACAATCATCGCATGCGCCCGCATGTCCTGCTGATCGTCTTCCTTGCCACCTCGCTGGTCGCACAGAATCTGACCGTTCTGAAATCCAATACCACCGAAAATCTGCGTGGCATCAGCGTGCTCTCTGACCAGGTCGCATGGGCCAGCGGCACTCACGGAACATATCTCCGCACGACCGATGGCGGAGCTTCCTGGCACGCCGCGCAAGTCCCAAACGCCGAATCGCTCGACTTCCGCGATGTGGAAGCGTTCAGTGCCGATCTCGTCTACCTGCTGAGCGCCGGACCCGGCGAGCAGTCGCGCATCTACAAAACTACCGACGCCGGCAAAACCTGGGCTTTGCAATTCACCAACAAGAATCCCGAAGGATTTTTCGATTGCATGGCTTTCTGGGACCGTGATCACGGCATTGCGGTCGGCGATCCCGTTGCCGACAATTCGGGCAAACTCAAGTTTGAATTGATCACAACCGCGAACGGCGGCACAACCTGGGAACCACTCTCAACCGAATCGCTCTCACCAGCCATCGAGGGCGAAGGCGCATTTGCCGCCAGCGGAACCTGCATCGCGGTGCAGGGAACGAGCAACGTCTGGTTCGCCACCGGAGGAAAGGCGGCGCGTGTCTTTCACTCGACCGACGCCGGCAAAACTGGGACCGTCGCCGAAACCCCAATCAGCCACGGGCCAGGCTCCGCCGGCATTTTCTCCATCGCCTTCCGCGATGCCATCCATGGGGTGATCGCCGGCGGAGACTACAAACATCCCGACCAGGACGGCCCCCACCTCGCCTACACCAACGACGGCGGCGTCACCTGGACGCTGTCCCCGGTTTCACCGCAAGGCTACTTTTCCGCAGTAGCCTTCATCAGTCGGCACTCGGAAAGCGGGGCCATTGTAGTTGTTGGATCGTCCCAATCCGCCTACGAAGACGACCCCGCGAAAACGTCGCGGCAAAAAACAACAGCGCAGAAAAGCTGGGTCTTGAATCTGAACGCAGTAAGCGTCAGCCCCACCGGCGAAGCCATAGCCGTAGGCCCAAAAGGCCTGATCGTCCGCATCCCCTAAACGGGCGTCGCTGCCCGTCCAAAGCTCTGGGGAAAGTTGCGCACATCTGCACTTACTATCCCCAACTCGGTGCGAGGTACAATGGCTTCCTCTGTCAACCCCGGGGCTATAATCGCGCTTACAAAACACTGTCAGGTTCCTCAAATGATGAAGGCGGAGGGGCGGAGCCGGGCAAAAACCATCTTCCACCGCGTCCTCGAAATTCCCGTGGAGAGGCGGATGGATTTTCTCGCCGAAGCGTGTGCTGGGGATTCCGCCCTCCGAATCGAGGTGCAGGAGCTTCTCGACAATGCTGAAGGGACGACGTCCTTGCTCGATACCGAGCCCTGCGGTCGTATCTTGCCTCAGCGACCGCACTCCCCGCCCATATTTTCTGCAGGGGATGTCGTCGGCCAGCGATACGAGGTCATTCGCTTTATCGCGAAGGGCGGGATGGGAGAAGTCTATGAGGTTGAAGATGGAGAGCTGAAAACCAGAGTTGCGCTCAAAACGATTGCCCATTCCCTGGTACTGTCTGCTCATCAGCTCACCGGGTTCAAACGAGAAATTCAACTAGCCCGGAAGGTGACCCATCGGAATGTCTGCCGGGTCTACGACATCGGGCATCACAGCCATCCGGCTTACGGTGACATACTTTTCCTTACGATGGAACTGCTGCAGGGCATGACTTTGGCCGGACAGCTCCAGCGGCACGGAGCGATGACCTGTGATCAGGCTCTTCCTCTGATTGGCCAAATGATCGCCGCCCTCTCTGCCGCGCACCAGTTGGGAATTATTCATCGAGATTTCAAGCCAGGGAACGTAATGCTGGTCGAGGAAACAGGCCAGAAGCTGGTAAAGGTCACAGATTTTGGCCTGGCAAGAAGTGTGCAGCCGGAGGAAAACTCTACTCGCTCGTTCGCTGAAGTTGTTGGTACTCCCTCGTACATGGCTCCGGAGCAGTTTCGTGGACAGTACGGGCGGGAAACCGATGTCTATGCACTCGGTTTAACCATTTTTGAAATGCTCACCGCCCGGCTGCCCACGTCTCGTCATGCTCCTTTCAAAAAGGTTCAGAACGACAAAGCGCAACGAATTGGCGCACGATGGAAGAGTGTCATAACGAAGTGTATCGCGGCGGATCCGGCTGAACGCTTCCATGAAGTCGGAGACGTCTGGCAATCTTTGTCCCGGGGTAGCTCGGCCAGATACTTGGATTCAAACCCTCTGGTTTCTGCCGTGAAGGGTTACGCGATCGTCTTCAAGGGAGTCGTACTTCTACTGGTCGCCTTGTTGGGCCTGATCTGGGCGGGAATCCTTCCCAACCCATTTCGTCGGCTGCCGGAGCAGAAACACCTCGCCGTGCTTCCCTTTCAAACCATCGGCAACGACGCAGCAGATCAGGCTTTCAGTGACGGTGTGGTCGAGAGCCTGACCAGCAAGCTGTCGCAATTGGAGCGTTTTCAGAAGTCGTTCTGGGTGGTTCCGGCGACCGACACCAGACAAATCAAAAGCCTGGACGAAGCCTATCGCAAATTGAACATCACTTTGGCGGTGACCGGAAGCATCCAGCACACAGGAACGGGAGTGATTCTCACGACCAACCTGGTAGATGCAAAGAATCACCGGCAGTTGGCGGCCCGAACCATTTACGCAACTTCGTCGACACTCGATGGACTGCAGGGGAACGTGTGGCAATCTGTCGCCGACATGGTGGACTTGGAGATTAGTCCAGAAGCCGCACGCACCGTCAACTCAGGAGGAACCAATCTGCCGGGGGCGTATGAGCTGTACGAACAAGGAGTGGGTTACTCCGAACGCTACGACAAAGACAGCCTGGACCGTGCCATTGATTTGTTTACCAGCGCCCTATCCAAGGATCCTGATTACGCCCTTGCCTATGCCGGCCTGGGCAGCGCGTATGCCAAAAAATACAACCTCACGAAGGATCCTCAATGGATTAAGAAAGCCGCATGGAACGGCCAGCACGCCCTTCAGCTAAACGATCGACTGGTGCCGGTTCACATCGCCCTGGGCCGAATTTATCAGCAGACCGGACAGCTCGACAAAGCACTATCAGAGTATCGCCGGGCTCTCGACGAAGATCCGTCTGCCATCGATGCCGAATATCTCATTGGCGGAATTTACGAGGATCAAGGCAAGCTGCCCGAGGCGGAAGAAGCCTTAACCTCGGTAGTGAAGCGTCGACCGGGATATTGGCTCGGATACAGCGGTTTGGGCGCTTTTTACTATGAGCACGGAGAATTCTCAAAGGCGGCCGAGCAGTTCCAGGCCATGATCGATCTGCAGCCCGACAATTCCATGGGATACCACATGCTTGGTGGCGCTTACATTGCGATGGCCCGTTACGACGACGCGATCGATATCTTGAAAAAAGGGCTGGCTTTGAAAGAAACCTCCAGCGCCTGGAGCAATCTGGGATCGGCGTACATGTTTCTCAGTCGCTATCCGGAAGCGGTGGAGGCCATGAAGAGGGCTACGGAACTCGATCCGCACAATGATATCTTGTGGCGCAATTTGGGAGACAGCTATCGCCAGATTCCGTCGCGGGCTTCCGAAGCGATGGCGGCTTATCAGAAAGCTTTGCAAGCTGCCATGGATGAGCTCAGCGTCAATCCGAACAGCACAGAGGTGCTGAGCGGAATCGCTCTCTACGACGCGCATCTCGGCCGAAAGAAAGATGCAGAAACGTTTATCGGCAAGGCGCTGAGGTTGTCTCCGAAGGACAGCGATGTTTTGTTTACATCCGCTCTGGTTTATGAGATCATCGGCAACCGTAATCGGGCCCTTGAAGCGATCGACCTGGCTGTAAAGTCTGGCTATTCGGTTGAAGACGTTGAGCATGAACCGG
>Ga0210405_10002876_pt1 | contig 17462 bp, 21 predicted proteins | sample IncBWH11MmetaG_FD_155492 | JGI IMG/M metagenome (GOLD analysis project Ga0210405, IMG submission 155492) | Forest soil microbial communities from Barre Woods Harvard Forest LTER site, Petersham, Massachusetts, United States - Inc-BW-H-11-M | ecosystem: Environmental > Terrestrial > Soil >... | reverse complement strand
CCGATCCGGTCGCGGAAAGAGGCGCTGAAGGCCGACCATCCAGACCAGGCTACAGGACGAGAATCCCCCGCGGCAAGCGGGTACAATCGAGCCGCGATGACCAACCCGTCACCCTCGGGCGCCGGCTCCTGCAGGCTCTGCGCCGGCGAGACCGCCTGTCGTGCGGCGGTCGGCGAGCGGCTCGTCACGCTCTGTCCCGAATGCCTGGCTCTCATCATGGCGGACCCGGAGGCCAACCTCGCACTTCGTCTCGCCGAAGCGCATACGCCGATCTCCCCCACGGTCCACTGACGCCTCGGAGCAGGACCGAGCGCCAAGGTCCACCTAGAGTCCTCCCAGCTCCCGCCAGCGGAAGCGTCCGAGGCGAGGCAGCAGCTTTGCCACCGGCCACCCTCAACTCGTCGCGGACGCCCCTCCTGGCCGCTCGCGACCGCGGCCAGCGTCCTATCTTGTCCGGGAGAGGCCCGAGATCAATGCATCGACGCCGAAGCATCCGGCTGGCCCGGACGATGCGGCTACGCCCTTGCCGAGAGCAGCCAGGTGGGCACCCCACGTTCTGGAGCTCCGGCATAATCTCCAACCCCCCCGTCGCGACCCAGCCTACCGCGGAGCGGCGGACGGTCTGTCAAGGCGCTCCTCGCTCCGCTCGGCGGCTGCGCCGGCCTTGACAGGCCGCCACCGTCCGCGGTCCTTCAGGTCCAGGCCGACGGGGGGAGCAGCCGCCTCTGGAAAGAGCAGCCGGGGGCCGCCCGGCGCTGCCTACTCCGTGGCTCGGGGAGGCCGCCCTTGCCTCGCGCCCCCTGCGGTCGCCGCTCCCCTTCGATAGGCGTCGGGCGCCCATGGACCATCAGGACCGGCGGCGCGCCGGGGTAGGCTCGCGCCATGGCGGAGAAACGACCGGCACCGACCAGGCTGGTGTACTCGACCCGCCCCGGCGCCGTCCCCGCCGCGGGTGCCAAGCCCTGCAAGCACTGCGGCGCCGCGCCCTGCCGCTGCGAGCCACCGCGCAGCCTGCCGCCCGCCGAGCAGGACGTGCGGGTGCGCCACGAGCGCCGCAACCGCGGCGGCAAGACCGTCACCGTCGCCGCGCCCGTGGTCCTGACGCGCACCGACGCCGCGGCCCTGCTCGACGCCTGGAAGCGCCTCTGCGGCGGCGGCGGAACCCTGCGCACCGCTCGCCTGCCGGACGGCGATCCCTGCTTCGAGATCGAGGTCCAGGGCGACCACACCGACCGGCTTCTCGCCGACCTTCAGCGCGCCGGCTACCGCGCCAAGCGCGTCGGCGGCGGAGCGGGCGCTGTCCGAGGGCGCTGACCGGCGGCTCAGAGCTCCTGGCCTCATCGGGCGCCCGCTGGCCCTCGCCTTCCCGGGCGCCGGCTCTCGACGGTCTGCGGCAGCGGTCGCGACGAGGCGATCGTTTCTTTCCGCGATGCGGGGGCCAGGAGCGCCAAAAGGCTTTCCCGCTGGTGAGCATCGATCACCAGGGAGCAACCCGCTGGCTGTGGCATAGGGAAGTGTCCAGCTCGTCGCGTCCGTTGTGCGACAGGAAGATGTGTACCGGCACCTCGGGAGTCCCGTCCCTGCCAGACACCCGCTGGCCCAGACGGCGAGCCGGCGCGCTTGCGGCTGCGTGCCCTGCCGCCTTGTGGTGAGGCATCGCGAGGGGATGGCTCCTCCTTGGGCTGCTCCGACCTTGCCCGCAGCTACGACCTCACCTGGATGGTCCGAGACGGGACGAGCGCAGCGCCCAGCCGTGCACGATGTCGCTCATCTCGGGTAGGAGCGGGGCGGGCGACGCGAGCCCGCGGCGAGCCCGGCACCCCTCGAACCGAATCGAACAGCTCAGCCCTCGGCACCGCGTGGTTAGCGCAAGTGATCCTTCAGGGTATCAACGAGGAAGAAGAATGAAGCTGCAATGTCAGTGTAAGGCCAGAGATCCGTGACGACTCATGGAGGACCGCGAGCCAGCGGGTACTCGCCCTTGGTGGATTGGCCCAGGCGGCGAGCCGGCGCACTTGCGGCTGCGTGCCCTGCCGCCTTGTGGTGAAGCATCGCGAGGGGGGGCGGCCCCTTCGCCGGCTGCTCTGATCTGTCCCGCAGCTACGACCGTCACCTGGATGATCCGCGACGAGACGAGCGCTGTGCCCAGACGCAGGTTGCGGCCCTGGGCGGCCGGAGCTCGACGAGATCTGGATCGACTTGGTGGGACCGCGCCGCTCACGGAGACCGGAGGCGCGACCTCCGCCGCCGGCCGGGCAGCAGCGTGCTCGACAGCTTCGCCACCGAACGCAGCCGCGTGAGTGGCGCGCCGCGCCCCGCTGGACACCATGGCTGGCCCGTGGTGCGTTTCAACGCCCTGCCGGTGCTGCGTATGCCCAGCGTCTGCCGGCGGGTCGTCTGCAGCATTGGAGGATACGCCGAGATGCGAAAAGCGGTCCAGGCAGCCGGTGTCGACCTGCCGGTTGCCCGCGCGCGTGCCGGCGTGCTGGCCTACGGCACGGATGCCGACGTGCGGGCCGCCTTCGCGCCCTTCGGGATCACCGGCTTCGACCTGCACTCCATCGATCCCCAGCGCCTCCGCTTCGAGTCCGGCGAGCGTGGGCTGCTGCGTGATGCGTTGGCCCGTGCCTTGGCGCGGCAGCGCGCTCTCACAGCCTCCCGTCGACGCAATGCGGACCAGTTTGCCCCCCTAGATGCGCAGGCTGCCAGCTGGGAGCCGCTGCGACGGCTCTTCGGCCCGCTGAGTGGGACGATTCCGGGTCATCCGCACCTGCGATGGCAGGAGGGTGTGGCGACTCGCCTGGACTGGGCGGATGAGCGGCTGTGGCTACTCATCGATCCGGTCACCGCTATCCCCTTCCTCGCCCCGCGCTGGCGATCGATCCGCACGCCTCGCCAACCCGCGCTCTCGACCACCTGCACCAGATCCACCGCCTCACAAAGATGAAACGCCTCCATGCAACCGTCGATCGTCCGCTGTGGCTCTCGTAGTCCGGGTGGACGTGGCGCTCGAGGAGCGTGAGCCACCGCGCTGCATGCTTGGGACTTGCGGGCGCGGCAGCGGCGGTGAAGTGCGATCAGCTCTGGGGCTCGGAGTCGGGCGCGCTGGCACGGAGCATTAGCTTCTCCAGGGCGGCGATGCAGCCGCCAACCGCCATGTACCAAGGGGGAGGGCTCGTTACACCGGTGGGGGCTCTCTCGCCGGTGGTCCCCAGACGATAGCGCGCGCGCAAGAGCTTCCGGCAGCGCGGCGGGAGCTGGTCGAGGAGGGAGTTTAGCTCAGGTCGCAGGTCACCGCTCTCGGTTCCCACTGGATGGGCGACGATGAGATCGACTAGCGCCGCGTCGATCGCGTGCGCTAGCTCGAGGCGGCGCTTGCGCGGGTACGGGACGCGACCCTGGTGCCGGTCACGGAGGCAGCGGTTAATCAAGGTCCATAGGAACCATGCCTCGGGATCGCGGACCGTATGGAAGTTGGGGAGCAACAGCACGATCGTCTTTCGCAGGATCTCGTCGGATTCCCTTGGTGGAATCCTGAACCGCCTGAGGACTCGTGAGGCCCTGGGCCGCCACCAATGGAGCAGGGAGTCCAGGTCCTCCGTCGCGTCGGGTTGCGCGCCGCCCCCGCTGCCTACGGCGGCGACGCCCCGACGACTGGAGGCGAGCGCTGCCTGCCGCGCCGGGGGGGCCTCGCGCACGTCGACGATGCGCAGCAGCGGCGCGGCCCGTCGCAGAGCCGTGGGGTCGGAGCGAAAGCGTTTCAACAGCTGATGCGCCGCGGCATCCGGCAGATCCAGAGTAAGCCGGACGCTCCCTGGTTTCTTCGACCGGATGCGCACCGACAGCGGCGAGACCTTGAGGAAGCCGGCGAGCGCGTGGCGCAGCATGTTTTGCTGATACTCGTCAAAGTCCGCCATCTCCATGTCGATGACGAGCTCGATGCGTCGTGGGCGGCCGATTGAGACCGGCGCTTCGTTCTGACGATTGACCCAGGGCTTCTGCTTGTAGGCGCGGAGGGTCTTCTCGCCCCACTGCTCGAGGTCTGCACGCTCGTGGCAGTTCGCGCACAGACTGATGAGATCTTCCTGGAGGTGGGACGGCCGGCGTGACCAGGGCACGATGTGGGCGCGTTCCAGCGGGCAGGGGACGCCGCAGACCGCGCAGCGGTGGCCGGCCTCGAGCAGCACGACGCGCGCCACGCCGCGGGGGACGGCGGACCGTGAGCGGGAGGGTGGCTTCTTGCTGGGTACGAGCTTCATGAGGACACCTCCCACCCGGAGGCGGAGGCCGGGACAGCCAAGAGGAGGGGCCGGTGGGCCATGGCGCGGGCGCGGCAGGGCGGTGTCGATGAGGCGGGTCGCGCGAGCACTAAGTTTACCACCTGTTGGTGGCTGACTACATCCCCGCCGCTGGGTGATCCCCGACGGCGTGGCCGAGGACGCCGTGCGGCGGCTCGCAGACCAGGCCGCGCTCAAACCAGGCCCGTGACCTCAGTCCTGGCGGTCGGCTAGGTGGTCGCGCGGCGCTTCGCCTTGACCACGATCTAGACGTCCTGACCGAGCGCGGTCAAGAGGCGCATCACGCGCCTTGGCCTTCGTGCCCTGCTGGCACAAAGAGCAACGCCGCCAATAGTCTCGCGATCTCTGGGTGCTCGGCATCTCCGCCCCAATCGCGAAGATCTGCGATGTTCCTGCTCCTGATGACACTCCCCTTCCCACTCTGCCACTTCCAGACTGCACCGTCGAGGTCTACCGGGACTAGGACCGACTCTCTGGTCAGCCTCTCCTTCTCTAGGGCCTTTTCAACCTCTCGTTCGACCCACCAACTGTCCAGGGATGGTTTGCTACAGAGAAGCAGCACCTTGTCCGCTTGGTCGACTCCACTACCAATCTTCTCCAGCAGGTCATCTCCCGGTAGAATCTCGTGCTCATCCCTCCAGCACCGCACGCCTGCACGCGTCAGCAAATCATCGAGTTTGATCGCGACTTCACGATTCGCGCTGCAGTAGCTCATGAAAACTGAATGCAGTCCACGCGGTCGGCTAAGGAGACGCCTCATCTCGCCCAACGCGCTGAGGTCGAAACCGGCTCGCACGAGGAAGTCTTGCCCTCCATCTTCGCTCAGGAGCGACGCAATTGTGTCACTGTCGAAAGAACATGGACCACTGAACGCGACGCCGTCGAGCCCGCGAGCCCCCTTAAAGTCGCAGCGAAAGAAGCTGCACAGCTGCACTCGCCATCCTGCCAGTGCAGCACCCTCTAGACGGCAGCTATCGAGCGCGCAGAACTTGAATCGCGCGACCTCAAAGTTCGCGTCCACCGCTGTCCGCCAGCCAGAGAACGATACGTTCCTAGCATCGCCGAATTGCGCGCGGCAGATGTCAGCAGAGTAGAGGTCACACTGATGCAGCTTCGCACCCGCCCAATTGCTCTCCGACAAGTCGCAGTCCACGTGCGCTCCAGACCAAACTGTCCCTTCTAGGTCGAATCCCCGTAAGCCCCAGTCTTCGCACTCGCGCCAGACGCTCCGCGCGCCGAGCGGGTCCATGAGCGATATGCTCTGCTCTCCGGGCGTGTATGCTAGGATTTCCACAGCGGAAATCTTCAGACCGGAGGTTGGCCGAGGGCGTTTGGCGTTCCACTCGGCGGCCCCCGCTGCGAAGAGCTCTACGATGGCCACATCTCGCTGTCGCATCCCCTAGTCTCCTTTGGCCAGAGGGCCACGCCGACCGGCTTATCGCCGACCTCCACCGCGCCGGCTACCGCGCCAAGCTCGTCGGCGGCGGAGCGGGCGCTGCCCTCGCTGTCCGAGCGCGCTGATCGGCGGCTCAGAGATCCTTGCTCATCGGGCGCCCGCTGGCCCTCGCGTTCCCGGGCGCCGGCGCTCGACGGTCGGCTGCAGCGGTCGCGAGCGCTCCCGACCGGGATCGTCGCCGGATGCCCAGCCATAACGTAGACTCAGGGGCCAGCGAGGTCAGCATGTTTCTACCGAGATCGCGGATGGCAGTCAGCCGGTACGAGGCGATCGTTTCTTTCCGCGATGCGGCGGGCCAGGAGCGGCAGGAGGCTTTCCCGCTGGTGACCTTCGATCACCAGGGAGCAACCCGGCTGGCTGTGGCCTACGTGGTCGAGGTGCTCGGTTTGCTCGAGTTCGAGCTGCGAGTGGTCGGCAGCTGAAGCACGGATTTGCAGTCGAGGCCGGCTGGTCAGTGGGCGGCATCGGAAGCGCGGACCTATGGCTGGGGCGGAGTGCGTGCGGTGAGCCGGGCTATCGGCACGGGTGTTGTAGAGAATCAGCCTCAAGCAGTCCGGCGGCCAGGCCGGCCTTCTGGAAGCAAGCGGAACTCTTCGCATAGCGTCACTACATGACGAGATTATCGTTAAATACTAGACGGCTGTTTTCCCTATTGCTGTCCCGCAGGTGGTGACGCACCCGCAGCGACGATTTTCAAGTAGGGCCCTCCTCCATCCCCGCCAGCGCCTCCGGCATGATCGCCACCAGGCGATCCGCCACCACCACCCCCTCCGGCACAATAACCATCTCCATCTCCAACAGAGCCAGGCCTACCGTCAAGTGCATATTGATTGGCTTGGCCTGCGCCGGCCCTTCCTCCCTTTCCGCCATTTGCAAGGTCGGACGCGCCGCCGCCACCACCTTGCGTTCCTCCAGCCCCGCGGCTCGTATCGGGGTCTCCGATCGATCCCCCCTCGAACTTGGCTGTTTTTCCACCTGGAGTCGCCTGCTCGCCGCCGCCAAGGGCGCCGTGGCCACCGGGAACCTCCCGTGCACCGCCTGCTCCCACGTGGCTGTTCATGACACCAGTGTGGCCTCCGTCACCTCCAACAAAGGTGAGGTCGCCGAGTAGCGCGTTCTTCAGAGACACGGAGACCCCAGCATGTCCATCGGTAGCTTGGCAGTTGGCGGTCCCGCCGCCGCAACCTCCCTTCCCATCCCCGGAGAGAACGAGCTCCACCTCGGTCTTTTCCGATAGAGGGCCATACGGCAACTCGGCGAGCCGGGTGCCGGCGCCGCCTCCGCCTGAAGCAGCCAGGGTGTAGCCGGGACCCGGGCCCGCTTGTTGCGCGCCAGCACCACCGCCACCACCTCCACATCCCGTGATCTGGACATATTTCGCACCTTGCCAGACAGAGGCTCGCACAATCGTGCGACCGTGGAGTGTGTAGGTGGGCAGCTTTTCTGCCGAACCAACGAACAAGGTAGTGCCCGGTGCGGGTGTGGAGGCGGGTGCAGCTACGGGTGCGGAAGTAGGGGGTGTGGTTGCAACTGCGGGTGGGTTGCTTGCAGGTCCGAGATGAGCAAGAACATACCAAGCCATGGCCCCGCCAGCCACAAATTCTATGAACCTTCCGATCTTTGTCTTGGCAGGAGGAATCTCCCTTCCATCGGTTGGCCTATTGAAGATTGCAGCGAGGATTAGCGCCAAGCTAAGGGCAAGCAGCAAGAGTGCAATTGGCACAGGCATCGTCTACCTCCTCTCTTAGTCCGCGCGGGTGCCGTACTTCCAGGGTCCCAGCGGAGGGGAGCCGCCCAATTGTGTGAAGGGGCCTAACGGCGTCGATTCTTCGCAGCCTCTCGTACATCTTCCACGCTTGTCTTACCTGTTACTCTTCGCATGGTTTCGAGCTTCGCAAGGGGCGAGAACTGCGGAATTGGTTTTGGTAGGTTCTTGTTGAGCGTGTCGCCGCGTTTCTGTTGAATCTGACCCTCTTTGGGAGATGTCTTATCGCGATGACGATTATCTAGTCCTGGTTTATTCATCGGGGTTCCTCTCTTGTATAAAGTTCAAGTCCTCGCTGCTGCTCTCATCAGGTACCATCTCAGAAGATGACTTGCTCGCGCACGGCCCGTCCCACTTCCGCACCCTTTGCACGTTAGCGGCCTAGTGCTCGCCATCGGCAGTTTACGCCCTAGTTGCGCTCGAGTCTAGACCCCGCAAGTTGGCAGCTCCGAGGCAGGGAGGTACGGGTGCCGTTTCTGACCGGCGACGCCGCTTGCCGGAAGAAACTGATCGTGTGGCCATAGCCGGCAAGCCACCAGGGGAGATGCTCGAAGCCACGGGCCGCTCCGCTTTGATGTCACAAAACCCCACCGTCGCGTGACTACTAATCAGAGGCCATCCAAAGACCTGCTCTCCGAGACTGCGAGGAGCCGACCCGATGACCGATGACCACGCCACGCCCGCGATGCTGGACCGACTCTTGGCCGGAGCCTCGACCAGCGAGGAGTCGACCTGGGTCCTCGCGCATCTCGTGGGCCGCTGCGAGACCTGCTCGCGCTATGTCCGCGGCGCTCTCGCCCGAACAGCCCCCCTGCCAAGCGGTCCGGAAGCCTACGACCAGGCCCTTGCCGGCAGTCTCGCGCGATCGTCTGAGGGGATCGCAGCCGTTCGCGCCGAGCGGCTCGAGGCGGCCGCCCTGTGGGCGACGCTCGAGGGGACGCCCGAGCCGTTGCGCGCGAAGCTCATCGCCGGCGATCCGCGCTTCTACACCTGGGCTCTTGCGGCTCGCTTCCTTGACGCCGCCGCCGAGACCCACTGGCAGGACAGCGCGGGCCGCCTTGCCGCCTGCAGGCTCGCGCTGGCAATCGCCGAGCGCCTTCCGGAGGCGGCCTACCCGCTCGGCCTGACGCACGATCTCGAGGCGCGCGCCCTGGGCAGCCTGGCCGACGCGCTGCGGCTTGCGCATCAGCTCAATGCCGCCCAGGCCGTACTGCGGCAGGCCGGAGCCGCCCTTAAGCGCGGCACCGGCGACGGCCTCGAGCGGGCCTGGCTTCTGCGCGTTGGGGCGGGAGTCGAGATGGCCGCCGGCGACCCGGCGGAGGCGGCGAGGCTCCTTCGCCAGGCGGCCTCCCTCTATCGCCTCTATGGCGACCACCACGAGGAGGGGCGGACCTTGGGCAAGCTCGCCCTCGTCGTCGGCCATGACAACCCCGCTCAGGGCGCCGGCCTGGCCCAGCGTGCGCTCGACCTCCTCGACCCGGCGCGGGAACCGCGGTGCGAGCTCGCCGCCCGCCACGCGCTCGTCTGGTTCTTGAACGATTGCGGCTTGGGCTGGGAGGCGCTCGACCTCCTCGAGCGCACGCGGTCCCGGTATCTGCTCTGCCGCGAAAGCCAGCCGCGGCTCACGCTCCCCTGGCTCGAGGCGCGGATCTGCCGGAGCTTGGGGCGGCTCGAGGCCGCCGAGCGGGGTCTTTCCGCCGTCTGGCACGACTTCCGCGAGGCAGGCTTCCGCCAGGAGCTCACCCTGGTGATCCTCGACCTGGCCGAGGTCTACCTCGCCCAGGGGAACGCCCGCCAAGCGGTCCGTCTCCTCCGGAGCTTCCGGCCGACCCTCGCCCGCTGGCGGATGCAGGACGAAGGCATCGCCAGGTGGCAGCTCCTGATCGAGGCCACCGCGAACGAGCCCTCCGAGGCGCAGGCCCTGACCCGCGACGCCACCCGGTACTACCGGAGACGCTGGCCCCGCGTCGTGCCGGTCTCTTCGTGGACTGCGGCAGGCTGAGCCACCGTGGCCACCGCGAAGGGGACCCATGCGCTCGGGGTCTGGGCGGTGCCCAGGGAGATGCCCCCGGCGTTCGGCCGGGCTCATGTCCCGAGCGAAGGGCCGACACTACCTCCGGCGGGCTTGGCGGCGGCCGGTACCGTTGCCCGAGCCGACTCTGGGGTGGCAAGACACTCCCGCTCCGCGTATCCGGCGATGAATGCCAGAGAGTCCGCCCTCGTCCACCTGCGCGGCTGGACCGTCGGGGCCGAGCGGCTTCCCGCCGGCGCCACGCTCCTCGAGCCCGTCGACTCGTCGGAGGCTTGGTGGGCGATCCGCCACCCGCGCACCGGCGCGCTGTTCGGGTGGCACGCAGACCCGCACCGCCTCGTCCGGCTCTACTGGCAGGCCCTCGACGAGGAGCAGCGCCTCGAGCTCGTCGCCGAGGCGGTCGCCACGATCAAGAACGCCGATCACCGCTTGATGTGGCAGTGCGCCTGGTCAAACTGGGCGACAGGATTTGGCGCCAGGGTCCGTGCCGCCGAGCGCGTCGCCGCCGCGTGGAGACGTCGCAACAAGCAGGACCTCGAGCATGCCCTGGCCGGCCTCGCGGCGGTCCTCCGCCCGGACCCGGCCCAGGACCCGCAGGCGCCTGCCCACGGCGAGCCAGCCGACGGCGAGGACTTCAGCCTCCGGCTCGCCACCGCGGCCCTCGTCCAAGGCGACGACCGGCTCGCGCGCCTCATCTACAGCTACAGCCTTCTTGCCCGCCGGGACCGCAGCCGGCTCTCCGCGCTGCTCGACGCCGCCGCGGCGGCGGTGGACCGCCTCCCGGAGGGTCCCGGCGAGGCGAGCCCAGACTGATCGGGACGCAGCGGCTGCCGCCAATCTCCCGGTACGCTCGGCAGGAGGTGCCGAGTGAGCCGAGCCTGGGTGGGCGGTGCGGGCGCCGGACCCTACCACCAGGGGTAAACAAGGAGGTGGGTGCGGGGCGATGCCGAGGTGATGCTCGGGAGCACGGCCTGCTGGTCGCGGGCCGCGGCGCGACGCCCACCTCAGCGACGATCCCCGACGCGCTGCCGCCGCTCTGATCTCCAACGGCCAAGCTCGGGCCGCCGGTCGCCGCAGGCAATAACGTCACGAAATTGCCTCCTGCTGGAACTTAGATGATAGCCAAGGGCCTATTTCTGCCAAGCAGGCGGAGCCGAAGATGAAGCGACGGACCAGCTCGTCGGGAGTGACCATTCATCGCCGCAGCGTGACGGATAAGCGTGATTTCGTTAGGGCGCGCGTAATGGGTTGGGTTGCGGTTCTGACAGGTGTTCTGGTGGGAGCTTTTCCAGCCTACGGCATGATCTCCGGCGATCGTGAAGTCCTATCTGAGGTGTGGTCCTGCGTCAAAATGGCGGCTGTTGCAATCATGGCGTGGGCAGGCGGCGAAGTATTCCGCAGACCCTGATGGCACTCCATCTCGTGCCGCCCACGCCCAGGGATATTGGACCAAATTTGGTCGAACTAAGCCGCTGCCTTCGCGAGTCAACGGCCCGACCAGGCAGCCTTGACCACAATCCGTGCTTTAGCTGCCGACCACCCGCAGCTCGAACTCGAGCAAACCGAGCACCTCCACCACGTAGGCCACAGGCGCCTGGCCGGCCCGCGAGCCGCGATGAGCCGTCCTGGGGCCCCCAACGTCGCTCAGAGCCGACGCAGGCAACCGTCCGCCGCCGGCGGTCGGGACTGGCCGCGGCCGGGGGCCGCCAGAGAAACGGAGCGCCAAGCTCGCGATTTCTGCTCTGCTCACCGAGCTCCGGCTTGCCTGTCCACTCGCTATCCGAGCGGTCGAGAGGGCGACCGACGCTGCGGACCCGGCCCCAGGACCCACAGGCGCCTGCACCCCCGCGGCCCTCGTCTATGGCGACGACCGGCTCGCGCGGCTCATCTACAGCTACAGCCTTCTCGCCTGCCAGGACCGCAGCCGGCTCCCTGAGCTGCTCGACGCCTCCGCGGCCGCGGAGGACCGCCTCACGGAGGGTGCCGGCGAGGCGAGCCGAGACTGACCGGGACGCAGCGGCTGCCGCCGAGCGGACGTCCTCTCAGACCCTGCGCTCGAGCCGGTGCTGGAGGAAGTTGGAGGTGCGCTCGAGTTCGGCTACGGCCGTAGATTGCTTGGTGGCACGGCCGACCGCGCCGCGAGCCAGCCCTGAAATTCTGGCCTTATGGGCATCTTAATCGCGGTAACAGATGCCCAAGGCAAAAACTGAATCTCCTTCTTGTCAGAGCTTAGTACAAGTATGCCCTTGTCTATCGAGCGAAGGATGGTTGCCGTAAGGGGTGTCGAATGGGCGACAACCGAGATTGAGTGACCACTCGGCAATTCCCGGGCCGCGTGCCCCTCCATGCTTCCTCGAGAGTAGACGATCAAGGCAGCGGCAGGAAGCCACGCGACACAAATAAAAAGCGGAAGCGGCCTAAAGTTGGAAAGTGGCGGCTCTCCGATCAGCCAGTGCGCAAAGATAAGCCATAGGCACGGAGCTCCGATAGCGAGGAGCCCAAGGAATCTAGCCCCGAAAAGCAGATAGAGAAGCGGACCTGCGACGGTTAGTATCCAGATCGGGATGACCCATCCATTGTTGCCAAATCTCCTAAGACGCGGAAAGCGCGGCTGCTTGACCACCTTCTTCTCGCTGCGCTTTAGCAGTAAAATATAGATGGCAGCCAGCACCGCGAACAAAGCAGTAGAAGGAACTGAATTGATAGCAGCTCGAGCGTGGTCCGACAGATTGGTTGGTAGCGTGGGCAATTCCACATCAAGTGCGCGGAAGAAGCCCCAGTCATAGATCACGGATAGAACAAAGCTTAAGGCGCTACCCAAAGCAACCGTGGTTCCGACAGTGGAGAGCCAAGAGAACCTGTCATCCTTCGCCATGATTCTCGGATGTTCCTCGATCGCTGGAATGGGCTGCCCCATCGTCTCTGGGGAACGCGCTTGCAGCGGCAAGGCGCTTGTATTGCGCTTCTGCGAAACTTCGTCGGCAAACACCGGCTTCGGAGGGTCTTGCAGGGCCATGACCTATTCCCTTGTCCAGATAGCCTTCCAGCTCCACGATACCACCGCTCGCTGGCTGAATGAAGCGAGTCGCTCGGGCAACGGTAGAGAGCACGCCCGAGCAGCTGCGCGAGAATGCTCATCGCCATGTGTCCGCCATGCTTCCGACCAGAAGTCATGGTCGGCTCAGCTTGCCGCGATCCACGGAGAGACCAGCACAACGCGACGGGCGGCTCGTCTGTGGCGGCCCCGATCAGCAGCTGCCATCTCAAGCAAGGGTCAACGCCAGCTGCCGGTCCCCTCCGCTCGCGACATGTGCCTGTGGAGCAGCCGGGGGTCTGCCAGCGCTGCCTAAACTCCCGGTGCCTCGGGGAGAGTCCGCCGTCGCCTCGCGCCCCGGCTCGCCCACCGCCTGCACCGCCGAGGCCTCCGCCGGGGGCCAAGCGCAGGGCAGGCGGTTTGGCAACCACAAAGTCTTCTGCCCGAGGGTCTTGACTATGCTCCCTGGGGCTATGCTAAGCTACGATCACGTAGCAGTAGCAACAGATCTCCAGTCGATTTGGGTGGAATACAGCGATTTTACATTCTCCAACTCATGAACCGGGCTCCTGCCACTGCCCATTCGGGAGTCCTGTGCGTAGAACGTTCGTCCATGAGACGCTAGAGGTAAGCAGCTAATGGAGGGTACTAGTCGTAATTCTACAAACTATAGCATCGACCTGAATTTCCTTCCTGTCGAGGGCGAGATTCCTAATTGCGTGCTCTATCGGAGGCTCCGAATCTCTCCGCAAGAAGAAAGACCAATGCCATATGCTATGTTGCATAAGCTTCCCCTCTCGCCCAGCGACCTCAAGGGCGAATGGGCTCACTTTTGGGTTCTTGCCGAGGAATTGGCCGGGTTCGAGTCATTTGAGTTTCAGGCAGCCCTGCGCTTAGATATTACCCGTGGCTTGCTCTTCCGCGCCCTAACGCAGTCTCTCCTGGCCTCCAAAGATAGCACGACATATATCCTTCCCCGCTCCCCTTTTGTCCAGGAGGTTTCTCTCGTAATTGCAACCCATAGTGAAGGCGCCGAACTTTTGGTTGTTCAACCGTATTTCCTGCGAGCACTTCGGCGAGTCGGCTTCTTGGTTGATTTTCACTTCAAGCTTGCGCCAGAGGGTACATTTAGCCGCCGCGTGCAGCAATTAAGCCTTAGCCTCGACAGAAATTTCCGCCGAAATGCGGACTACTACTCAGATCGCACCAAGAAGATTCGTCAGGCGCTTGAAGCGAACTGGTCGATATTTAGACACTTAACATTACCAGGATGTGCCTCGCCACTACGCATTAGTCAGCGATTTGCAAAGCTTCGCGCGGATCGATTGCAGACCAAAGTCTACGTGTTTAGTGGGGGAAGAGAATCAAAGAGTCAGCTTTCTGGTCTCCGGGATCTTGGACCACTTACTACCCTTCAGACTACCCCGCGCTTGCTCTTTGCATTCCGCGAGCAGGACCGAAGTGCTGCTCGCATGCTTGCAGTTGGGCTACGCGGACAGAAGCGGGTTGGTCAGTTCACGTTCCCAGGCTTCAACGCGCTGTTTAGGTCTGATCTTCAAATTGATAGTAATCCGATTATCCTTCCTGATTTTAGTGAACCAACGATGGAACGTGCTTTGACGCGCGTCCAAGCGGAACAATCTTCTTCTACACTGCTCTTGCCGGTCATTGTTCTGCCCGAGGGCGAAGAGAACGGTTATTTCCTGCAGAAGGCAATATTTTCTCATTCCGGCCTCCCGACACAGGTATGCACGCTCAAGGTGCTTAAGGATGAGGAAGCTTTAAAGTGGGCCGTTGCAAACATCGCGCTTCAGATATTCTGCAAGGCTGGCGGTCAACCCTGGAAAGTGAGGCCCACTGCCGAGGGGACACTGATTATTGGGATAAGCCAATCACACAAGGTAAAGATCGTCGATGACACTCCGCATATCGAACGGTACTTCGCTTTTTCTGTTCTCACCGATAGCAGTGGCCTATTTCAAGAGATTAAGGTGCTTGGTGACGCTTCAAACGACAGCGCCTACATGAGTGCACTTCAGGCTAACTTACTCGATATTCTAAAGGCGGAATCGGAGCTGTTCAGGCGTGTAGTTGTTCATACATCGTTCAAGTTGAAGTACCACGAAATGGATGCTATACAAGCTACGGTTCGACAGGCCGCTGAGGCGGCCGGTGGACGTTGCAAGTTTGCCGTGCTCAAAGTAAACCAGCGAAGCCGTTTTTTCGGCATAAACAGTGCGGCCAACAGTCTAGTTCCTTATGAGGGCACAAGAGTTGAACTCGGCCATCATGAGTTCCTACTTTGGTTCGAAGGTATTCTGCCTGACAAGCCAAACGTGACCAAAGCGTTCGCTGGTCCGACACATGTTCAGTTCCTTCGCGTGAGCGATGACGCTACCGACGCTGCTGAGGAAAGGGAGTTGTTGCAAGACCTTATCAATCTTTCCGGCGCCAATTGGCGAGGCTTCAATGCAAAGAGTTCTCCAGTGTCCATCTTTTACTGCCAATTGGTTGCCGATTTTGTCCAGCATTTTCATGAGAGGGGATTGCCCATGCCATCTGTTCAGGATCTTAGGCCCTGGTTTCTGTGATGGCTAGTCGCGCGAGGGACATCATTTTTCTGCTCGGGGCTGGCGCCAGTGCAGAGGCGGGCATACCTGTATCGGCAGAGATGATCCACCATCTTGAAGAGCTTCTGCGTACAAAGGATGATTGGAAGAGACTCAGCCCTGTTTACAATCACGTGAAGAGCGCAATACACTTTTCGGCTGGCATAAAGGGCAAATATAGAGATGAGGTCGCATTCAATATAGAAACACTCCTCATAACACTTGTCGAGCTAGAGCGAAATGAAGAGCATCCCCTCTACCCGTTCATCGCCTCGTGGAACTCTCGCTTCGTCGCGCTTGCTGGTCCGGGGTTCAAGAAGGTGCGAGACTTGAGGCGTCGGCTGCTCGCAGTACTCAAGCGTTGGATGTGCCCTGATGATTCGTCTAGAGCAGATTACTATAAGGGGTTTGTGACATTGCAGCGCGACTTGAATTATCCTATTCATGTCTTCTCGTTGAACTATGATTTGAACGTGGAGCGCCTAGCGCAGGTTGAGTTTCGCGTCGAGACAGGCTTTGAGGGTTATGGCCCTGGGCATCCCTGGGACTTTGAAAGGTTTCTGGATATGGAGGCGAGCAACAATTTACCCGCTGAACTGGTGCTGTATAAACTCCACGGCTCCATCAACTGGAAGAGAGATCAGACAAACAAGAACCTGTATGCTGTCGAACAGGTTGAGACAGTTGATGACGATAGCATGGAAGTGATCTTTGGACGAGATCTGAAACTGGAAGCCGCGGACCCGTACCTGTTTTATGCATATGAATTCCGGGCCTTTGCTCTCGCAGCTAGGTTGGTGGTAATACTGGGATACGGCTTCGGCGATCCACATATAAACAAGATGCTAACTCAATGCATGCGCAGTGACCCTGCGAGAAAACTCCTGGTCATTCAGCCCGATCAGGAGGAGGACGAAATGCGACGGTTTGTGGCGGAGCAACTTGAACTGGAAGACGACCAAGCAGATCGAGTGTTCGTGCAATGCAAGACGGCTAAGGAGTTCTTATCCGGGTCGAATTTGGCGGCTAGGCTGGTGGAATTGTTGCCCGCGGACTCGGACGCTCCGTTTTGAAGTATTGATTCCTACATCATGGCTGCATAGTAGTCGTCGCGAAAGATCGTGGCGACCGGCTGAGCTTTTGTCGCAGCGCGCCGCCAAATGTACAAGTCCCGACATTGCCCGACACCCGGGTCTTTCAGGTAGCTGCTTAGGCGGCGTCGCTGTGCTGGGTGGTGCCCTCGAAAAGCTCCAGGTAAAGGGGGTGGTAGTTCGGGCCGGCCGAGAGCTTACCGAAGCGCCTGTGCTGGCGTGCGGCCGCTGAGGCGGTAACCCTGGTGGCTTTCGCTGGTGATTGTAGAACTCGAGGAAGCGGTGGAGGTCCCGAGCGCGTCGCCGGTCGGACCACCTGGTACCAGGAAGTGGCCGAGATCGAGAGGATGCCCGGCATCTCCTCCGAGTGGCAGACGTCGAGCAGCGTCATGGCCAGGAACTCGTGTCGCGCGAGTAGCCGTAGCGGCGGCAGCCGCTGCGTCCCAATCATTGCCGGCAAGCCTCGCCGGGGTACCTGCAAGGCCAGCACGACCGGCAGCACCCACAACCAAGCGCTGCGGCGCCTGGCCGGCCCGCGAGCCGCGATGAGCCGTCCTGCTGTCCCCCAACGTCGCTCAGCGCCGAGATCTGCTCGCCGGCGGCCCCGCTACCGCGGCATGCGGTGATCCTCTGCACGCCAACCATGGCGGCAAGGGTGGAGCGGAAGCCGCTGCGGGTCGGGGACCTACTCGCCGCTTGAGGGCGGTTCTGCTGTCGCGCGCGCTTTCCTGCTCCAGTAGCCACGGCTCCTTCCCGCTGCCCATGATCGGCAGGTCCTGCACCTCGGCCCAGCCGGTGACGAGAAGCAGCCGGTTCAAGGGAAGAGTCCACGACGAGCACCCGGTCCAGGTTCGGGACGTAGAGGGCGCTTGAGATCCATCCCGGCCGGAGCGGTGCGAGGGGTAGCGAGCGGCATCCCGCTGGCGGGCTTGGGGCGGCTTGAGGCCGCCGAGCGGGGTCCCATCTGGCACGACTTCCGCGAGGCAAGGCTTCCCAGGCCGGCGCTGCGCTCTCCAACCCGGCTGGCGCGGCTCGCTGACTGAACGGCACGAGCCACGCCCGCCGGTTGGTGGGCTATGCCCCTTCTCTGACGCGCGCGACGAAGTGCGGCAGCGGCCGCTGGCTGCACGCTCGAGCCGCCAGCTGGCCGACGACGAGCCCCCGAAGCGTCAGTGCT
>Ga0210405_10002874_pt1 | contig 17468 bp, 14 predicted proteins | sample IncBWH11MmetaG_FD_155492 | JGI IMG/M metagenome (GOLD analysis project Ga0210405, IMG submission 155492) | Forest soil microbial communities from Barre Woods Harvard Forest LTER site, Petersham, Massachusetts, United States - Inc-BW-H-11-M | ecosystem: Environmental > Terrestrial > Soil >... | reverse complement strand
CAGCCGGCTTGTAAGAGGGTCGGGAGTCCTTGGGGCGGGCGCAAAATGACACTGGTTTTGAGCCACAAGGCGCAAAAGCCGACGGCCAGGTGGCGTTTCCGGTTCATGTCGTCAGCGCCGCGCGACGGTATGGCGTCCAACAACTCTCGGGAAGAGGAGTCCTGAGTGGAGGAGCGCCGGAGCGCCGGTTCTCCGTCATGAGACCACCGCCCTCTCGCGCCGTCCGTCCGGCTGATTGATCTCGAAACGCGCATAGCGCAAGGCAAGGGTCGGAAGGATCAGAAGATTCAGGGCCATCGAAGTCGAGAGTCCACCGAGGATGGCAATGGCCATCGGCCCTTCGATTTCACGGCCTGGCTCGCCCACGCCGAGTGCGAGCGGCAGCAAACCGAGGCCGGTCACAAGCGAGGTCATCAGGATCGGAATGAGGCGGTCGGCCGCGCCCTGTATCGCCGTCTCCAACCCCCAGGCGCGGTCTTCGAAGACGACCAGATGCTCGTAGTGCGACATCATCAGAATCGAGTTGCGGAGCGTGATCCCGAACAGGGTGACGAAGCCGACCATCGACCCCAGCGAAAGCAATCCGCCGGTCAATGCGACCGCGAACACCCCGCCGACGAAGGCGAACGGCAGGTTGATCAGAACCAGCGCAAGGTTACGCCAATGACCGGTGACCAACGCAAGCAGGAGGACTATGCCGGTCGCCGCCAGCAGTGAACTCACCAAAAGATCGCGTCGCGACCGAGCCTGAGCCTCGGCCGCTCCCGTGAACTCGACATGGGCGCCGGGCGGCAGCTCAACTTCGCTGGCAATCTTCTTTCTGGCATCGGCAACGAACGATTCGAGGTCACGCCCGCTTACGTTTGCGGTCACCGTCTGAACGCGCTGCGCATCGCGGTGGAGCACATGATATCGGCCGGAGGTTTTGTAAACGTCCGCGATTTGCTTCAGCAGAATGTAAGTGCCGCTCGGAGTGCGTATGGGCATGTCCCCAATCTGGGAGAGGCGGGCGCGGGCACGCACATCGAGCGTGACGATCACATTGAAGACCACGTTGCCTTCATAGGCCTGACCCACAACGTCACCCCGATAGGCGGTTCGGATCAGCTCCAGGACTTCCACCGCATTTAGTCCCCACCGCTGCAGATCGGTTGGGCGGAGCGTCACATTGACCTGCGGCATCCCGGGCGGAGATTGTTGCTGGACGTCGATTGCACCCGGAACTTCACCGAGCTCCCGGGCGACGTCGCGCGCAGCATTCTCCAGGGAATCGAGATGGGGGCCATGGATGTTCACGACTACCGGGGCGGTAAAACCGGATACCGTCTCCTCTATGCGTTCGGTCAAATAGGTCCTGATCGAGAAAGTGATGCCGGGGAAGTTGGCCAAAACGGCGCGCATGCGTTCCTCCGCCAGCTGCTGGTTCTCCCCGGAGAGGCCTGGTTGCAGGTCGACCTCGAACTCGCTGGAATGCGGACCGACCGTGTCGACGCCGGCCTCGGCACGACCCGCATGCTGGGCCACGCTGCGCACACCTGGCACGGTTCGAAGGGCGTCGGTTATCAGCTTTCCGATGCGCAGCGATTCATCCAGCGAAGTGCCTGGAATCGCGGAGACGTGCAGGATCAGATGGCCTTCCCTCAGATCGGGCAGAAAGGTGCCGCCGAAGAACGGCAACATCCCCGCTCCGGCCATCGTTAAAAGGACCGCTGTCGCGATGACCAGCCTGGGAAACCTGCCGATCCGCCGGAGCAACGCTTCATAGTGACGGCGTGACCAGCGCACCAGAGGCGGTTCGTGCTCTTCGTTGCGAGCCGCCCTCCCGACGAGCAGCAGCATCGACAACGCCGGCGTGACCGTCAGCGCGACGGCGAGCGACGCCAGCACGGCGAAGATGTAGGCGATGGCGAGCGGCCCGAACAGGCGGCCGGCAACTCCCGAAAGGGCGAGAATGGGAAAGAAGACCAGCAGCGCCGCAAACGTGGCGTAGACCACGGCGGTGCGGACCTCGAGGATGGCGTCAAGCACCACGCGAGCCTCAGCTCGAGGCTCTGACAATCGGCGATTCTCGCGCAGGCGGCGCACGACATTCTCGACGCCGATCACCGCGTCATCGACCACCTCGCCGATGGCGATTGCAAGCCCGCCGAGCGTCATCGTGTTGAGAGTTTCGCCCATCCATTGCAGGGCCAGCACGGCTGCGAGCAGCGACAGCGGGATTGCGGTGCAACTGATGAGGGAGGTGCGCCAATCGAATAGAAACAGGAACAGAACGATGATCACCAGCGCGCCGCCTATCAGCAGGGCGTGAAGCACGTTCGCGGTGGCGGTGTCGATGAAATTCGCGGGGCGAAACAGGTCGGCGTGGAGCTGAACCTTTTCGGCTTGCAGCGCCGGCCGTAATTCTTGCAGCGCCGCTTCGACACGCGTTGTGACGTCCCGCGTGTTCGCGCCGTTTTGCTGACTGATCATCAACATGATTCCGGGCTGCCCGTTGATGAGCGCAGCCCCGATCGGCGGCTCGGGTGCGTTAACGACGGTCGCGACATCTCCGAGCACGACGGTCGCACCTCCTTCATGAACGAGAACCGTGCGGGCAAGCTGCTCGGGCGTCAACGACTGGCCCTGCGTTTGCAGTATGACGCGCTGATTGGCCGTGTCGACGAAGCCGGCGCCGCGTACCCCCGTCGCTTTGCGCGCCGCGGCCAGAACATCGTTCATGCCGACGCGAAACCGGATCAGATCGTCGGGACGGACCTGCACTTGCAGAGACCTGACATCTCTGCCGTAGGTGGCAACTTGCGCGACGCCGGGTACGGCCAAGAGCCGCCTTCCCACTGTCCAGTCCGCAATCGTGCGCAAATCCATCAGCGAGCGCTGGTCGGACGTCAGTCCAATGACCAGAACCGTACCGGCCATGGGCGTGAGTGGCGTCATCGAAGGAGGCTGCACGCCCTGCGGCAGGCTGTTGGCCAGGACGGCAAGGCGCTCGGTAACCAACTGGCGCGCCCGGTAGACGTCGCTACTCGGTCGGAATACGACGGTCACGATCGACAACCCCTGAATGGAGGACGATCGCATGCTTTCGACGCCCGCCAAGCCGTTGATCGACGTTTCCACCGGCTGGGTGACGAGAACCTCGACCTGCTCGGGGCTGAGGCCTGGCGCTTCGGTCTGGATCGAGACCTGCGGCGGCGCAAATTCGGGGAACACGTCGTACTTGGCATTCCCCAATGCAAACACGCCATAGCCTGCGACCGTACAAGCGAGCGCAAGCACGATCCCGCGGAAGCGAATGGCGAAGGAGATCAACGCGGCCTGCGGCCCCGTCGCAGTCGAGCGAACGCCGTCAATCATTGTCGCTGCCGCCCCGAAGCTCGCTCTTCGCCTCCTCGGACAAGAGAACCTGTGCGCCCCGAACCACGATCTCGGATCCCGGCGGGATGTCCTGCACGACGTAGTCATCGTCGGAGACAGGCTGGTCAGTGCTGATCGGATGGCGCTTGAAGGTATCGGGCCCGGCCCGGAGGTACACCCAAGACCGGCCCTGCCATTGCACGATGGCGGTGTCCTCGAGGAACACGCCTTCATAGGTCTTGCCCGAGGGGACATAGACGATGGTGTTCATCCCGGGCAGCAAGCCACTGTCGCCCGAAGCCACGAAGAAGTAACTGAGTCCCTGAATCCGAGCGTCTGTTCGGGTTGCTGGCGAGACGTAGTGGAGATCGATATTGGCATTCCGCGACGGCGCTTGCGCGAGCGCAGCCCCTGGCGGCTCGGCCAGGACCACGCCCGGCGGCAGCGTGACCTGAACGAGAAACTGGTCGCGTTCGATCAGTTGCACGACTTGGGGTGAACGCTCGACTACTCCCTTTCCGATCACCGGGCCCCATTCCTGCCGTGCGGTCGCCGCGAGAGTTTTCACCTGCGATTCGGCGGCGGTGAGAGAGGCCTGATCGGTTCGGAACGTCCCCTCGGCGGCTTCGGCATCTCTCTTCGCCAAAATCGCGGAGTGAACCAGGTTCTGGGCGCGTTCGAATGCGCTCTTCGCCACGTCGAACTTGGCCTGCGCCGTCTGAAGCTGCGCCTGCGCATTGGCGTAGCTGTTGGTCAGGTCGGTGATTCGGGCGACATCCAGTACCGCGCCGTAGGCTCTGAACTGCTCAGGATGGGGCGCCGCCTCCAGGACTGCCGTTTGCAGTCCGATCTGATGCTGCTGATCGGCAGTAAGCCTGACGGTGCCGGGCTCCCCACTCCCGGCGGCGGCAGATGGCTGCGGACTTTTCGGACCGGCATCGCTCACCGCAGCGCTGGTGCCAGCGGCGATCCAGATGACAGAGGCCGTGAGCATGCCAACAGCAACGGAGAACGTCCGCACCAGTCGGCCATATCCATTGCGCAAGCGAACACCTGGACAATCAGAATGTTACCGCCGTAACATTTACCGTCCCCGCATACCGGCTTCAAGGGTGGCGAGGCGACCGCATGTTTCGGTACCAGTCCGGCCAACCGAGAAGGTGCTGAACGAGTTCATGGTTACAAAAGAGCGAGGCAGCAATCGAGCGAGGCGCCGCGCAATCGCGCGGCCTGCCCGGGGAGAAACCGCGGCTGCAACCGGCGCACAGGCTTGGCTTCTTCTTACGTACAAAGTGCCCGCCGAGCCGGCGAAACGTAGGATCGCGCTGTGGCGCAAGTTGAAGGCTCTTGGGGCCGTCTATCTGCAGAACGGGGTCTGCCTCTTGCCCAAGGTCGAATCGCACGTAAGACGTCTGAAGCTCCTGCAGAACGAGATCACCGCAATGGAAGGTGACGCGGTCCTCCTGGAAACCGTCGGGCTCGACCGGGTCCAGGAGCAGAAGGTGATCGCGCGCTTCTCTGGTGAACGCAACGAAGCCTATCAGGAATTCATCAGCCGGTGCGATGACCTCGAAGCCGAGATCGCCAAAGAGCGCGGCATCGGCAAGTTCACGTATGCGGAAGTCGAGGAGAATGAGGAGGACCTGACCAAACTGCAGGCGTGGCTCGCAAAGATCGTCCGGCTGGACTTCTACAGTGCATCGCTACGCGCCGAGGCGGAGGAGCGGCTTGCCCGCTGCGCGGCGCTGCTCGACGATTACGCGCGCGAGGTATTCGAGGCGCAGGACGAAAACCGGCCAAATCGCGGAGGCCCAGTTCGAAGCGAGACGTGAGTGTTCAAGCCGCTGGCCTCGATTGACGGGCTGGACGAACCGCCGCGCTTCGCTTAGTCGACGGATTTCCTCGCACCCAATTTGCTTCCCGTAACCATTGTTCTCGAAGAAAGCTTCAGGGAGCGCAGTCTTTCAATTGATCCCGGCGGCCATGTAAAATCGTCTGTGCTCGCTCGTTCAGAAGGCGCGAGGTGTCATGAATTTCGCCGCGGCCGATCTCCACCTGGCCATTGCGCATCACCTGTTGATCTTCCTGCTCGCCGGCATCCTTGCCTTCGAGATCGGCGTCATCCGCCTGACCATGACCGGCGCAGACATCAATCGGGTCGGACGGGTCGATGCGTGGTACGGCATCCTTGCCCTGGCGATCGTCGCGGTCGGCTTTTCGCGGGCAATCTTCGCCGCCAAGGGTTGGGGCTATTACTCAATCAACGGGTTCTTTTGGGCGAAGATGGCGGCATTCGCCGCGGTGGGGCTGCTGTCGATTGTCCCAACAGTGCGGATCATAAGCTGGCGGCGGACGCTGGCGAAGAATGCTGCATTCGCTCCGGCCGGAGGCGACATTCTGAAGGTCAGACGCTTCCTGTGGGCCGAGGTGGCGTTCTTCGCCCTCATTCCGGCGTGTGCCGCAGCGATGGCGCGCGGCTACGGCTCGTTTGCCCACTGACGGTCAGCACCTGTCTGGAGATTTCCCCGACCAAATCCACTGACGGGAATCCGAAATCCCGCAAAGCAAATGCTCGAACCAAGCTGGCGAGTCGCATCCTCCGGCAAAATCGGCCTAGAGGCCTTGCGGATGGGTCCGCTTCAGCGCGCATTCCGGCTTCACAATTGAGACTTTGATTTTCGCTTTCGCGCCGTACGTTCTCTCTTCGCCGCAACCCTCCGCGCCGCGGCGAGCGCGGCCCGCGCCCAAATGACAAGCTCATCGGGCTCGTCGAACAGGCGCTCCGGAGCGCGCCAGAACGAAAGATCGATGGTGCCGCCCTTCTTCTGGTAGTCGAGGGGTGGAAACGACTCGGCTTCCTTGAAGGCCGCGCAGTTGTCGTCGTCGACCCGGAAGTAGAGCGTGTTGTCCCTCACCATCCCGAGCATGAACCCGTCGCAGAACACGCCGGTCTTGCCGAACATGCGCCGCATGGCGATGCGGACCGAGCGGCGCGAGCTGATCGCGCAAGAACTCGGCAAAGCGGTCGCTGGCGACCATCCTCAATCCTCGGCGAGTCTAAGTTCGCGAATACGATAACGTCATCGCTTCCGGAGCGCTTTCGACGGTTGAGCCTGTGCGTACGGGGAAGGTGCTCCGTGTCTTGTAGAAACGATCCGCGCGCGGCTTCGGTCCAGACAACTCTTCACCGAAGCGACTCGAGCAACGCCTTCGCGCCTTGCAGAACCGGCGTGTCGAGGCCTTCAGTGAACCAATTGTAGATCGGCGCCAGCAGATCGCTGGCCGCACCGCGTTTGCCCTGGTCGCGCCAGAGGCGCGCAAGGCTGGTGGCGGCACGCAGCTCGAATATTCTCGCGCTCTGGCGTTTCGCGACGGCGAGCGCCTTTTCATAGCTTTGCTCCGCGGCCGCTTGATCGCCTGTTGCAGCGAGCAACTCGCCACGGACACGATGCAACTCGGCCTCGCTGAACCGCTCGTCGGTTTTCTCCATGATCTGCGCGGCGTCCGCGGCGTACCCCAGCCCCTTGACCGGATTCCCGAGCCTGGCCTGGGCCTCGGCGAGCAATGTGAGCGCCCATGGGGTGTGCACGACGCCACCGGTATCACGCGCCAGCGAAAGCCCGCGCGTGAGCAGGGGGAGGCCTTCGTCTCCCTGGCCGAGCGCACTCAACGACCACCCGCGGCATACCAGCGCCCAGCCGAGCCAAAACGGAAAACCGTGTTCGTTCGACAGAGTTATGGCCTCTTCCGCGTGCCGTTGCAGCGCATGAACCGAACCGCTGACCCACTCGGTCCAAGACGCCCAGAACAACACGTCGACGCGTGTGAGCGCGTGCCCCAGCCGGCGGGACTCCGACACCGCCTCCTCCACCCGCGACCGTGCCTGGTCGATGTACCCCAGGATCGCCAATGTCGCTGCGAGGTGGACGAGGGTCCCGGCGTATTGCCCCGCCACATTGAGCGCGCGATGTGCCGGGTCGCTCAAGCCAAGAGACTGTTCGAAACGGGCGTGGGCGGCCGTGATCTCCCCGAGAAAGAAGCAACTGAGCCCGTCGGAGAAAATCCCCAGCAGCCGCGCGGTCTCATCGCCTCGGGCCTTGCCGAATTCCTCCATCTCCTTGGCCAGCGACCGCGCCAGCTTGTGCTCGGCGCGGGCCAGGTGGAAATTCCATTGTGAACCGAGCAGTGGAAGGACATAGTCGGATCGATCAAGCTGCTTGGCGAGCGCTCGTGCCCGCACGATGGTCTCGGCCACGGCCGGGGCCGAATACCCGCTCGTCGCGATCAGAGCCTGGCTCAGCGCAATCTGCAGGTCGAGTTCCTGCTGGGTGCGGCAGGGGTCCTCAGGCAGGGTCGACAGCAGGTCCAGTCCCTTCCGCAACTGCGACACCGCTTCCGTCGTCGCCGAGCGCGCCGTGGACTGCCGGCCAGCCTTCAGCCAGTAGCCTACGGCCTTCTCGTCGAGCCCCGCTCGGGTGCAATGCTGCGCCAGGATGGCCGGCTCAGCCGCCACGCTCTCGGAGAACCGGCTCTCGAGCGTCGCGGCAATGCGGGCATGCAACTGCTGCCGCCGCCGCCGCAGCAACGTGCTGTAGGCGGCGTCCTGCACCAGCGCGTGTTTGAACGTGTACTCGGCGTCGGGCGGGGTCCCCTCCCTGAAGATCAGCTCGGCCTGCACCAGCTGCTCCAGCGTGTCGTCGAGTTGACGCTGTGGCACCTGGGCCACGGCGCTGATCAGCTCGTGTGAGAACGACCGGCCGAGCGCCGCTCCGATCTGCGCGATCTCGCGGCTCGTGGCCAGCCGATCGAGCCGGGCTAGCAACGAGGCCTGGAGTGACGTGGGGATCGCGAACGGCGCCACCGGGCCCGTCGCTGCGTAATGGCCATCCGCTTCCTCGACCAGACCACTCTCGACAACCGATTTCGTCAACTCCTCTATGAAGAGCGGCACGCCATCGGTGCGATCGACAATATGGTCCGCGATTTCCTGGGGCAGCGCCTTGCCGCCGGTGAGATGGACGATCATCTCGGCGCGCTGGCGTGGCGGCAGGCGGTCGAGATTGAGCATGGTAACGTGAGATCGCCCGAGCCAAGGCGGCGTGAACTCCGGGCGGAAGGTAAGGATCATCATCACCCGCAGCGTGGAGACCCGGTCGATGAAGAGGTCCAGGGACTCGCGTGTCGTGGGATCGCTCCAGTGCAGGTCCTCCCACACCATCAGCACCGGTTGACGCGCCGCCAGTCCCTCGAGCTGCGCCAATTGCGCGCGAAGCGTTTTCTCCTTCCGCTTCTGCGGCGTCAGGTTCACGGGCGGATAGCGGTCGCCCATCGGGATCGACAGCAGGCCCGCCAGCAGCGGCACGACCTCACTGACGTCGTTGGCCCCTTGGGCCAGGACGGCCCCCAGCTTGGCGAGCCGTTGCTCGGCTGTATCCTCACGCCGGAAGCCGGCCGCCCGCTCGAGCTGGGTGATGCTTGGATAAAGCGCACTGTCCTGATGATGCGGCGAGCAGAAATAGCGTAGCCGCGTGTAGGGCCCGCTGCCGAGCCGTTCCACGATCGTCTCGGCGATGCGCGACTTGCCGATACCGGGCTCGCCCGCGATCAGCACCGCACAGCCGTCACCACTCTTCGCCTGTTCCCAGCGCCGCATCAGCAGCTCGATTTCCGCATCGCGGCCGACGAGCGGCGTGCTCGCCGTGCGCAGCGCCTTGAACCGGCTCTCGACCATGCTCCGGCGCACCACCTCGTAGGCTTGCACCCGGTTGGCGAAGCCCTTCGCTTCGATGCCGCCGAGGTCGCGGTACTCAAACAGACCGCCGAGCAAACGGTGGGTCGTTTGATCGACGGCGACGGTACCCGCCGTCGCCTCGGCCTGCAGACGCGCCGCGAGGTTCGGCGTCTCGCCGACGACCGTCTGCTCCTGGGCGGCACCCGATCCGATCAGGTCACCGACGACAACGAGCCCCGTGGCGATGCCGACGCGGCTTTGCAGGGGCGCGCTGGTCGTGAGCCCGGCGACGCGGGCGATGAGCTCCAGCGCCGCCCGTACCGCCCGCTCCGCGTCATCCTCGTGGGCCTGCGGATAACCGAAGAAGACGAGCACGCCGTCGCCCATATACTTCGCGACGAACCCGCCGAAGCGCTGGACGGTTTCGGCGACGCACTCTTGGTAGCTGGAGATGACCTCGCGCAAGTCCTCGGGATCCATACGCGCGGAAAGTGCTGTCGAGCCGACGAGGTCCGAGAACATCACGGTGACCTGACGGCGTTCGGCAGTGTCCTGAGCGGGCTTAGGAAGTGTCGAGGGAGCTGCGGGCGGCGGCGCGTTCGCCGTCCTTTCCGCACGCAGAGCAGCGATGGCATCCAGCAGCACGCGGCGATGGCCGAGAGCCTTGACGCCAAGCTCCTTGAGGTCCTCCGCCGTCAGCCTCGGCAGAACCTTCTCGTCGATCTCGTTCTCGCGGAACGCGGCCTCATACCGTTCGAGACCAAGGCTCCGTAGCCATTCTCGGAGGTCCATGGTAGCGCCGCATGCTTAGCCGGGCGGGATGATCCCTCTGACGAAACAGCGTGTCCAGGGCAGGCGTCGGCCGCCGCACGACACGCCCGTCGCTGGGGTCCCGGCGAGGACTTACCCAAAAGGGGTTTGGAGGATCGTTGACGGAATTGATGGCAGAAATGGAAACCGCCACAATCGCTGCCACAGGCGCGCGCGGTTTGTCCAGTCAGTTGCAGAGTTCGTTCGCCGCCGGCTCGCGCATGCACGGCGGAAGCGATGAGGCGTTGATGCCCGCGCCGCCGCTTGCCGCGGACCCGCCGCCTCCTGTGGACCCGCCGGTCGATGCGGATCCGCTGGTCGAGGCGGTTCCGGCGGCTGACCCGTACCCATTCGTGTTCGGACCGACAGGCACGTTGCAGAACGTAGCGGTCATTTCCTCGATGCAGAAAGTTCCAGTCGTCGGCGCTTGTGACGGCGCCGGCTGGCCGCTTTGACTCCCCGACTGCGGGGTGTTCGGCGCAGCAATTCGCTCTTGGGCGTTCGACGTGCCGACTTGCGCCGAGACCGGCGACACTGCCGGGAACACAATAGCGATCAGCGCAACAACCAATGCGACTTTCTTCACATGCGCCGCCATTTGCTTCATGGAGTCCGTTCCGTCATGGACGCCGTTTCTTCATGGACGCCAATTGTCTTCATAGTGCCTTGCCCGTCGCCGCCACCTTGGGAACATGGGAGGAGCCGGGACACGTTGTCGGGGGGGAATTTTCTCCAGGCGCCGACGTCGGGGGAACAAGATCGGCGCGAGGGGTATCCCGGACTCCCACAGCTTAAAGCGGCACGGACGGACTCGTTCCTGCTATGCGACTGAAAGGTCCCGTCTGGAAGAGCGCAACAGCAGAACATCATGTAAGAGGTCGCGTGCAAACAGCCCGTTTCTGCCATTGATGAAGCGATGGCTAATATCGATCACCAAATTGTCATCAGCGCGCCGCAGCCGCCGGACCGCCGGCCAGAAAATGCCTCACAAGCAGCCGCCCAGTCACCTACCATATATCGCTGGACCTGTGAAAAGCGGCACCGACGCCGCCTTAACCGCCGGAACCCGTGAGAAAGCAAGCACGGCTGGCACCGCGCCTTCCGGCCCTCAATCCAAGCCCTCAGCGCTCTTCTCGGTTGTCGCGCGCATTCATGTTGCGTTCATCGACAAGCCTTTAGGTCACCATGGTTGCTGGCCGCAAAACGGGGATGGCAGCAATGGGGAAGGCGAGCGCTCCCGCCCGCGTACAGGCGCAAGGAGCGGTGCCCGTGGCAATTCACCGGCTATTGCAGCATTCGGTGTTCGGTCCGGACGATATCGACCGCATCGTGACGGCGTATGAGGCGACGCTGCGCGCCCTGCGAGCCGATCGAGCAGACCCTGCCGCAGAGACTGTCGCGAAAACGATCATGCAAATTGCGCAGACCGGAGTGCGCGACCCGACGCGCCTGCGCCAGCTTGCGCTCAAAGAACTTGCGCCTTCCAAATAGCGGTGCTTTCCCTCGGCGAAGTGGGCTTCGCTTGATCAGGCGCAGGCCGGCAATGCGGGCTAGCGCGGTCCGCGAAGGATCGATGAAGCTGCGCGATGCCGCGCACGATACCGCGCGCCTGATCCAGTCAACGAAAGCTTCGATCGCAACAGACTGAGCGGCGGCAAGCGGGGCTCGCGCTTGCACACCATCAGTCCTCGATGCCGGCCAAGGCCGCGCTCCGCTGCCACAGGGTGGAAGCCGCGCGGTCATCCTGCGCCGCCGCCGAGGTCTTGGCCGGACGGCGCCGGTAGAAGTATTGCCCAGTCGTTTGCGCGACGTCCGGCGCAGAGGCGAGGTAGATGATCGTGTCGGCGCCTCGCGCGGGTGATATCGCGAACAGTTTGGCAACCCGGGTGAGGTAGGAGAGCGGGCCGCCGCTCTCATCGGCAAAGCGCGTGGCGACGAAGCCGGGGTGCAGGCAATTCGCCGTCACGGCCGTGCCGTGCAGGCGGCGGGCGAGTTCGCGCGTGAACAGAATGTTGCAAAGCTTCGAGCGGCCGTACGCCTTTATGGCGCCGTAGCCCCTCTCCGACTGGAGATCGTCGAAATCAAGGGCAGCGGTCATATGTGCGGACGAGGCGGTATTGACGATGCGGCCGGCTGGCGCCGCCGCGAGCCGCTCGCGCAATCCAGAGGTTAGAACGAAATAGGCCATGTGGTTGAGCGCAAAATTGCGCTCCAGGCCGTCCTCGGTCACCTGGCGCGTCCCGAATGCCGCGCCGGCGTTGTTGATCAGAACATCGACGTGCGCCTCCTGATCGGCGATCTGCGCCGCCACTCGTTTCATTTCCGACAGGCGCGAGAGATCGGCGAGATGCAGGGCGTGGGCGACACCGGGCGCGCTGCCGCGCAGTCGCGCCACCGTCGCGTCGCCGCGCGCCTTGCTCCGCCCGACGGCGATGATGCGAGCGCCCATCTTGGCGAGCGCCAGCGCGGCAACCTCGCCGATTCCCGACGTGGCACCGGTGATGACGACAGTCTTGCCTCTCATGACGTTCGCACCCCCGCTGCTTCATCTTCCCTCAATAGAGTACCCGGTCGCGCAAAGCCTTGCAGAGCGACGCCCGCTTGAGAAGCGCTGACGCCGGCTTGATCTTCGCCGCGGCGTCGCCGCGCTGTTCATCGCCTGTCGCCCATCGGGGCGATCGCCCAACCCGACTGAGCGCATGCGGTGGGCGGGCGGCCGCTGCCGCCGCGACTTTTTGCTGTTTGCGCTGAGCCGGTAGGCTATACCACCGGCCGGTAAGAAGCCGAAATCTTGTTTCGCATTCTGGGAGATAGCGACGATGTATCGGGGCACCAAGGACATCATGCTGCCGACGACGATCACCGGCTCGCTGCCGCGGCCGAGCTGGTACACGGAGAATCTCGGCACCCGCATGTTCCTCGATGCGATGGTCGGCCGCCGCTACCGCGAGCAGTACGTCGACACGCTGTCCTGCTATCTGCGCGACCAGGAGCTTGCCGGGCTCGACATCGTGACCGACGGCGACTGCCGCTTCGACGACGACGTCGGCGGGCAGAGCTGGACCAGCTATCCGCCGCACCACATGAGCGGCTACGAGCATGCCAATCCGCGCCCGACTCCGTCCGGCCGCGGCGGGCTGTGGTTTCCGCGCGGTCACATCCTGCACGACTACCTGGAATCGCGGGTGATGCCGACGATCGTCGGCCCGGTCGGGCGCGGCGACCTGCAATACACCGTGCTGTGGAAGACGGCGCAGCGGCTCACCAAGAAGCCGGTCAAGTTCGGCGCGGTCTCGGCCGAGATCGTCGCCTTCGCTTCGCAGGACCGCCATTACAAGAGCGTGCCCGAGCGCATGCTGGCGATCGCCGACGCCTTCAACGAGGAGTATCACGAGCTCGCCGACGCCGGCTGCCCGGTAATCCAGATCGAGGAGCCGCAGATCCACCTGATCGCGGTGCGCAAGGTCCAGGACAAGGTGATCACGCCGGACTTGATGGTCGAGGTGTTCAACCGCACGGTGAAGGGCCTGCGCGACAAGACCGAGGTGTGGGCGCATTCCTGCTGGGGCAACCCGTCGCAGCAGCGCATGTTCGCCGAAGTGCAGACCTACAAGCCGGCGCTCGAAACCTACAACAAGGTGGACGCCGACGTGATCACCTTCGAGTCGTCGAGCTCCGGCGGCATGGATCTCGAGGCGATCGGCAAGAGCATCACCGGCAAGAAGATCGCGATCGGCGTCATCGATCATCACACGCTGCAGGTGGAAAGCCCGGAGGAGGTTGCCGCGCAAATCCGCGCCGCGCTCAAATACATCCCGCCCGAGCGGCTGGTGATCTCGTCCGATTGCGGCATGGGGCGCGAGGGCATGAGCCGCCGTCACGCCTACTACAAGATGGTCTCGCTGGTGCTCGGCACCAACATGGTGCGCAAGGAGCTCGGCTTGCCGCAAGCGGAATGCCTCGCCGCCGATGAGCGTTATTCGCTGGTGGTGCCGGCGAAGTGACGGCGATGTGAACGGGCGATCGACCGGCGGGGTAAGGGTCGCGCCGGCAAGCCGGCATGCGCCCGCGGCGACGGGCCTATCGCCACGTCTTCACCGAAAAATGAAGCCCGGAACCGGTTTGGCTCCCGGGCGAAGCAGCCGGGGCCGAAACCAAACCCGGCGCCGCCCGTATCATGCGCAGGCGGCAGAGCCGCAACGAAAAAAAGGAAACCGGTGCCATGGCGCATCTCGGTGGTCATGCGGTCGTGATCGGCGCGAGCATAGGAGGCCTCTTGGCGGCGCGCGCGCTCGCCGATCACTACGATCAGGTAACGATAGTTGAACGCGATGCGCTCCCGGAATTCGACGAGCCGCGCAAAGGCGTGCCGCAGGGGCGTCATACGCACGGCTTGCTCGCCCGCGGCCGCGAAGTGCTCGAGGAGCTGTTTCCTGGTCTGAGCGCGGAGCTGGCGGCGGAGGGTGCCGTCTACGGCGACGTGGTCGACCAGGTCCTCTGGTTCAACCACGGTTGCTATCTGCGCAACGCCCCGAGCAAGCTCCTCGGCCTGCTGCTCAGCCGCCCGATGCTCGAAGGCGGCGTGCGGCGCCGGCTGCTGAAGCTTGACAATGTCCGGCTCCGCGAGCAATGCGACGCGCTCGAGCCGGTATTCGATCGCGAGCGCGGCCGGGTCACCGGCCTTCGCGTCAAGCGGCACGCCATCGCCGAGCATGTCGAGACGATGAACGCCGGACATCGTCGTCGACGCGACCGGCCGCGGGTCGCAAAGCGCGGCATGGCTCGAGCGGCTCGGCTATGCCAAGCCGCGCGAGGAGACCGTGCGGATCGGCGTCGGCTACATGACCCGCCTCTACCGCCGGCGGCCCGAACAGCTCAACGGCAAAGTCGGCGCCATCATCGCCGCATACCCGCCGGGCTGGCGTTTTGGCGCGATCCTGGCCCAGGAGGGCGAGCGCTGGACCGTCAGCCTCGGCGGCTACCTGGGCGAGCAGGTGCCGGGAGACAAAGCCGGTTTCCTGGAATTCGCCCGCACCCTGCCGACGCCCGAGATTTTCGAGACGATCAGGAACGCCGAGCCGCTGTCGCCGATCATGCCCTATCAGTTCAGCGCCAACCTTCGCCGCCACTACGAAGAGCTGTCGCGGTTTCCCGAAGGATTTTTTTGGCCTACGGCGACGCGCTTTGCAGCTTCAATCCAGTCTACGGTCAGGGAATGACGGTCGCCTGCGTCGAGGCGGTGATCCTGCGCGAGTGTCTCGGCGCCGGCGCGCAGGGAATCGCACGGCGCTTCTTCCGCAAGGCCGGCGCGCTCATTGACATTCCCTGGCAAATCGCCGTCGGCAGCGATCTGCAACACCCCAGAGTGCAGGGCAAGCGCAGCGCGCAAGTGCGCTTCATCAACTGGTACATCGCGAAACTCTTCCGCGCCGCGCAACGCGATGACGTGCTCGCGACGCGGTTTCTGGAAGTCGCCAATCTGACGCAGCAGCCGCCGGCGCTGCTTGATCCGCGGATCGCGCTCCGGGTCTGGAAGGGAAATCGGCGGCCGATCCAGGCGGTGAGAACGGCGGCCGCGCCGCAGCTCTAGACCGGTCGCCCCGGCTCCAGCGTCGCTCGCCCGCGGGCGTATCATGGCTGCGACCGGCGCGCGGAGAGGCGGCAGCGCACCGCGGTCGCGAAATCTTGCTGCAGAACGCGACGCATCGGTAGGATGCGACGGCTTTGAATTTCTCCGGCAATTCGTTAAAGCTGTTGCGTTCAATGTCCAGCGATCGGAGGTTTGTATCCGATTGCCGCGGCCTGGCGCGCGCCAAAGCTCGGCACGGCGTTTTGCGACAAGCGGAACTTGAGCCCGGCTCCAGCGGTTGATTTTTGCTCGAGCGCCCAGCCCGTTCCGGCTCCGGCGCGTTTATGGTAACGCTGTGCAGCTGCTGTTCTCCTGCGCATGGCTCGCCATCATGTCGTGGTTGATCGCGCGAGCCCTCAACCAGCGCGGCCTGCTGCCGCACCTCGGCGCCGCCTCACCGCCCTCCACTGAACGCGCGCCGCATGTCGTGGTGATTGTTCCGGCGCGCGACGAAGAGGCCAATATCGGGCCGTGCCTGCAGTCCCTGCTGCTGCAGGACTATCCGGCGAGCCGGCTGCGCGTGCTCGTCGTCGATGATCATTCCGCCGACGCGACCTTGGCCATCGTCAGCGGCATCGCCGCGCGCGACGCTCGACTTGCGGTCAGCCAGTCGCCGCCGCTGCCGCCGCGCTGGATCGGCAAGTCGCATGCCTGCTGGATCGGCGCGCGCGCGGCGGCGCCGGAATCCGAATGGCTCTGCTTCATTGACGCCGACGTCCGCAGCAAGCCCGCTTTGCTGTCGAGCGCGATGCGCGCGGCGCAGATCAAGCACCTCGATCTCCTGTCGCTGGCGCCGCGCCAGGAACTGCACACTTTTGCCGAACGTCTGATCCTGCCGTGCGGCCTCATTCTCCTTTCGTTCATTCAGGATCTGCGGCAGGCCCAGGCGCGGTCCGGCGGCGACGTCACCGCGACCGGCCAGTTCATGCTGGTGCGGCGCGACGCTTACGAGGCGGTCGGCGGCCATGCCGCGGTCTGCAGCGCTATCTGTGAGGACCTGGAATTCGCGCGGCGGCTGAAGCAATCCGGACGATCCGTCCTGCTCATGGGCGGCGAAGAACTCGTCTCCACGCGCATGTATACCGGCTGGCGGACGCTCTGGCCGGGCCTCGCCAAGAATCTCGTCGATACCCTCGGCGGCCCGGCCGCGACCTTGTCGATGGCCCTCGCCGGCGTGATGCTGGCGTGGGCAGCGCCGGTGATCCCGCTCCTGGGTGTCGCCGGCTGGGTGCAGGGCGTGGCGGGTGCGCCGTCGGCGCTGGCGCTCGCGCTGCTCGGGTCGGGCGCCGCGTTCGGACTGCACATCGCGGCGACATTCTATTTTCGCATTCCTTTCTGGTACGGTCTCCTGTTTCCGCTCGGCTACACGGCGGGCGCGCTCATGGCGTTCGACAGCGTGCGCCGACGTCTCAGCGGCCGGGTGAGCTGGAAGGGCCGGATCTATTCATGAAGGCTGCCAAGCGGAAAAACGAGGAGGCGCGGCCAGCCGAACGAAACCGCGTCCCTCGCGCCCTCGATTCGGGCGAGACGCGCGCCATCATGCTCGCGGCCGCCTTTCTCTTCGTCTTTCTCTATTTCATCCGGCTCATTCTGCTGCCGTTCGTGCTGGCCGCCATCGTCGCCTATGTCTGCACCCCCCTGTTGGATTGGGCCGCGCGGCGCACGCGGTGGCCGCGATTGCTGTTTGCTATCACCTTGTTCGTCCTGCTTCTCGGCGCCGCCGGGCTGGTCGTGACCTTCGCCGCCGGACGCGTTGTCGACGAGGTGCGGGGGATCGCGACGGACCTGCAGGAGATGCTGGAGCGCTTCACCAGCGAGGCGATCGGCGATCACCCGATCCGCGTGCTCGGGCGGCCGATCGACGCTCATGAGATCGCCCAGTCGGCGGTCGATCGCATCCGCGATTGGATCGGGTCGGATCAGATCGTAGCCGTTGCCGGA
>Ga0210405_10002873_pt1 | contig 17470 bp, 11 predicted proteins | sample IncBWH11MmetaG_FD_155492 | JGI IMG/M metagenome (GOLD analysis project Ga0210405, IMG submission 155492) | Forest soil microbial communities from Barre Woods Harvard Forest LTER site, Petersham, Massachusetts, United States - Inc-BW-H-11-M | ecosystem: Environmental > Terrestrial > Soil >... | reverse complement strand
CCGCCGGTTTCGTCCCATTGTCAGGCGCGTCCCCCGGCATCATCGAAATCCGCGTCGTCTTCGGCGTGCAATTCGCCGTGCCCAGGCAAGTGTCGCGCATAAATACCTGCCGCAACCCGCTGTTCGGTGCAGCCTGCGCATTCGCCGCAGCTCCGCCGGCAATCTTCGGTGCATTCGTCGGCGTGATGGCCACGAATGCCACGTATCTCCCCGTCGAACTGATCGAAGGCAAAATGCCCTCCGTCCCGTTCAACGCGCCCTGCGAATCCGTCGAAACGAGCGTCGTCGCGGCCTTGCACGTGTTATCCGCCCCGATGCATGTATCATGCACGTAGACCTGTCGCCCCGCCGGCGCCCCTTCCACAAGGTTCGTCGCCGCCGAACTGAACGCAACGTACCGCCCATCCGAAGTGACCACCGCGTTATGGCTATCCGCATTCCCGGCCGTTCCATCCGCCGCCGCGGAAACCAAGCGCGTGTTCACGCTGCATCCGCTCGAAACTCCAACGCATGTATCTTTCAGCAAAATCTGGTTCACCTGGTTCTGCTGCGAGCCATACACCACGTAGCGCCCGTCCTGGCTGATCGCCGGGGTCTCTTCCGCAATCGCCGCTGCCGGAGCTCCGCCGCCGATCAAAAACGAAAACGGGTTGCTGGGTCCGCCCCCCACCAGTGGCAGGCAACTGGGTTGGGTGCAAAGTCCGTTTCCCGGATTTGTCACCACAATCGTCGCCGTGTCCGGATTTGCCAGAAACGTGCCGGGTATCACCGCCTGTATTTGCGTGTCCGAAAAATTGGTGATCGACAGCGCCGCCCCTTGTTGCATCGGGGTCAGTTTGTCGGCGAGCGTCACCACCGATCCGCCGTTGTTGGACGACGGCAGAAAATTCGTTCCCGCCACGGTGATGGTGACCGAAGCATTCGTGCAACTGGTCCCGCAAGCAGGCGCTGTCGCCGGCGTGACCGAAGTCAGCGTCGGCACTGGATTCGGCGCACCGTAAATGGTGAACGCCAGCGTATTCGAAAGTCCGTTTTGCCCGGTGCCGGATTGTGCCGTCAGCGTGTTGACAAGCGCAGTTCCCGGCTTGGCCAGCAGGCTCGCCGGGACCGTGGCAGTCATCGTTACGGTATCCACAAACGTCGACGTCGACAGCTTCTGCCCATTCCACCGAATCACGGTCGTGTTGTTGAACCCATTTGCTTGGTTGGCGTTCACAGTCAGCAGAAACGATCCGCTGCCCGCCGGTAATCCGCTGGGCGATACGTTCGTTATCGTCGCCCCGGTGTTGTACTGGATCGAATTGTTGTAATCATTGCATCCGGCCAACAAGCCGAATGCGAAACCTGCGACAGCCACCGCTGTCCAAAACCGCTTCATGGAAACTCCTTCGCCCGAGACTCGCCTGTTCGTCCGTTTCTCTCGTCTTGGGAGAGAAAGGAACTTCGCCCGACTGTTTGGGTTGAGATGCGAAAAACCGTGGCCGCGTTGACCGGCCCCCGCAGATCCCCTTGGGACTCGGGTACCTGACTCCTGCCCGCAAACCCAGGCCCCTATTATGGCGCAGGCCGTCGCAGGCTCAAAGCGCAGAGTCGCCCTTCTACTGCCCCGGGCCCTGCGCGGCCAGCGATTCCTTCACCAATTGTTCGATCTTCTTCCGGCACGCCGGGTCCGCAATCGGCGCCGCTACTGTCGCGCGGTAATCCGCAATCGCCAGCTGCTTTCGCCCCAACTTTCCGTACAAATCGCCGCGCACAAGGCGGAAGATCGGATTCTCCGGATATTTTTCCACCAGCGGTATCGCCACCTGCAGCGCTTGCTCGTACTTCTGATCGTAAAGGTGCAGGCAGATCGCCAGGTAGTATCGCGCGAGTGTTGGAGTCAATTGCCCGTGATCCATGGCCAGCTGCAATTGCCGGATGCCCTCTTCCTTCGATCCGCCGGGGATGCCCATGAAAAAGCGCAGCACCCGCGCAATCGTCGAAAGCGTGTCCACATAATAGTTGTAGAGCCCCAGCCCCATGTCGGCGTCGGCAAGCGACGGTTCGAGAGCAAGCGAGCGCAAAAAATGTTCTCGCGCACGCACGCCGGCGCGCGCCGCCGCGCGGTTTTCCGCTCGCAAACCGTACATCCGCGCGGCCAGACCACCGGCCATCCCGGCGTAAAGATGCATCTCCGCCGATTCGTGCTTCGCCAGGCTCGCTTCCGCGAGCGTCTCCGCCTTCGCCACCACGTCCAGATACACCTGGTCCGCCGCCACTTTTCCTCTGTGCCGCGGCAAATTCATCCCGTATTTGTACTCCGCCGAAAGGCACCAGATCTGCCACCAACGTGCTTCCGCCTCCAGCAAATATCCCAGCGGGTGCTCGGGCTGCTCGCCCTGCAGCGCCTGCGCTTCCGGAATCGCCAGATCGCTACGCCCCGAATAAATGTGTTCCAGAATCGCGTCGGTGCCGGGCGGAAGCGAAAGATTCCCTGCGGCGGCGCGCCACGGCGCCAGCAGCAACGCGCACACGCCCAGCCCCAGCAAAATAAATCTTCGTTTCATGGTTGAACGGAGAGCCCCGGCGGGCCTGCGCTCTCCTCAATACGAGTGTAAGCCGTCCCCTTGCACCCCCGCAAAACAATTTGCCAATCTCAGCCCCCGACTGTGGCACAGGCACTCCTGCCTGTGCTCTTCTCCGCCCTTTTGTTATTCTCCCTGCGCATGTCCATTTCCCCGCCATCCCCCCAACTCTCTCAATCCCAGCCCTCGCTCGAGCGCGGCCTCGGCCTCAAGGAAGCCGTCGCCCTCAACATGATTGAAATCGTCGGCATCGGCCCCTTCGTCGTCAGCTCCCTCGTCATCAAAGCCATGGGCGGCCCGCAAGCCCTCATCGCCTGGCTCGCCGGCGCGCTTCTCGCCACGCTTGATGGTTTCGTCTGGTCCGAACTCGGCGCCGCCATGCCTAAAGCCGGGGGCACCTACGTCTTCCTTCGCGAAGCCTACGGCCCCGGCCGCTGGGGACGCCTGATGTCCTTCCTCTTCGTCTGGCAAACCTTTGTTCAGGCGCCACTCTCCGTCGCCTCCGCCTCCATCGGCTTCGCGCGCTACGCAGGCTATCTTCATCCGCTCACGCTCTGGCAAGCCAAAGCCATCTCCGGCAGCCTGGTTATTTTTCTCGTGATCCTTCTCTACCGGAAAATCACCACCATCGGCAAAATTTCCGTCCTCCTTTGGGTCGGCGTCGTCGGCACCATGCTCTGGCTCATCTGGGGAGGCATTCGCCACTTCGATCCCAAATTAGCGTTTGATTTTCCTCCCGGCGCGTTTCATCTCTCTACACTCTGGTTCGCGGGACTCGGTGCCGCCATGATCAACACGGTTTACAGTTACTGGGGCTACTACAACATCTGCCATCTCGGCGGCGAAATCCGCAATCCCGAAAAAAACATCCCGCGCGGCATTTTCCTTTCGATTCTTGGCATCACCGTCCTCTATCTCGCCATGCAGACCAGCCTCCTCGGCGTGGTCCCCTGGCGCGAAGCCCAGAACACTCCGTTCATCGCGAGCCTCTTCGTCGAGCGCCTCTACGGCACCGGCGCCGCGCACTTCGTCACCTGGATGGTTCTCTGGATCGCCATGGCCTCCGTCTTTTCGCTCCTCCTCGGCTACTCCCGCGTGCCCTATTCTGCCGCGCTCGACGGCAATTTCTTCCCCGTCTTCGCCAAAGTGCATCCGACGAAACATTTTCCCCATGTTTCGCTTCTAATACTCGGGGCGCTGGCGTTCCTCTTCAGCATTATTCTTAAACTTGAAACCGCCATCGCCGGCATCCTCGCCATGCGCCTGATCGTGCAGTTCATCGGTCAGGCCGTGGGAGTGATGCTGCTGCGCCGCCGCCTTGGCTCGGAAAAACTGCCGTTTAAAATGTGGCTTTATCCCTTGCCCGCGGTGCTCACGATGTTTGGCTGGGCCTGGCTCTTCTGGCAAACAGGCCCAGCCCGCAAGTGGGGCCTGCTTGAAATCGCCCTCGGCGCAACCGCATTTTTAATTCGCGCCCGTGAAATGAGAGAATGGCCCTTCGCCCCGGCGAGCGGTGAATCACCCGCGGCGCGTCCCGCGTAGCGGCCACCTTCAGGCTTGCCCTGACGAAGGAATGGGTGGCGCCGCCGAGCCTTTGTAGCGGCCGCCTCTTGCCCTGAGCGTGGCCGAAGGATCTGAGGCGGGCGCCCCGCTAGCGCCGGAGGCGCGACAGACCTTAGCCCAGCGCGTAAGCGCTGGGACCAACGGTAATATCAGGGTGAGCCCCGGAGGGGCGGCAGATAGCTCACGCATCAATAAATCTGCCGCGCCTCTGGCGCTCGAAATGTATCGCGGAATGATCCCAGGGCTTACGCCCTGGGCTAATTTCTTCCGCCCCTCCGGGGCTTGAGGGGCGTCGACAACAAACGTTTTTTTTGGAGGCTCTTTGACTCGCATCCTGGCAACACTCTTACTCCTCGCCGCGCTCCTTCCGCTCCCCTCTCACGCCCAATTCCCTCCCGCCCCCGGCACCGGCCCCGGCCTTCCCGAAACCATCGAGGCCATCGACGCCGCCCGCGTCACCACGCGTATTCTCTACATCACCGCGCATCCCGATGACGAAAGCTCCGCCATCCTCACCTATCTCGCCCGCGGCCTCCACGCCGACGTCGCGCTGCTCTCCATCACCCGCGGTGAAGGCGGCCAGAACGCCCTCGGCCCCGAACAAGCTCCGCAACTCGGCCTCATCCGCACACAGGAACTTCTCGCCGCCACCCGCGGCTACGGCGTCAAACTCTATTTCACCCGCGCCAAGGATTTCGGCTTTTCAAAAACTCCCGAAGAAACCGAAAAAATCTGGGGCGACCCCGTCCTCGAAGACATGGTCCGCGTCATCCGCGAATTTCGCCCCACCATCGTCATCAACGGCTGGGGCGGCGTCCACTCCGGCCACGGCCATCACCAACTCTCCGGCATCTGGACCCCGAAAGCCGTCAAGCTGGCCGCTGATCCCAAATTTCTTCCCGATGCGCACCTCCCCGCATGGGACGCCGCCTGCACAGGCGTCCAAATCCTCGATGTCGAGCGCGGCACCGACAATCCAAAGGGCTACATCCTGCCCGTCGACGAGGTCTCTCCCCTCTACGGAAAATCCTGGCGCGAAATCGGCATCGACGCCTTCAGCAATCACCGCAGCCAGGGCATCTCCGCCTTCCTAAGTTCCCCATTCCTCCGTCGCCCTCTCGCCCTAATCCCCGAAGACGGCAGCAAGCTCGATCCCGCATCCCTCGCTGTAACGCTTCAGGCAGCGGCCTCTGTGAAAGGTCCATGTGGGTGTGACGAGCAGCTGAAAGAAATAGACCACTCGCTCGAATCTGCGCGCGCCTCGGCCCTTAAGCTGGATTGGCCCGCCGCCGTGAATTCTCTTGTAGCCGCGGAAAAATCTCTCGAGCGCGCCTCGCTGCTTTCGATTCCGCAGCCGATTCCGCCGGACCTCTACAACAAGCTGGATTTTCTTGGCCGCGAAAAGCAAAATCTCGACCGCGCCCTCCAATTGGCGGCGGGCATCCAACTCTCCGCCGACGCCGGCCGCGCCGAGGTCGTCGCGAATGAAGATTTCACCGTCGCTTTCCACTGCCGCTGCCGCCCGGAGGTTCACTGCCAGTTCAGCGAACCGCAATTTTTTAGCGCGCGCGCCGTCCTGCGGCAAAAAATGGAATCGGGAAAAGACACCGACTCTTCATGGACCCTGGCATTAGGTAAGCCTGATTCAGGCGATAAGGCCGCCCTGCTTCCGCCCGTCCTCTATCCTCCGCTCGATCCGCTGTTGAGCCCGGAACCCGCGCTCGTTCTGCGAGTCGCTCAGAAAATCCAGATCGACGGTTTTGCTTTCTCCCCGGCGAGGCCCGTCCTGTGCACGACCGCAACCTCCACGGCGGTGAGCCGTGTGCCGCTTCGCATCGTTCCCGCATACACGATTGCCGTCGAACCCAGTCAGGTGGTCGCGGTACTCGACCAGCCGCGCAAATCAGTTGATGTTCTCCTTCGCGTCCATTCCTATTCCACTACGCCGGCAACCGTCAGGGTAGGTCTCGACGTTCCGGACGGCCTGCAATCCGGCTCTCCCGTCGAACTTAAGTTCGACGGCGTCGGCGACCAGTACGCCAAACTCACCGTCACGCCGCCCGTCAAACTTACGCCCGGCAATTTCACCATCACCGCCTATGCCAAGCGCGGCGAAGAAAAATTCTCCACCTCACTCGAGCCGCTTCCGACCATGCCCTCGATCCTCTGGAGTGAGCCCGCGCAAACCGTCGTCCACGCCTTCGACATCAACGTCCCCGCAAATCTCCGCGTCGGCTACATCACCGCCGAAGGCGAAATGATTCCCGAAGCGCTCAAGCGTCTCGGCATCAACGTCGAAATGCTCGACGCCAACGCCCTCACCTTTGGCGACCTCTCGAAATACTCGGCCATCGTCGTCGGCGTGCGCGCCTACGAACTCCGGCCCGAACTCGCCAGCGCCAACAAGCGCCTCCTCGATTACGTTTCCGCCGGCGGCACGCTCGTCGTCCAGTACAATCGCGACTTCATCTGGAACAAATTCCTTCCCGCGCCCTATCACGCCACCATCGGCAACCCCACTCCGCGCATCACCGACGAAACCGCCGAAGTGAAATTCCTGAAGCCCGACGATCCGCTGCTCAACACCCCCAACAAAATCACCGCCGCCGATTTCCAGAATTGGGTGCAGGAGCGAGGCCTCTACTACTGGAGCGACTTCGATGCCAAATACACGCCGCTGCTCTCCATGCACGACCCGGGCGAAAAAGATCTCAATGGCGGCCTCGTCTACACGCACCTCGGCAAAGGCGTCTACATTTACTCCGGCCTCGCCTTCTTCCGCGAACTCCCCGAAGGCGTCCCCGGCGCCTACCGCCTGTTCGTCAACCTCTTGTCCGCCTCAGGGAAATAACCAGAATCGCAGGTGCGCGCGGGGGGTAGCGCCGGCTTCTAGCCGGCAAGCGCTCATAGAAAGAAACAACGCCGGCTGGAAGCCGGCGCTACCCAGGCGGCTCACGTAAACCAACTGAGCACATTCCCCCGCGCCGCTCTTCGCGCTGCGCTATGCTCTCTACTGTCCAGCACAACGGTCATCACCGCGCCGCTTCGGCAATCAGCAACCGAAGCGCGCCTGAATCTCGGGGAGTGAATCGAGCATGAATCTCTGGAAAGTCCCTACAAGCATCCGCACCGTCGCAAGTCGCGTCCTATTCTTCTCTCTCATCCTGCTTGTCAGCCTGACGCTGGCTTCCACGGCCTCCGCACAGAAGAAAAAGAAAAAAGACGACACCACGCCGAATCCCGCCACCGCCACCATTCTTCCCGTCGAGCAGCGCATCGACAACGCCATCGGCGAGATGCTCGGCGCCTGGCAGCTCGGCGACGTCGAAAAGCTTCACTCCCATTACGCGGACGACGTCGACGTCGTCAACGGCATGTGGGCGCCGCCGGTCGTCGGCTGGCCGAACTATGTCGCCAGCTACCAGTCGCAGCGCGCACGCGCGCAGCAGGTGCGCCTCGACCGCACCAACACACTCATCCGCCTCGCGCCTTCCGGCAACATGGCCTGGGCCTCTTATCAGTGGGAATTTACCGCGGTGGTGGATGGAGTTCCGTCGTCAGCCTTCGGACATACCACGCTGATCTTCGAAAAGCGCAACGACAACTGGCTGATCGTCCACAATCATACTTCTCTGGTGCAGGCTTCGCAGACGGCCGCACCAGCGGCGCAGCCTCTTCCGGCTACACCACCAAAGCCCTGAGCCTTCTGCGGCTCCGCATCGCCAAGCCTGAGGCTAAAAATTCTTCAGGCCGTGGTACACAAACACTCCGGCAATCACCAGCAGCAGCACGCCCGAAGTGATTCCGCTCATCATCAGCGGCTTCCCGAGCGATTCGATCTTCTTGATCAATTCACGCTGCTCCCTGGCCATATGCTCTTGGGCTGCGTCGATGAAGATTTGATCATCTTCATGGCTGGAGAGCACGCTGCGCCACGCGATCAACAGCAGAAACACGGCGGTCACGACTCCCCAGACGATCAGCAGATACAACAGTGGCCCCGAAAACGCTTGTCCCATGGATTCCATCGCAACCTCCGTTGGAACATGTCCGCGGTGCCTACCCCGAACTGTAGGCAGAGCTTTTCAGGCGGAGTATAACACTCTGGCCTTAGAATGCTAGTCACTCTGACGCCATCGAATACCCCCCGCCGAGGCCTCCCCGTTCGTTGACAAACGCCTTCTCCCACCCCAAAATAAGACCTGCCTGTAGTTTTCCCTGTGCCCGAATGGCGGAACTGGCAGACGCGCTAGCTTCAGGAGCTAGTGGCCTCACGGTCGTGGAGGTTCGAGTCCTCTTTCGGGCACCATCTCTTTTCCCCGCTCCACTATTTCCTCTTCCCATGTAGCGGCCGTCATCCGCGGCGGGCGCCTTCGCCGCTTGTAGCGGACACCTTCAGGTGGCCCCGCTTCGCCTTTTTTTGAGTGCGGGAGCATTGCTCCCGCTTTTACGGTCTCAACCCGACCGGCCAATTCCCATTCGTCGCTGAATTCTCCCCATTCTTCGCGTATCCTTCTTCACTATGAGCACATTTCCCAGTCGCTCGCGTTTCTGGCCGGCAACTTTCTTCCTAATCTTCCTCCTCGCTTCGGCCGTCACCCTCCATTCCGACGAATGGAAAGCCCGCCACGCCCTCGTCGCTCCCAACGGCACGATGACCCTCGCGATTCCTCCCGCGCCCTCCGAAGTTTTCTTCGCCGGCCCCGCCGATCCTTCCGATCCCTCCTGGCTCGCCGGCCTCCAGGCGTGGCGAAACGAACGCCGCACCCAACTCCGCCTCGATGAATCCGACTACACGAATCCCGATCTCGCCTGGACCCAGCGCACCTTCTCGCAAGTCCAGCTTCTCGTCTGGGACCGTTCGATTTACGACCCCGAAACACGCCGCTACACGCCCGAGAAATTCCTCGACGAAACCGGGCGCCGCCTCGGCCCCATCGACGCCGTTCTCCTCTGGCATGTCTATCCCAACCTAGGCGTCGACGACCGCAATCAGTTCGATCTCCTCCGCGATCTTCCCGGAGGCCTCCCAGCCCTCAAAAAACTCGTCGATGACTTTCACCGCCACAACGTCAAAGTCCTCTTCCCCGTCCTCGCCTGGGATTCCGGCACGCGCGAAGAATCCGCGCCTCCCTGGATCGCGCTCACGCAACTCCTGAAGGAAATCGGCGCCGACGGCCTCAACTTCGACACGCTCGAAAGCGTCCCCGCCGATTTCCGCGCCGCCTCCATCGCCGCCGGCCACCGCCTCGCCTTCGAACCGCAATTCGAAATTCGCGACGAATCCGTCGCGTGGAGCACCCTCGGCTGGAACGACTGGGTCACCTGGGAAGACGTCGTCTACCCGTTCACGCCGATGGTCAGCAAGACCCGCTGGCTCGAGCCCCGCCACATGATCAACGTCACCGACCGCTTCACCCGCGACAAAACCGACAGCCTGCAGCACGCCTTCTTCAACGGCAGCGGCTACGCCAGCCTCGAAAATCTCTGGGGCTTCTGGTATCCCATGAATCCCCGCGATGCCGAAGCCGTCCTCCGCTTCACCCGCATCGAGCGCGCCTTTGCCGCCAATCTCGTCAGCCCCGATTGGCAACCGCACGCGCCGACGCTGCAATCCGGCGTCTTCGCCAGCAAATTTCCCCTGGCGCAGCGCATGCTCTGGACCATCGTCAATCGCAACGAATTCGATCTCGACGGCCAGCAACTCCGCGTTCCTTATCACAGCGGCGTTCACTACTACGATCTCTGGCACGGCGTAGAACTTCAGCCCCGCATCAACGCGCAGGAAGCCACGCTGAGCTTCTCGATGGAAGGCCTCGGCTTCGGCGCCATCCTCGCAACTGATGAAAGCGCCTCCTCTGCATCGCTTCACGAAACTCTCTCCTTCATGGCCGAGCGTTCCAAAAAATCCCTCCGCGAATACCCCCGCACCTGGTCCACGGTTCCGCAAACTATCGTCGAAATTCCGCCCACCAAGCCCGCAGCCACCCCTCCTTCCGGCATGACTAAAATCCCCGAAGGCGATTTCGACTTCTCTGTCCGCGGCATCGAAATTGAAGGCGGCAACGATCCCGGCGTCGACGTCCAATATCCCTGGGAAAATTCGCCGCGCCGCTCCCATCTCCACCGCCTGCATCTCCACGCTTATTACATCGACCGCACGCCCGTCACGAATGCGCAATTCAAGCAGTTTCTCGAAGCCGTTCACTACCATCCCACCGACGATCACAATTTCCTGCGCGACTGGTCCAACGGAAATTTCCCCGTCGGCTGGGAAACGAAGCCCGTCACCTGGGTCTCTCTCGAAGACGCTCGCGCCTACGCCGCCTGGGCCGGCAAGCGCCTTCCCCACGAATGGGAATGGCAATACGCCGCGCAGTCCGCCGACGCGCGCCTTTACCCGTGGGGCAACGATTGGAACGCCGCCAACGTTCCCCCCGCCGACCGCGGCCACACGCACGCGCCGCTCTCCAACGTCGAAGCACACCCGCAGGGCGCCAGCCCCTTCGGCCTACTCGATCTAATCGGAAATGTTTCGCAATGGACCGACGAATTCCGCGACGAACACACCCGCGCCGCCATTATCCGCGGCGCCGCCGCGTATCAACCCCTGGGCTCCGTCTGGTATTTCCCGCAAACCTACCGCCTCGACGAACACGAAAAACTCCTCCTCATGGCCCCCAGCCGCGACCGCGCCGCCACTATCGGCTTCCGCTGCGTCGTCGACGCACCCTAATTTGTTTTTAAGCCGGACGGCTCACACTAAGCATGTTCTGATGCTCTTGACGGTAAGGTCGTAAAGGTATTTAGAATCGGCAAGCTATCCTGGCGCTGAGGTGTTCTGATGCGTGACATCCTAATTGGCATAGGGTATTTCTCGGTGACAATCGGATTCGTCGTATATGGGATCTGTCTCATCGTAAAACCGCAAAAGTTTGCAACTTTCATTACTCGCCCAATAATTAGAACAAGATCTGCCGACAGTTCCCAAAGCTGGACCAAGGAAGATGGCAGTCGTTGGCGAATCATTGGGGCTTTGCAGGCTGCATTTGGAGCCTTTATGTTCCTGGCTCCATTAATTACGGCGTTAACGAGCTCTGAAGGCACGCCCGACTCACCCTCAAAAACATCGTCTCATCAGCCCTTTCACTCGGGGAATTTGGCTTCGACCATCATATGGTTCGTGTTCTTTTGTATCGGTTGTTCATTATGCTTGTGGCCAGCCAGCACATTGAGGGTTTTTGGGTCGCGGCAATCATCAGATCCTCCCTTAACCGGTGTCGCTGCGGCGGGACCATGGTTGGTTGGGGTAATAGTAGCTGTGGTCACTCTTTGGGAGCTTATTCGGATAGTTAATCACTAACTTCTGAGACTTTCGATTCCACTGGTGATTCAACACTGGTCGCCGGGCACTGGCCACTGGTCGCTTTCTTCTCACTCCGCTGCCAGCACCACATACCTAATTACAAACAACCCCGTCAATATCCACAACAATACGCTAACCTCTCTCCACTTCCCCGCCGCCAACTTCGCCGCCGTGTACGAAATCACTCCCAAACTCAACCCCGTAGCAATGCTGAACGTCAGCGGCGTAGCCACCAGCGTCACAAACGCCGAAAACGCCTCCGTAAACTCCTTCCACTCCACCTGCGCAATCGATTCCGTCATCAGCGCGCCTACCAGCACCAGCGCCGGCGCGGTCGCAAACGCCGGAATCGCCGCCGCCACCGGCGAAAAAAACATCGCCCCCAGAAACAGCGCCGCCACCATCACGTTGCTCAATCCCGTCCGCGCCCCCGCCGCCACGCCCGCCGCGCTCTCGATGTAGCTCGTCACCGTCGACGTCCCCGTCATCGCGCCGAAAATCGTCCCAATCCCGTCCGCCAGCAGCATCCGCCCCACGCGCGGAATTTTTCCGTCCTTCACAAATCCGCCCTGCTCGCACACCCCCACCATCGTGCCCACGTTGTCGAATAAATCCACAAACAAAAAAATAAAAATAATCTCCACCAGCCCCAGGTGCAGCGCCCCGCGCAAATCCATCTTCAAAAACGTCGACGACGGATGCGGCAGCGCCACCCAGTGTTCCGGCAAATGCGTCAGTCCGCGAAAAATCCCGAACACCGCCGTCCCCAGAATCCCCATCAGAATCGCTCCGTTCACCCGCCGCACCATCAGCGCCAGTGTCAGCAAAATTCCCACACAAGCCGCCTGCACCGAAGGGTCCGCGAAATTTCCCAGGCTCACAAACGTCGCCGGATTCGCCACCACCAGCTTCGCGCTCCGCAATCCCACGAACGCGATGAACATTCCGATCCCGCCCGCCGTCGCGTGCTTCAACCCCAGCGGAATCCCATTCACAATCTGTTCCCGCACTCGCGTCACCGTCAGCAGCACGAACAGCACGCCCGAAAAAAACACCGCGCCCAGCGCCGTCGCCCACGGCACATGCATCCCGATGCAAACCGTGTACGTAAAATACGCGTTCAGCGACATCCCCGGCGCCAGCGCGATCGGATAATTTGCGTACAGCCCCATCACCAGCGTCGCCACCGCCGCCGCCAGGCACGTCGCAAACACCACGCCTTCCGCCGGCATCCCCGCCTGCGACAATATCTGCGGATTCACCACGATGATGTACGCCATCGTGATGAAAGTCGTCAGCCCGCCCAGCATCTCCCGCCGCACGGTCGTCTGATTTTCCTGCAGCTTGAAAATTCGCTCGATCAATCCATTCACCTGCACCCCAAGTGAGCCGCCACTCTAAAGTCCTCTCCCCTCCCTGTCAATCGCTCTCTCCCCAATCCACTCCACAACTTCACCCAATCTGCCCCACAAATACTCGATGTAGCGGCCACCTTCAGGTGGCCCTCATCGCCTTTTTTTGAGTGCGGGAGCAAAGCTCCCGCTTTTGCGCACTCCACCCCATCACCCAAATCATCCGTCCGCCACGCCGCATTGCACCTCCGCTCTTTCTGCGCTAACTTCTAACGCTCATTCATTCTTTATCCAAGGATTCCCATGCGCTCTAATAATTTCGACAGTAACCGCCGTGATTTCCTCCGTACCTCCGCCGTAGCTCTAGCCGCAGGCGTTCTTCCTACTTCTCTCTTCCCCGCGAACGAAAAATTCACGCACAACGTTTCTTCCACTCCCCCCAAACCCCACCGCATCATCCTCGACACCGACCCCGGCGTCGACGACGCCATCGCCATCTTCCTCGCCCTCCGCTCCACCGAACTCCACGTCGAAGCCGTCACGCCAGTCTGCGGCAACGTTCCGCTCTCGCTCACTCTTCCCAACGCCCTTCGCCTGGTCGAAATCGCCGGCCGCACCGACATCCCCGTCGCCGCCGGCGCCGCCACCCCTCTCGTTCGCCGCCTCGTCACCGCCAAATACGCCCACGGCAACAACGGCCTCGGCGGCGTGGATTTCCCCGAACCCAAGCTCAAGCCCGTGTCCGAAACCGCCACCGAACTGATTCGCCGTATCGTCCGCGCCAATCCCGGCGAAATTTCCATCGTCGCCATCGGCCCGCTCACCAACGTAGCTACCGTCCTCAAGTCCGACCCCACGATCGCGCCGCTCATCAAATCCATCGTCATCATGGGCGGCTCCCTCAGCGGCGGCAACATCACTCCCGCGGCCGAATTTAATTTTTACGTGGATCCCGAAGCCGCGCGCATCGTCTTCGATTCCGGCATTCCTCTCACCATGGTCGGCCTCGACGTCACCCGCAAAGTCATCATCCGCGAAGAACAGGTCCGCGCTCTGGAAGCCGTGCAAAATCCCGTCAGCCAGGCTGCCGGAAAAATCCTCCGCGCCAATCTCGACCGCCTGAGCAAGACCGGCAATGCCAATGGCTTCGCCATGCACGATCCGCTTACCGTCGCGCAGCTCATCGACCCGTCGGTCGTCACTCTGAAAGATTTTTTCGTGGAAATAGAAACCACTGGCGAACTAACTGCGGGACAATCCCTCGGCTACGCGCACGGCCCCGTTCGCCGCTCTCCGCCGCTCGAAACCGGCCTGCCCGCCGCCGATTCCTCCGAGCCCGAATTCAGGCCCAACGCCAGAGTCGCCGTCGAAGTCGACCCTGACAAATTCTTCCGCCTGCTCCTCGCGCGCCTAACGGCTTCCGCTTAATTAGGGGCATCTCTCGGAGGCCAAAAACATGACCGCGACGCGTCCGGAAAAATACAAGGCTTTTCGGGCCCTACACGAACGGGCCGGCGCATTCGTAATCCCCAACCCCTGGGATGCAGGCAGCGCCAAAATTCTGACGGCCCTGGGTTTCGAAGCGCTGGCCACCACCAGCGCCGGCTGCGCATTCTCTCGGGGATACCTCGACTCCGCACCGGAAGTAACGCGCGAAATGATTTTGCAGAACGCCAAAGAGATTGCGGATGCCATGACCCTACCCGTCTCTGCGGATCTTCAGAACGGGTTTGGTCATGCCCCCAATATTTGCGCGGAAACCATCCGCCTCGCTGCCGCCGTCGGCCTCGTCGGAGGCTCCATCGAAGACTCGACGGGCGATTCGAAAAATCCCATCTACGACTTCCAGCTGGCCACCGAACGCGTCGCCGCCGCAGCGGAAGTGGCTCACGCTTCCCAGTTCCTGCTTACGGCGCGCGCCGAGAATTTCCTCCACGGACGCCCTGATCTCGACGACACCATCCGGCGCCTGCAATCTTTTTCCAAAGCTGGCGCTGACGTTCTCTACGCCCCCGGCCTCACGAGCCTCGATGCAATCCGCACCGTGTGTGCTTCCGTTTCAAAGCCCGTCAATGTCCTCATGGGTTTGACAGGTGCAACCTTCTCGGTGGAAGAGCTAGCTGCCGCCGGTGTGAAACGCGTCAGCGTAGGCGGTTCCTTCGCCCGGGCCGCGCTGGGAGCACTCGTGCGGGCCGCGCGCGAGGTGAAGGAGAAAGGCACATTCACCTACGCCGCAGATGCTCTCCCATCTGCCGAGATGAAACGCTACCTGGTCGATCCCAAGCAGTAATTCTTGCTTCTAGCGGAAAATTCCCCACCCAATCCGCACCTGAATCGTATTGATCCCCGGATTCGGTGTGGTCATCCCCGCATTTGAAATGTGCATGAAGCGCACTTCCGCGCTCCAATTATGTTTCTCTCCCAGGATATGCATCCCCAGCGCGCCGCTCGTCGTGAAATTAACTTGCGACGTGCGCTCTGGGACTTCTTTATTCGTAAACAGCGTTCCGCCCTCAATTTCAAAGAACGGTTTAACCTTCTTCGGCTCCGACAGAATCCACTTGAACGCAAACGGATTCACTCCCCCGCCATACGCGGTATTCGTCTTCTGCGTCAGCACCCAAGCCGGCACCACGTCGAACGCGTACTCCAATTGCCCCTTCAAAAATCCCGGCCCATGCGGGCTGGTCAGAATCAATCCGTAACGCAATCCCAAATTCCAAACACCCGTGTCCGACGTACTCCCATTAATCCCATGCCCGCCGCCCGTCCAGATCTGCAGCTCCCGGCTCGAATTCTCCGGCGAACCCTGCGCCCGCAAATCCCCCGCGCTAACGAGCCCCACTAGCAATCCCACCACACATAGAACAAACAGTTTTCGTTTCACTGGCTCTCTCCGCCCGACCCGAATCTTGCACAATAACCGAAAACCCTCCGCGCTGACAATCCATGAATCGCAAACTCCGGTGATGGGCCAGCTTCCGATTACCGTGTTTTCAGGAGTTAGGTCCACTTGTTGTTGGTGCCGAACAAACCCGAGTTGCTTTTTCCGGCACCTATCAAACATTTTCGTGATCGCGCGCAGACCGCGACACGTACGATGACGGTTGTTGATGCCAGAAATCCGAAGCTGTGGGGATTGCGATGAAGCCTTTGATCTTTGCTCTCTGTGCTGTGTTTGCGTTTGGCGGTGTGAGCGCGCAGCAGACTACTTGGCAGCCATCGCCGGGACATACGCAAATCGCGATCTGGCCGGAAACGCCGCCCGATGCGCAGCCTGTTCCGGGGCCGGAAACGGTGGGATCCGATTCAGATTTTCTCGTTGCTGGCGGGCACGTCATAGGCGTGGGCAACGTCACGCGCCCAACGATGACGGTCTATTCGCCCAAAGGAAAGAATACAGGAGTCGCAGTCGTCGTGTTTCCCGGCGGAGGATTTGAGGGACTGGCCATCGATCTGGAAGGCACGGAGGGCTGCGACTGGCTGACGTCCAAGGGGATCACTTGCGTGCTGCTGAAATATCGCGTGCCAAGTTTGCCTTATGACTGGCACTGCGATTGCCGGCCCGACGGCCTTGTGAAATCGACCCTGGCGCTGGAAGATGCGCAGAGGACGATGGGCCTGGTGCGATTTCACGCCCCGGAGTGGCACATCGATGCGCACAAGATTGGAGTGCTGGGTTTTTCAGCAGGCGGATATCTGGTGGCGGAAATTAGCACGGACTTCGAGCGCCGTTTGTATAAGCCTGTCGATCCGGCCGACAAAGAAAGCTGCCGGCCGGATTTCGCGGTGAGCGTTTATCCCGGGCATCTGTGGGTTGGCGGCGGCGCTTACAAATTGAACCCGAATGTTCCTGTCACGCGCCAGACGCCGCCTACGTTCTTGCTGCAGGCGGAGGATGACCACGTGGACAACGTAAACGACTCGCTGGCTTACTACATCGCGCTGAAGAAGGCTGGGGTTCCCGTGGAGATGCATTTGTACGCACAGGGCGGGCATGCGTTCGGGCTGCGGCGCACGAAGTTTCCGATAACCGGATGGCCTCAGTTGGTGGAGACGTGGCTGGGCACGATCGGGATGATTTCGGAGTAGGTGCTCTGGGATCGCATCCGACCAAGCTGCGGGAAGGACTTCCGCTTCACTTTCACGTGTTCTCTCCGCCCTTCCCGAATCCTGCGCCATATTCGAAAACCCATCCCGCTGACAATCCATGAACTGCCAATGAATTGTGTCCCTCGCTAACCCGAGCGCCGGAGGCGCGACAGACGTTAACCCAGCGCGTAAGCGCTGGGTGAAGAAAAGCAGCACGATCAGCGCCAGAGGTGCGGCACATTTCTTATCGCATCGAACGCCGCCTCACCGGACCAGCGCCCACTACCCACGCCGCGCGTTGTCATCCTGTAGCCATCCGATAAGGATGGCTGAAGGATCTCAACGTATGAATCCAAACCAAACTCGGGTTGGATGCTCTCCACGCTCAAATTGTTCTGAAAAAAAGGAAAGGAGGCGAGCCAGGTCTTCTCGCCTCCCTGTTATTCCCCTTTCGGGGAATCCGATTAGCCTGACGGAGGGCGGCTAATCGGTCGTGTGTTGGCTTGCCTATGAAACTCTCAAAACACGAAAAA
>Ga0210405_10002872_pt1 | contig 17482 bp, 9 predicted proteins | sample IncBWH11MmetaG_FD_155492 | JGI IMG/M metagenome (GOLD analysis project Ga0210405, IMG submission 155492) | Forest soil microbial communities from Barre Woods Harvard Forest LTER site, Petersham, Massachusetts, United States - Inc-BW-H-11-M | ecosystem: Environmental > Terrestrial > Soil >... | reverse complement strand
TGTCGAGATCGATCACCGAAACGGTGTCGTCCTCATTGTTTGTCACGGCTGCCCGCCCAAAGACGGAAGAGACCGCTACTCCGGTAGGAGACCGGCCTACATTCAGCGTGCCAAGAATGCTCATGTCACTGAGCTTGAACAAAGTCACGTTGTTTGAACCAGTGTTCGTGACGACGGCAATATCCCGCTGCCGATCGATCGCCACCCCATGCGGAGAGGTCCCCACGGTAACAGCCTGCATGACCGCGAAATCCTTTATGTTGGAAACTGTGCCATCCGCGTTCAATACGTCCAGCACATACCGTGTCGGAGAAGAAAGCAAAGAGGAGGGCACCGTCGCACTAAGTTCGCGCGAGCTCACGTACGTTGTCGTAAGCGGCGTTTCACTAAGACGCACGAGCGAGTTGTTCGTGAAACCCGCACCGATCACGCTGATCGTCAAATTGGAAGCGCTAGTCAAGCTGTTGTACGGACTGATGTCGAGAATCTGGGGTTGCGGTGCCGCCAGGTTCGACCGAATGGCTCCCAATTGGATGAAGCTGACCGTGCCATCGTTCTGGTTCACGACCAGGGCGATGTTTGAGGTCGGATCTATTGCGACCGCAGCGGGGTTATTTCCCACCGTGAATTGCGTCAGAATCTGCTGTGACTGCAGATCCAAAAGCGTGGCAGTATTATTGGAGTTCACCGCCACAGCGATATTGGTCAAGGGATTGATGGCCGCCGCGACAAACCCCGTTGTGTTCGTGCTGATCGTGCTGACACTTTGATCCAGCAAACTCAGAATGGAGAGCGAAGTAGAAGCTGGATCCGTGTAAATGGCGTATTCCGTCTCGGGATTAACCGCCACTCCGCGAGTGTTTTGTTCAACGCCAAGAGTGACAAGCGGAGCGGCCGCGCTTACGGTTCCATTTCCAGTGGGAGAACTCGTGGAGGTATCCGGCTTGCCCGTCTGTGAATAGGTGAACGTCGTGGTCGACGGAACGCTGGAAACCGTAAACGTGCCATCGAAACTTGCGTCGTTCACTCCGGCGATCACAACCGTTTCTCCGACGGTCAAACTGTGAGATCCGCTCGTTGTGATAGTCGTCGTGCCGCTGCTTCGCACAGCTCCATTCGAAGAAGGTGGCGCGATACTCGCCACAATTTCATTCCCGTTCCCGTTGAGATCAACGAAGGAAAAGGTTCCGTTGCCGCCTGGTGTGACCAAAGCCCAATTCAACTTCGGCTCAACCGCGATCTGAGGATATAGACCGGTCTGCGCAATCTGCGATACCGTTTGATCGGTCTTCACGGTGGGATTTTGGGGAGTGGCGGAGCCTGCGTAATTGATGAAGGTTGTGGCGTTGGAACCTTGATAGACAACGAGCGCTTGTCCGGTGAGACTATTGACCCCGATGGAATACGGATAGACGGAGACAGGCGTTGATATCGTGTTGGAGATTGTCGTGACTACCGTCGCAGCCGCGGGTGTCGCCGCTGTGAGCGGCGATAGATCGAGGATTTGGATGGTACTGTCGCCATTGTTTGCGACGAACGCCAGATTGCGGAGGTTGTCAATCGCAACGCTGGTTGGCGATTTTCCAACCGTTGTCGTTGGCAGTTGTGGATTGCCTTGAGGATTGCTGAGGAACGCCCCCAAATTGAACGCGGAAATCGTGTTGGAACCCGTATTCGCAACAAGGGCGACTCCGGTCACCGCATTCACCGCCACACTGCTGGGTTTGGCCCCGACCCCGTAGGTCGTAAGAATGTTCGGAGATGTCCCGGAACCCACCGCCAGATTTGCGGCGGCTATATGACCGGTTACACTGGGATTTCGCACATTCAAGGGGTACAGTCCGCCCGCTGTGATGCCGATCGAAGAAGGAGAGGCGGTCACGCTGAGTTGCCTGTCGTTCTGAGCGGAGGCTGTGGCCTGGAGGCCATTGAATTCCGCGGTCGTCGCGGACGTGTAGTAGCCACCATTCAATGAAACGCTTATCGTGCCATTCTGGATGCTCGTATATGGAATGCTGTTTGGCGTAGTGCTGACCAGTGCAGGTGCCGTGGGGACCGTCGTTACTTCCACGACGCCCGAAGTCGTCCCTGATTCTTGAAGCACATCGACAAAAAGCGTGCCGTTCGCTCCGGGTGTACCGCTGGGAGCGAGTGCGGAGGCCGGTATCCTGGCGCCTAGCACGTTCGTCGAAATAAAGGTTGTAGCTACAGGGGTAGCGTTGACGCGCACAAGGCTCGTGGAAAGAAAATTGCTCCCCTCGAGATACAAGTCCTCAAAATGCCCGCCTTGCGCAACCGTGATGGGGGAAACCGTTGAGAGTGTGGAAGCACCCGTCGGTACAACGGTAATGTTGGTTTGCCCGTAGCTGGAGGTGTCCGCCTGCAACGTAGCTTTGACAACGTAGGTAGTTGCAGAGCCGAGCTGAGAAGGAGCGCAGTAGTAACCGCTGGTGGTGATGGTTCCCGTTGTGGAGTTCCCTCCTTGCACGCTATTGACATACCAGTTGACGGCTGTAGGTTCCGTTGGGCTCGTCAGATTCGTTACCGTGTCCGAAAATTGATAGCAGTCTCCCACTGCAACGGTTGCTCCCGTGGTGGGCAAGACGGTGACGACCGCACCTGAACTGATCGTCACCGTGGCAGAGGCGGACTTGGATGTGTCCACGACGCTTGTGGCGGTGACGCTGACGGAGCTTGCATTTACGGCATTGGACGGCGCGGTATAGAAACCCGCCGTCGTGATCGTGCCGACGGTCGCATTGCCGCCCGTAACGTTGTTCACCGCCCAAGTCACACTGGTGTTGCTGTTGCCTGTCACTGCCGCGGTGAACTGCTCCGTTTGCCCAAGTTTCACGGTCGCTGTCGTAGGACTGATCGTCACGGTAACCGTGCTTGACCCGCCGCCGCATCCGCAGGTCCAAGCCAGCGCAAACAGAATTACGCTCCAGAGTGACGACCGTGACGTCGCCATCTCTTCTCCCCATTTCCAGCCACTGGTTCCCGTCGGTTCTCTCATTCCTCTCCCCGTTCTCCGTTCAAATGGCTTTCCCAAAAACGCTTATGTCGCCAAGATTTCCCTAAAATGTGCGGCTGACTGTAAAACGAAACGTAGATCGTCTTTCATGGAAGTAGATGATCTGCGGGTTTTTCAGCAGTTCGTCCAAAGTCGGAACGATCTGTTGCTGGTACACATTCGGGGGAAGCGAGTTCTTGACCGCGTCACTCAAATAAAATGTCCCCGCGGGCGCTGTGACCTGATGGGAATAGAGCGTGGGATTGATTGCCCAGTAGAGCCGGAAAGGAGCCTGCACAATCGGCAGTTGAACGACGAACTCGACGCCTGTCGAGGTTCGGGGAGCAAAGTTCGAGCCTGGCGCCAGAACGATGGATCTGCTTAAGGTTGCGTTCGGGAATTGTGACCGGAGTTGATCGTAACCATTCGGATCCAGATTCAGCTCGCTGCGGCGGAGAATCCCGTTCACCCCGGCATCCGCAAACAAGGCCATAGAGACGGGACCGGCAAGAGGAATGCGGTACTCCGCGTTTCCGACAACTTGCGTGTCGCCGCCCGGATACACAATCGTATAGGTGAGCAACGGAACGGAGAGAGTCTTTGTAAGCGGTACACCGCCTCCGCTGAGGGTATTCGGCAACTGGAAGGAAATGTTGGAACTGGCCTCCACGGGGACAAATGCGATAGGCGAAATAGTGCGGATGTCGAACCCTCGAACGCTGTCCTCGCCGCCCGTATAGAAGCGGCTGTAGGGAGATACCTCAACCCCTCCGTAACCCGTCGTGAACGCAGTTTGCAAACGGAAACCCAAAACATTGCGTCTGTGGTTTACGGGGCGAAAATACTTGGCTTCAAAAACCTGAGTTACCGACCTAGTGTTTCCTCCAAGCCCCTCGATGGCAACCGAATAGAAAAGACTCTTGCCATGCGTGGGATTGTTGGGATTGTCGATCGTGTTATAGGAGAGAGTCGGAGTGATCTTGCTGGATTTGATTCCCTCTAAGGCGCTGGGGCCGGCGAAGGAGCGGTATTGCAAGGTTTGAAAGAGCACCTCGGCGGAGTTCGAGAGCCCGGTGATGTCCGTGATCGTATAGCTGTAGGTCAGACCTAACCGGGCAAAGGAAAATTTCTTGAGGGGATAGCTTAGAAACACCGTGGCGCCTTTGGAGTTTTGCGTGTAGTTCTGCGCCGTCGTCGGATTGATACTTACCTGCTGGTTCTCTAGTATTGATAGTTCCTGTTGCTGGTTGTAGCGATAGCGGTTGAAGAATGCGGTGAAGCCAGTGTTGATGGGCCGATCGAAAATGTACGGCTCTGTGAAGCCGAAAAGGAAATTCGTTTGCCGTTCTCCAAACTGTCCGCTGAGACTAAGGGTTTCGCCCAGCCCAAGAAAATTGTTTGTTTGATATGTCAGGCCCACAAAACCGCCGGCGAGGCCGCTCAAACCGCCATTGAGACCAATCGACTGCTTCCCTTTCTCTTTTAATTTCAGGTTCAGATCCACCGTGCCTTGTTTGGTGTTGCGCTTGATGTCCACTGCCTTCTCCGGCTCAATCCGCTCAAAGTAGTCGAGTTGGTTCAAACGCAGGATGCTGATTTCCCAAGCCCGCTTGTTGAACAACTGGCCTTCATCAATCAACAATTCGCGGCGAATCACCTTGTCGCGCGTCGTCGTGTTCCCGCTGAATTCGATTCGTCGCACGTAATATTGCTTGCCTTCGTCGAATCGCATGGTCATGTTGATTCGCTTGGCCGTCTCGTCAATCTCGGTGTCCGGCTGCGGAACAAAGTCGATGAACCCGTATTGACCGTAGATTTTGTTGTAGTCCTCGATCGCCTTGCGAACCTTGCTGGCCGAAAAAACATCGCCTTGCTTGAGTGGAAACGCGTTTTTGAGCGCGTCGGCCTTCAGAGAGAGAGATTTGTCGGGATCGGAGCTGACGACCTTCAGAGTCCCCATTGTGTAGCGATCACCCTCTTCTATAGGGATCGTGATATTGATCGCTTTGCCCGGAACTTTGCCGGCGAGGGGTATGCCATACCGGTTCCCCATGGAATCGACGTTTTGAAGAACGGGATCAAGGATCACCGCCTTGAAATACCCGTTGTCCTGATACAACCCCCTGATTCCAACTTCCACATCTTCGATCAGCTTTTCGTGGTCGTACGTCTTGGAGAGCACGTTGATCTCGGTAAAGTACAAAGGGATGGAATAAGGCCGGTCATGCCGCATGGCCCGAATTAGTTTTCGATCGCTGAAGGCGTGATTGCCGGTGAATAATATTTTCCCGACCTTGACCTTGGGCCCTTCGTCGATTCGAAATGTAAGAATGACCGCATTGCTGGACGCGATACGCTCATACTCTGGAGTGACCTTTGCGAATTGCCGACCGTGCTCACCGAGAAGTTCCTGCAACACGACGTCGGCTTTCTTGATGCGTGTCGGGTCGAACTGGCTTTCCACCGTCAGGCCAACTTTTTTCTCCTTGAAACGATCCAGAATGTCGGATTCCGAAATCGAATGAATGCCTTCATAGCGGATGCGCCGAATGACGGGACGTTCCTTGACCTCAAAAACCACGATCCTCCGATTGGGATTCGTGGGCGATGGCTCCACAATTAGCCTGACGTCCTCGAGCAATTGCGTATTCCAGAGGGCTTGAAAATCCCTGCGCAAAGACTCTTCGTTATATGGGTCGCCGACCCGGCTAAATATTCGCGCCTGCAGGGTGTCTGTCCGGATGCGCCGGTTACCCACAAAATCGATCCGCTCAATCACAGCGGTTCCCTGAGCGCTTGCGCCTCTGGCAAAGACCGCTCCACCAACGTTTAGCAAAACGAAGCATCCGATCATGTTCCAAAGCCTGTTCACCTTCCCGTGTAGTCCCTTAAACAAGAGCACGCCCCGCCCGTGGCCCGATCGCAACTCAATTTGGTATTTGCTTCGTCGTCCGTGATGAGAGACGCGCTGCTTGCTGTCAGACGACAGACCTTACCTGCAGGATGGCTGGAAGACCGTCAATATACGTCACCATTCGTAAAGTTCTGTAAGGACAACCCCTAGGAGGGAAAAAGCATCTCTGGGCACAGGAACTTTTCAAGGGGTGAAGGGGGACAGTAGGAAGTTCGTTAAAAGCTCTTATTTTCCAATTGGACTCAGCCTATGATCTCGAGCGTCACAAAACGTCCCGGCACGGCTCTAGTCGCGTCACGAACTGAACCAATGAAACGCGTCTTGCTCGTCGATGATGATATTTCGTTGTGTAATCTCTTGAATGAATACCTCGGCCGAGTCGGATTTGAAGTCGAATCCGTGCACGACGGCCGTGAGGCGCTCGAGCGCATTTTCTCGGGTAACTATCTTGCTGTGGTCCTGGATCTTATGTTGCCGGGCATCATGGGTTTGGACCTCCTTCAGCAGATCCGCGCAAAATCAAATATTCCCGTTCTCATTCTGACTGCTCAGGGAGAAGAGATTGACCGCATTCTCGGCTTGGAGGTGGGAGCAGATGACTACCTCGCCAAACCATTCAATCCTCGAGAGCTTACCGCGCGCCTCAATGCCGTTCTTCGGAGGGCCCAAGGACTTGCGAGTCAGAGCAAAAACAGATTCGATTCCGTGAAACATGCGGATTTGCTGTTCGATCCTGCCGCCCGTGCGGTCCGGTGCGCCGATTCCGTTTTGCATCTCACAACCGCGGAGTTTGAACTCCTGCGCGTGCTCTTGAAAAATGCGGGACAAGTGGTGTCCCGCGACGAGTTGGCTCAGGATGCTTTCGGCCGGTTCTTTTCTCCCATGGACCGGAGCATTGATCTGCACATCAGTCATCTGCGGCGGAAGCTTGGCCGGTTTCCAGACGGCTCGGAAAGGATTAAGGCGATCCGAGGCGTGGGTTACATGTGCGCCTATCCCGCAGGGAGAACTTCAGCCTAACAACTTAAAATGCGATTCATTTACCTGAAGATCTTTGTCTGGTTCTGGATCGCTATGATTGCGGTTGGCGTCACCTTGGGGTTCGTCGTCGCGAAAACAGAGGACCAGTCGCAGGGCAGCCCCTGGCGCCAAGACCTGGCCACGTTGTTACCTCCCCAAGCGGAGAGAATCGTCGAGGTTTTCGAACAACGAGGTTCCGAGGCATTAAGACAATATGAGAAGAAGGGAACGGGTCCCTTCCGCATTCAGGTTCATCTCTTGAACGATCAGGGGGAAGATCTGGGGGAGGACCCTTCTTCACCGGAAATCAAGGAACTCGCCAGACGTGCCAGGCAGTCCGGCAAGGTGGAATTTGCGGATGACAGAAAAAATCATGAAGCGGCGGTTGGGGTTGCTGGCCCAAGCGGCCGCCGGTATGTGTATGCGCTGGCGATCAGTCCCAATTTGTCGGTCCCGCCCGTTTTAAATGCCCGTCCTCGTACCCAAATCATTCGAATTCTCGCGGTCCTCGGAGCAGGTGGCTTTGTCTGCTTTTGGCTTGCGCGCTATATAAGCTCACCGGTGGGCGAATTGCGCGCCGCCACTCGCGCACTGGCCGGAGGAAATCTGGGCGCCAGGATAGCACCCAGTGTGTGCCGAAGAAGCGATGAACTGGGAGACCTCGGAATCGATTTCAATGCCATGGCGGAACGCACGCAATCCCTGTTGGAATCGCAACGCCGCCTCTTGCGTGATATTTCGCACGAACTCAGATCGCCGCTGGCGCGCCTCCGAGTCGCACTCGATCTTGCAAAGGAGGGCGCAGACCTTTCTTCCCTTCGTGCACATCGAAGAATCGAACTCGAGGCTGAGAAACTTAACGACATGGTCGGCAACCTTTTGCGATTGTCACGCCTTGAGGCCTTGGCCGACCTGCCCGACAAATCGCAAATTGACCTGGCCCAACTGGTCCACCAGGCTGCCGATGAGGCGGCTTTGGAGGCAGTGCAGAACGGGCGAAGCGTGAAAGTTTTGCAGGCTGACTCCTGCATGATCCTTGGGAATGAACATCTATTGCACAGCGTCTTGGAGAATCTGATACGAAACGCCATACGCTACACTCCGGAAGGCACGGCTGTGGAATTGGATCTTTCAAGACAATTCTCTGCTGGCGCCTGGCAGGCTGTCCTTTTCGTAAGCGACTGCGGTCCAGGCGTTCCACCGGCTCATCTCACCGACATTTTCGAGGCCTTTTTCCGGGTTGAGGATTCCCGGAATCGCGAAACAGGTGGCACAGGTCTGGGGCTTTCTATCGCACAACGCGCCGTCCATCTTCACGGCGGAACCATTCGCGCCATGAACATGGCTCAGGGTGGTTTGCTAATTGAGGTGCGGCTGCCGCTAGGCAAAGCCCACGAGTTCAACTTCGAAAGCCAGAATCCTTTTCAACAATTCCCTACTTTCTGAACGCCAAAGGCGCGGATGATGTTGCAGAGCCAAACAAACGGCGACAGGTGCGAGCGCCGTGAGTGCAGTAGGCGGCGAGCACTACTGTCCGCTAGACGGATTCGGCTGGTAAGTTTTGATCGCTCGCGATTGGTTCGCATATTGGGCCCTTTTTCAGAAAACCCCGTTTCTTTTCTTATTCCATTCCACTCGCGCCCGCTTGTAAGGCACTTGTAAGTTCACTCCTTACGGAAGACTTACAGGAATGCGCACAACGTTCCGAGGGATCCCTGCGTCTTGATTGATTGAAGACGATTTCTCCACAAGCGTTAAGAGGAACTCCAAATGCACGCCGGTAGGAATGTGTTTACTGCTAGAGCAGGAAGGGACGCAGGACAGTCTGGTCAACCGTTTCGGGAAGCCAGGCGCCCCGTAGAGATGAGACCTTGAATTCCGTCATCCCCGGTTTGTGCACCACCCGTAACTGGAAAGTTTCACCGCAAGCACAATGGACTCGAGGCAAATGAAATGCCGGGCAGCCGTTTTTATGGCAATCGATGGTCAATGCTGTTTATCGGAGCAGCTCTTTTCGTCGGTGGTTGTCCAAAATCGAGACCGGCTCGAGAGCAGAGCGCCGCGTACCAGGCACCTCAAGACCCAGACGCAGCGCTCGACTACTACCAGAAGGCGTTAAAGGTCAGTCCGGCCAATGCGGAATACAAAATTCAAGCCAGCCGGTTTCGAATGGAAGCATGCCAGTTGCATATCCAAAGAGGGCAGGTCTCCCGCGTTCAAGGAAAACTGCAAGTTGCTTTAGATGAGTTCCGACGAGCCCTCGAGATCGATCCGAGTGACGCCGCGGCTTGGCAGGAGTTTCAGGCGACGCGTGAGCTCATCGACGGGCCTCCCACGAAAGAACAGCGAACGCCCAAAGGTCCCCGCGCCTCGGAACTCGCGGAGGGACCGCCGGAGGTAAAACCTCTCTCCAGTGCGCCGATCAATCTAAGGATGTCCAATGACGCCAAGGTGGTCTTCGACACGGTAGGAAAATTGGCAGGCTTGACAGTGATCTACGACCCCGATCTGCCGGGACGGCGCATCTCCGTGGAGCTGACGAACGTCACTTTCGAGCAAGCACTCGACATCATTTCTCTCGAAGCAAAAACATTTTGGAAGCCGGTCACAGAGAACGTCATCATGGTCATTCCCGATCAGGCGCAGAAGCGTCGCGACTATGAAGAACAGGTCATTCAAACCTACTACCCCTCGAATGCTGTACTCCCACAAGATCTTACCGAGCTGGTGACAGGGCTGCGCCAACTGCTCGACCTCAAGCGCATCCAGCAAGTCAACTCGCAAAACGCCATTGTCATCCGAGATACGCCGGACAAACTGGCGCTCGCGGCAAAAATCATGCATGACTTGGACAATGCCAAGCCCGAAGTCGTCATTCAAGTGGAGGTACTCCAAGCACGCATTGACCGGACACATAAGCTGGGCATAACACCAGACAGCACAGCTACGCTTTCCTATTCGCCGCCGAGCAGCTCTTCGACCACCAACACAAAGTCCCCCCTAGGCCAACTCGGACATCTCGCGACGGATTACAGCGTCACCCTGCCCGGTGCCACTCTCAACGCGCTTCTGAGCGACAGCACCACACGGATCATCGAGAATCCGGAACTTCGATCCGTGGACGGGCAGCCTGCCAAACTGCGTGTTGGCGACCGCGTGCCTGTTGCCACGGGAAGCTTTCAAGCAGGGTCAACCACTGGCATCAACCCGCTCGTGAACACCCAGTTTCAATATATCGATGTTGGGGTCAATGCCGACATAACACCGCACGTCCATCCCAATCACGAGGTCAGCATGAAAGTGGCGATCGAAGTCTCTTCCGTGACCGGCTTCACAACCATCGGGGGGATTCAACAGCCAATCATCAGCCAGCGCAAGATTGAGCACGAAATTCGATTGAAAGATGGGGAAGTAAGCATTCTCGGCGGATTGTTCGAGCAGGTCGACACAAAGTCGCTTACGGGCTGGCCGGGGCTCGGACACGTTCCCATCCTTCGCTACCTCTTTACGACGGATAGTACCGACCACCAGGACAACGAAGTCCTGATTGTACTGATTCCTCGCATCGTCCGCCTCCAGGCCCTGCTCCAGGCTGATCTCCGGCCGCTCAGTTCCGGCAGCGAAACCAACATTCAAGTGCGTCGAAAAGAGAATATCCAGACCCCCGCGCTCCCGCCAATGGTGACCGAACCACCGCCCAATCCAATAGATCCGTCTTCAAGTGAAGCCGGGAACTCCCGGCCGAAACCCACCGCCCGCATAGCCTTTCTACCGGTCGTCGGCCGGTTGAGCATCGGGCTCACCACTACCATTGATGTGGTTGTCGAAAACATTCGAGATCTGTATTCGATTCCACTCCTATTGCAGTACGATCCGCAGGTCGTCAGCGTCGAAGAGATTCATCAAGGAACGTTCTTGTCTGAAGGAAAGCAGGAGATTACGATCGTTGAACGTGTTGATAAAGAGCATGGGCAAGCAGTGATTTCTGCAACGCGGCAACCAAACACGGCCGGAGTAAACGGCTCAGGTACGTTGGTGTCTATCGTTTTGCGCGCCATCGGTCCGGGTTCTTCGCGTTTATCGATCGTGCAAGTAAATGCCAGAGATTCTAAACAGCAACAAATCCCTGTCCTTACAGGAGAAGCCTCACTCACCGTCAATAAATGAAAGGACGAGCCAACCGCCGCGACATGGCGCGCGTCGAAACAGTAAACTGGCTGCGGAGGCAATCGTTTGATAATTCTCGATAGTCTCGCCCGAGAGTGGAAGGCCTATCTCTCGCCAAGATTGTGGATTCTCGGTGTCCTGCTGCTCGTATTGGTAGCTCTAGCAATGCTCCAATATAATTGGATCGATCAGGTCGCGCAAGCAGAGCGGCAGCGCGCAAAAGCGAATCTAACGACAGCCCTGTCCGACTTCGAGAGGGATTTCGATTTCGAGATCACCCGCGTCCTTGTCACTTTCCAGTTTCCTGCCGTGAATTTAACCGACTATTCGGAACGCTATAAGGAATGGCTCCGCCGCTCTCCCTACCCGAAGTTGATTCGTGGTGTGTACATTCTGGAAACAGGAAAGTCTCGGCCACTAGTAAAGGATGTCATCCCAGGACAACCCACCATCCGCCGTGCGGAATGGGAACGAGTTTTGCCAAACTTGACGTCACCGTTGAGTCCCACGACCACGGCCACGTCTCTGCCTGGCGGTCCGGTGAGCGTTCAACTGTTCTCACAGGGAGGGCTGATACGGTCTTGGGGCGTGCCAGGTCCCGGCGTCGTCATCGATGGAAATCCCGCATTCATTGTTCCGTTTATGCCGTCTGTGGGTGGCGTTGCGAGGCGAACAGTAACGCACCTTTCTCGGGTGGCTCCGCCCTTTGTAGGAATCGGAAGCCCATCTCTACTGTCGCCGCGATTGGCAGTGGTGGTTTTGGACGCCAACTATATAAAGGCGACAGTTTTTCCGGCTTTGCTAAAGCCTCGTTTCCCCAATGGTACGGCCTCAGATTATGACATTCTCGTTGTGGACAAGCAGCGTTCCGGGCCAGACCGAATCATCTTCCAGTCGGAATTGGCGCCGCCAGAAAACCAGTTTGTGCATCCGGATGGGACCATCGGGCTCTTCACCATTCGCATGGATTGTTTCTTCCCCTCCCCCGCCACAGGAGCCACCGCCATCGCAGACACGTCGTACGCTTTCGACGCTCGATCGAACTCGTCCGCTTCCCATTCGAGTGGGCCGGAGATTGTTGGCATAGCGCCGAAAATTCCTATGCTCGCAGACGCAGATCCTCTACCCGAAATTCTGAGCCGAACAGCAACCAGTTGCGACAATTCCCATCCATCTCTAACCAGCAATTCCACGGGGGCCTGGGAACTTCTGGTGCGATATCGCGCGGGTTCGCTTGACCAAGTCATGGCCACCTTCCGCCGCCAGAATCTTTTCATCAGTGCTGGCGTGCTCCTCGTATTGGCTCTCGGAATATGCATGTTGGTTATCATGACGGAACGGGCGCGTTCTCTCGCACAATTGCAGGTCGATTTTGCTCTCGGAGTTTCGCACGAATTGCGCACTCCCTTGACGGTCATCCGTGTGGCGGCAGACAACCTTAAGAAAGGCATGGTGGAAAACGCCGAGCAGGCACACGCGTATGGAGAGATCATAGACACCCATGCCTTGGAACTATCGAGCATGATTGAGGAGACACTGGCGTTTTCGCGCGTACAAGCGGGCTCGCTCATCGGCAAACGTGTCCCCGTTTCCGCCGAACAAATTGTCAGATCCTCACTGGCGAACTGCGCGGCAGCGCTGCAAAATGCCCGGATAGAAGTCGAGGTACACGTTGCCGAAGATCTTCCGCTGGTCGAGGCGAATATTCGCATGGTCAACAGATGCCTGCAAAACCTCATCCAGAATGTTGTCAAGTACGCGGCTGTGGGGCAATGGATGGCGATTCGGGTTGACACGGTGACCTTGGCCGAAGGGGAGAGGGTGCAAATCTCCGTCGAGGACCGAGGCCCCGGCATCTCTCCCGCCGATCTTCCCCACATTTTCGAACCTTTCTACCGAGGCAGAGACGGAGAGGCTTCGCAGGCTCCCGGGGTCGGCCTGGGCCTCACCTTGGTCAAACGAGTCGTGGAAGCACACTCAGGAAGAATTGCAGTGAAGTGCTCGGACAGAGGCGCTTTGTTCTCCCTCCTCTTGCGCCCTTACTACCCTCGGCCGGAATCCCGGAAGGCGGTGTAGCCGTGAGTCGAGGGATATTGCTCATCGAAGATGAGGCTACGTTGTCGCTCCTTCTCCGCGAGCGGCTGGAGAAGGAGGGATACTCGGTCACAACCTGTAAGGACGGCGAGCAAGGTTTGGCATGCGCGGTCGGCGGAAGTTTCGATCTCCTCCTCCTGGACGTTAAGTTGCCGGGCAAAAATGGATTTGAAGTCTGCCGTGAGCTGCGCCGGCACTGTAGTAATTTGCCGGTATTGATGCTTACCGCCAGAGGCGAGGTGAAAGATCGAGTCAAGGGCCTAAAGGTCGGCGCAGACGATTATCTCACCAAGCCTTTTGAGGTCGCAGAGCTTCTGGCGCGGATCGAAGCCCTGCTTCGGCGTGCACAGAATCGACCGCCGCAACTGATCGATTCCCTGTTCTGCTTCGGCAACGTGATCGTAGACGTCGGCAGAGAAGAGGTCCTCCGTGATGGCTCGCCGGTGGAGCTTACCGCCAAGGAGTTCGGCCTCCTGCGATATTTCATTTCCAAGCCGGGCGAGCGACTGTCCCGGCAAGTACTTCTCAGAGAAGTATGGGGCTATGCCCATGCCCTGAATACACGCACGGTCGACCTGCACGTAGCGCAGTTGCGGCAGAAGCTGGAAGTAAATTCCCGGGAACCACGCCACATTCTCACGGCATTCGGCTCCGGTTATAAGTTCGTTCCTTTCCCGTAGCCCTCCCGAGCGCCTTGTAAGGCACTCGTAAGCTCACCTCTTACCGAAGTCTTACACCAGCCCCGCAACGTTTGGTGCAATATCCATCATCGGATCGAATTGGACGGCTTCGAGCACTCGATCTGGCCGCGGTTCGATCGATTGGATTTGAAAGGAGATCGACTCAATCATGAAACGTACAGTGATTCTTATGCTGGCAACTGCATCCTGTTTGTTTGCCCAGGATGGCGTGAACGCAGTCCATTATGAAACGGCGGGGCCTATAGGCAGAATTGCTTTGGCAGGAATCACCGGCGCCCCGGGAGCGCCGGTGCCGGGCGCGCCGTACACCGCCACCGCCACCACCAAGTCCATCCAAACGCTGGCTGATGGCAATCAGGTCTATCAGACCAGCACGGGAACGATCGCTCGAGATTCACAGGGGCGGACGCGTCAGGATGCTCCTCTGCCGGCAGGGGGTGATTCCTCGGCAGAAGCGCCCCACCTTGTCTTCATCCAAGACCCCGTGACGCACACGTCTTATATTTTGAATTTGACCGACAAAACCGCGCAGAAAACGCCCTTGCCCGCGAGCACGGCTGGCCCCTCCGCCGCCTCCGCTGCGCACGGAGAAATCTTCATGCGATTCGAGGGCTCCGGGACGGGCAACGGATTATCAGCAGATACCCCGACCTTCGTACGGCACAGCTCGCCGGGCAGCGAGCCGGCCGCCACGGAAGACCTTGGTTCCCAAACCATGGAAGGCCTCCGCGTGAATGGAGTGCGCACGACGCAAACGATTCCTGCCGGCCAGATGGGCAACGCCAAACCATTCACGATCGTCAACGAAGTCTGGACGTCTCCGGATCTCAAGACGGTCATCTACAGCAAACGGAGCGATCCGCTCGTTGGCGAGATGGTCTATCAACTGACCGATATCGCACGCGCAGAACCTGACTCCTCCCTGTTCACGATCCCGGCGGACTTTCAGATTGTCGACGGCCCCAAACCTATCGCCTTCGGATCGATCCGCGAGTAACCCGCCGCCCTGCGGACGCTGCTCGGAACCATGGATATGGCTACTGACGCCCGCTCAGCTGCTCGCTCCCAATTCGATGGTCGGTCGGTAGCAGCTGGGGGGCCCGAACTCAGAGCTTCTCACAATGAGGAGAACACGGTCGTGAACGCAGAAGGATGGAGCTTGGGAAGGAACAGGCCAAACACTCGCTTGGGCTTCGCCGTACATGTGCTGGTCGCTATCTGTGCAAGCATTCTTCTTGCGCATTTCCTGGTCGGAATAGCGCTAAGTCTGATGTTTGATTCTATGGGATGGTAACCGGTACTCCGGATGCGTCCGCTTCTTGAATAAGGATGGTCTTCGAGCCATGGACCCGCCCTTCCTCTTCAAATCCGTCATGGCGGACCCGCAACTTTCGGTCTCCGTATTGTCCGTGGAATTGACAATGGACAGCGCGCCCAGCGCGCTCTCTCTCGTTCTCGACCAACTCATGTTCGTGATCAGGAAATCCCATTGTGTAAACGGAGAGGAACGAGACGTCGAGATCGCTATTCGGGAAGCCTTGGATAACGCAATTCATCACGGCAATCGTCGTGACCCGAGCAAGCGCATCCATATCAGGTGTCGCTGCGAAACCCGGCGGGAAGTGCTGTTGGTTATCCGTGACGAAGGACAGGGGTTTGACCCTTCAGAGGTGGTGTACCCGGCGATCTCCGTCAACGGCAAGGACCTCAGCCAACGAGGTCTCAACCTGATGAGACAGTACATGGACGAAGTTCATTTCGAGCGGGCTGGCACGGAAGTCCATATGTGGAAGCGTTGCAAGATCGCGCACGGCAATTTCTCGTGACGGTAGTCCCTGCGATTGTGGCAACCTCCAGTTAGTGAATTGCTGTGCAAGACTGGCCGCAAGGTCGGCAAAGCTTCTGGTTACGGGCCATGACAAGACCCATCGCACGCCAGAGACCACACGGGAGTTAAAGCTAAAAAACCTGAGCGAGGATGCCCTTCTTCTCCGATTCGCGCCTCGTGCAGGACCTTAGTGGCAGGTCGTTCGGTCTGGGCTTGCTGTGCTTTCGCTGAGTCGAGCTGCTTGCATCATGAGGTAATTCCGTTCTGGCATGCTCGTCGCCCGACCGGCTGCGATTCGATAGTGAGTGATCGCGTCCTTATGGTCACCGGCCATTTCCAGTAGGTGGGCGCGTACCGCGTCGAGACGATGATGGTTAGAAAGGCGCGCATCGGAGTCGAGCGCTCCAAGAAGCTCAAGTCCCTTGGATGGACCGTGCACCATGGCTACGGCGATGGCGTGATTGAGCACGACCACGGGATTGTCCGACATACGTTTTAGGAGTTCGTATAGCGCCAGGATTTGGGGCCAATCAGTATCTTGGGCGCGCGCAGCCTCATCGTGGACGGCAGCAATTGCTGCTTGTAATTGGTACGGGCCAACAGAGCCCCTGGGCAATGCGGCTGAGAGAAGCGCCACTCCCTCCGCTATCTGTTGCCGATCCCAGAGCGCCCGGTCTTGCTGTGCGAGCGGGATCAACTCGCCCTCAGTGCCTGTTCGCGCAAGCCGGCGGGCATCGGTCAGCAACATGAGTGCGAGCAACCCAGTGACTTCCGCGTCGTCCGGCTGCAGAGCGTGGACGGTCCGGGTAAGGCGCATCGCCTCACGCGACAGGTCGCCTCGCTGCAGCTGAGGTCCGGCGCTGCTCGTGTAACCCTCATTGAAAATGAGATACAGGACGTGTAGTAGAGCGCGTAGGCGTTGCGCTCGCTCCTCGGAAGTCGGCAGTTTGAATGGAATGCCAGACTCCTTGATGCTTTGCTTGGCCCGGCTGATCCGCTGCGCCATCGTCGCTTCGGGCACAAGAAACGCGTGCGCGATTTCCGCTGTGGTTAAGCCTCCCACTGCGCGTAATGTGAGGGCAATCGCCGAAGCCAGAGTCAACGCGGGATGGCAGCACATGAAGAGAAGCACCAACGTATCGTCTTCTTCTGTTGCAGTCTCGATAGCAGTCCACTCTGTTGCATTGACCGCCTCCAAGGCCAACTCACTTTCGCGACGGCGGCGAGCCATCTCAGTGCGCATATGGTCGGTCATCCGCCGGGAGGCGACGTGAATGAGCCAGCCGCGAGGATTGTCGGGCACGCCTTCCCGCGGCCATTGAACAACCGCTGCCATCAACGCCTCCTGAACGGCATCCTCGGCGGTGGCGAAGTCATGGGAACGGCGGATGACCGCGCCGAGCACCTGCGGCGCGAGTTCACGCAGCAGATGCTCGGAACGGGACTCTAAATTTAACAACTCGTTGGTCACAGCAGTTCGTCGGGCCGCACGCTCATCATGACTTGCCGCACTTCGATCGGCATATTCAAGGGAGCCCCGCCGGGTCCCGGTGCCGTCGACGCCCTGGCCGCGATCACATAAGCTCGGTCCGGCGTCTCAACGTCAACGATCCAGTAGCCGGCGAGAAACTCCTTGGACTCCGGAAACACGCCGTCAGTGGCCGGCGTCCCATCTTTGCGGGCCCGCACAAGCTTGGCCTGATCTGGAAAGGCCAAACCTTCAACGGCCAGTAACTCTCCGGATT
>Ga0210405_10002869_pt1 | contig 17485 bp, 18 predicted proteins | sample IncBWH11MmetaG_FD_155492 | JGI IMG/M metagenome (GOLD analysis project Ga0210405, IMG submission 155492) | Forest soil microbial communities from Barre Woods Harvard Forest LTER site, Petersham, Massachusetts, United States - Inc-BW-H-11-M | ecosystem: Environmental > Terrestrial > Soil >... | reverse complement strand
GGGATCGTTGCCCAGGTGCTCGTTGGTGATCTCCCTCAATGCCTGGTAAACCCATGAGCGTGTGGTGCTGTCGAGCGACGGATCATAGGCCAAATCGATCAGGCCGGGCACAGCCAGCATGCGCTGCTCGCGGGTCAGCATGCCTGACTTGGCGAGGCTGCATCCGGCGCGCTCCCGCACTTCGAGGGAAGGATCGTTGCGGAAAACGTCCAGGAAGTCTTTGATCGTGTCGTCGGTGCCCAGATGCGCAATGCCCTCGACGGTCCAATGCCGCGTCTTCTCGTTAGGGTCGTGGAGGTAGCCGCGAAGAAATTCGTGGATCCTCTCCAGTTCGACGCCGCGATTGGCCAACATGCCTAGCTCCCACATGGCAAAGGGACGCCAGCTTGGAGACTTCTCTGCCTCCGCCATCAGGTGATCAGCGGCCTCATCCGTTTTCGCGATTTTGTAAACGGCGAGGTTGATCTCGATGGCCGCGGCTCTCACTCGCAGGTCATTGGAGTAGAGCGCCGTCAACTGCAGATCATCAATTTTGTTGGTGAAGTGCAGCTTGCCATGCCAGTCATCGACCATCTTGTTGATCATATCGGTGGCGCCGTGGTCGTGATTGATGGCTGCTCCGAGCAGGAATTCGGCCTGCGCCTGCGGAGGTTGGGTCATGGCCCACTCGCGGTTGTGTTCGGAAAGCTGTCCGTGGTCCGCCGGGACTGCGTGCCCGGGAACGGGAATCTGTTCGCCGGAGGTGACCGGCGGAGTGTTCTGCGACGCGCAAGTCCCAGCGAAAGCTATAGCGGCGATCACGAGCAGGAATGCCGTCTTCGGGCAGTCACGATCAGAGAGTTGCACCATATGGCTCACCTCGGGAAACGCTCAATTGAGCCTAGGGCGCGCCCTTCCGGCGGACAAATTACTCTGGTCATATTCGGATGGATCGAGCCCGGAACAGCTGTCTGAACGGAAGGGGCTGCAATTCGCGTTTATAATTGATGGAGCGTCCCAACCGCCTTCTGCGGAGCCCTCTTCCCTGGCGGGTATAATCCATCATGGCGAGCTTGCGCCAACAAATTGCAACGACAGCTCTCACGCTGACCAAGTTTCGCGACTTGATGAAGCGCATGCAGGAGAGCCGTCCGCAAGACGATCTCACCATCGTCAAGAAAGCCTACGACTACTCCCTCAAGCACCATGATGGGCAGACCCGCGCTTCGGGAGAGCCTTACTTGGTGCATCCGCTCGAAGTCGCGCTGGTACTCGCGGAAATGAAAATGGACCCGGTGGCGGTCGCTGCCGGCCTACTGCACGATTCGGTTGAAGACACATCCGTCACGATTGCCGACATCCGCAAAGAGTTTGGCGAGCAGGTCGCGCACATTGTCGAGGGCGTCACCAAGATCAGCAAAATTGATTTCGCCACTCGCGAGGAGCAGCAGGCGGAAAACCTGCGCAAGATGATGCTCGCGATGGTGGATGACATCCGGGTGGTGCTGATCAAACTTGCCGACCGGCTGCACAATATGCGTACGCTCGAGCACCTCCAGCCCGACCGCCAGCACAAAATCGCCGAAGAGACGCTGGAGATCTACGCGCCGATTGCGCACCGGCTGGGTATGGGCAAAATTCGCGGAGAACTGGAAGACTTGGGTTTCCGCTTCCTCGATCCCCTTGGCTATGAGCAGGTGGAGAAGTCGGTCAATGCGCGGCGCAAGCAGGGTGAGGCGTTCCTCGCCAAAATGCAGGGGATCATCACCGACAAGCTGAAAGAGGCCGGCATTCAGGCGCGGGTTGAGAGCCGCATCAAGCGCGTGTTCAGCATTCACAAGAAGCTGCAGCGGCAGCGGATTTCGGTCGACCAGGTTTACGATCTGTGCGCGATGCGCGTGGTCACGCGTTCGCTGCCAGACTGCTACGCAGTGCTGGGGATCATTCATAACCTGTGGCGGCCGGTGCCGGGACGCATTAAGGACTTCATCGCGATGCCGCGGCCGAATTTCTACCAGTCGCTGCACACTTCCGTGATCACCGAGGACGGCACGCCTTTCGAGATCCAGATCCGCACCGAAGAGATGCACAAGATGGCGGAGGAGGGCATCGCCGCGCACTGGAAATATAAAGACGGCCCGGTGTCCGCGCAGGACGAGCAACGCCTCGCATGGTTGCGCCAGGTGGTGGAGTGGCAGCGGGACGTCAGCGATCCCAACGAATTCTTGTCGACGCTGAAAGTCGATTTGTATCCGGAAGAGGTTTACACCTTCACGCCGAAGGGCAAAGTAGTGGTGCTGCCGCGAGATGCTACGCCGATTGATTTCGCATACACGATTCACACGGAAGTTGGACACACGTGCATTGGCGCCAAGGTGAACGGGCGCATGGTGCCGCTGCGCTACAAGCTGCATTCTGGAGATATCGTCGAGATTCTCACCCAGCCGGGACATAAGCCAAGCCGCGACTGGCTGGGGCTGGTCAAGTCGTCGCGGTCGCGCAACAAGATCAAGCACTGGCTCAACGTTCATCAGCGCGAGCGGGCCATTGAAATTGGGCGCAAGCTGATCGAGAAGGAAGCGCGGAAGTACCGCATCGCGCTGAAAGAGATCAAAGACGAGGATCTGTTGAAGGTCGCTTCCGGCTACGGGCTGGGCAAGGCCGACGACTTGATGTCGGGGATCGGCTACGGCAAATATTCGGCGCGCCAGGTGCTGGCGAGACTGTTACCGGCAGGTGCCACTCCTTCAATCGCCGGTGATATCGAGTCCGAGGGGTTAACGTCGCAGCCCGGCGGCCTGACCAGCGTTGTGCGGCGCGTTTTCGGAGATCACAACGCGATCACTGTGCGCGGACAGGGAGACATGCTGGTGTATCGGGCGCGATGTTGTAACCCGATCCGCGGCGAAGGCATTGTCGGATACATCACGCGCGGCAAGGGCGTGGCGGTGCATTCGGTGAACTGTCCGAATGTGACGAATCTGCTTTACGAGCCGGAGCGGAAGATCGACGTGGAGTGGGCGAGAGACGACAGTACACCGACGGCCTATCCGGTGAAGCTGACGGTTTTCTGTGATGACAAATTTGGCATGCTGAAAAACATCACAGGTGTGATCGGGGATGCGAAGAGCAATATCCGTAACATCGCAGCCCACACCGCGAATAGCCAGGCGAGCGTCGAAGTTGTCCTCGACATCTCAGATTTGAAGCATCTGGAGCAGATCATTGTGGGGCTGAGAAAAATTCCCGGCGTGCACGAAGTACAGAGACTGCAAAAAATCTAAGCAGTTCTCAGTTGCCAGTTCTCAGTTCCCGGTCGGAACCCAAAATCCGGTGATCGTTCGTATGTTACCCTGAGCCCGCAGCGATCTGTTTTCGCTGAGAACTGACAACTGGGAACTGAGAACTGTTTTCATGCGCGAAATCATCTCCACTAAAGACGCCCCTCAAGCCATCGGCCCGTATTCGCAGGCCATCAAAGCCAACGGATTCGTTTTCGTTTCCGGACAAGTAGCCATTGATCCGGCAACACAGCAGGTCATTACAGGTGATGTCGCGGCGCAGACGGATCGAGTCTTGCGGAATCTGTCAGAGATTCTTGAAGCCGCTGGAAGTGGACTCGGAAAGGTCGTCCGTTGCGGTGTGTTTCTGAAGAGCATGAACGATTTCGCCGCGATGAACCAGGTCTACGGAAAGTACTTCAGTTCTGCACCACCGGCGCGGTCGACGGTTGAAGTCTCGCGCCTGCCCAAAGACGTGCTGGTCGAAATTGATGTGATTGCACTGGAGTAGAAATGAAAACCGCAGAGGGCGCAGGGGACGCGGGGAAATACTTGATTTTGGCAAAATATAGGTAGCTCTAATGTTCCCCTCTGCGTCCTCTGCGGTTTTCATCTTCGGTCTGGAAAAGTGGACCCATGATAAAGCTCAGAATCAGTTGTGCGGCCGTTCTCCTTGCGGCCGGCTTCCTGTTTGCGCAGACTTCGAATCACCGAACGACCCCGGTACGCGTGCCCAATACGAATGCTCCCACGAAAGTTACAGGCGACGGTGTCAAGACGGACTCCGGACTGCAATATTGGGACATCAAGGTCGGTACCGGCGACGAGGCGAAGAGCGGCGATCACGTGAAGGTGCACTACACCGGGTGGTTTACCACCGGAAAGAAGTTCGACAGTTCCGTCGACGCCCATCAGCCCTATAGCTTCACGCTCGGGCAAGGAAACGTTATCAAAGGCTGGGACGAGGGCGTGGCTGGAATGAAGGTGGGCGGCAAGCGGCAGTTGCGCATCCCTCCGGAACTAGCCTATGGAGAGAACGGTTACAAGGGCATTGTTCCGCCCAATGCCACGCTGATCTTTGACGTGCAGCTTTTGGCCGTCACACCGTCCGCTGCAACTCCTGCGCCAGCCAAAGAATGACTAGGGTCGAAGACACTAAGATTTCCCCAGACGCACTCTTCCCTCGTCATGGCTTGATGAAATCCGATCAGCTTTGCGGTGGATCGAGCTCTAGGCTTTCACGACTTTACCGCTGCGCAGGCAGGACGTGCAGACGCGGATCCGCTTTCCTTGGCCATTGACCTTGGCGTGCACCGGACGCAAGTTGACGTTCCAGCGCCGCTTGGTGACGTTGTGGGCGTGGCTGATGCGGTTTCCCGCTTGCGGCTTCTTGCCGCAGATATCACATTGTTGTGCCATTGGACTGCTGCTCCCAGAAAGTTTCAGATCGTGTAGGGCAAACCTAGATTTTACAGGAAGATGAACGCATTCGGCAACGGCGCCCGGGCGAATGTCGAGGCCCTTGCGCTCATCAGTTCCGGCGCCCTGCTCAAGGATGATCGGACGCCGATTCCCAATTCGAACTTCGATGATGGCTTTCGTGAGGTCCGTCTCGCAGACCCGCCATTGACTGTTCAGGGAGACATAGATTTCGTTCCCTTCATTCAAGGCAGTGCCGAAGGCACGCTATGTGAAAGCCCGGCTCGGAAGTGCCGGGTGCGCGCGAGATGAGGAACGACCTGAAAGGACGGCACGCTGATGGCTCACACCTATCCGAATGTCTTGGTTCATTGCATCTTCAGCACCAAGAACCGTTCGAACTCCATTCCCGACGATCTACGTGAGAAGCTTTCTATGTATTTTGTGGGAATCGGCAAGGGCCACGACATTCCGGTGCTTTGCGCCGGTAGCACTGCGAATCACGCGCATCTGCTGATCGTGCTTCCCGCAAGCGTGTCGTCGGCAAAAGCAATTCAGGTTCTGAAAGCAAATTCCTCGCGCTGGCTTGGCGAACACGGATTCGATTTCGCCTGGCAGGAAGGCTACGGTGCGTTCAGCGTGAGCGCGTCGAATGGCGAGGCATTAAGGCATTACATCGAACATCAAGACGAGCACCATGCGAAGCATTCCTTTGAGGATGAGTTCGTGTCGTTGTTGCGCAAGTCGAACGTCGCGTACGACCCAAAACTTGTGTTCGGATGACGCCGCAGAGCGTGGCGTACCTGACGGGACTCGTGCGTTACGTGCAAGCTTTCCCGGCACTACCGTGCCGGGCTTTCACTTCCGCCGCTGCCCGGCTGGCGCAGGTCTGTTGCAGTGTCCTCGGCTTAACTCAATTGCTCAGTCTGCGGTCACGCTAGCCTACTTAGAATGGGCGGCGTCCAAAGCTGGGCTCCTGGAACGGGGCCCCAACCACGCACCTCCTTTCCGGCTTCCTGGGGTGTCCCTATGCGATACTTATGCCATGCAGTCCCCGCTTCAATCGCCTACTGCGTCTACCGATCCCAAGTCGGTCAAAGTGCATCTCACTACCGGGGCCGGGGTGGACATCGAGTGGGGGGACGGGCATGTGTCGCATTACGGTTTTGTCTATCTGCGGGATGCCTGTCCTTGCGCGATGTGCGAGGAAGAGCGGGGCAAGACCGGACGGCGTCCGGGCGATCCGGCGACTGCGAAACAGGGGGCATTGTTGATCTTTAAGCCGACCGCAAAGCCGCTCTCGGCCGAGGGCGTGGGAAAGTATGCCATCAAGTTCTCCTGGAACGACAACCACGACCTAGGGATTTATTCGTGGAAGTTTCTGCGGGAAGTATGCCCCTGCGAAGAGTGTAAGAAGTTGCGGGATGCAGTTTAGGCGGCAGAAATCCACTTCTGGCAAATTCGGCCAGAAGTGGGGCACCCAGTTTGGTCGAACGCTGGCACGGAAGGTGTCTAAATCCTTAGTGGCGCCATGAGTTCGTCAAAGTCCAACCCGGCTGTGCAAGCAGTCGCGAGCGAGATGCTGGCGGAACTACACGCCAAGGCTGGCTGCGAACGAATTGGCCTCACCCGCGAGTCCTTCTCGACGATCCTGTGTGAAGTTGGAACCAAGTACGGCGCCTCATCAGAGGATGATGCGCGCAGCTTCTTCCTGAGCCTGCGAGTCGATGAATTGGCCTTGGCCCGGGCCTGTGCCGCTGGAGAAAACTCCGCCTGGGAAATCTTTCTGACCAGGTACCGGGAGAAGCTGTATCTCTCGGCCTTGCGCATCGCGCGGGAAGACTCGGCTGCTCGGGAATTGGCCGATACTCTATACGCCGATCTTTACGGCACAACCACCCGGGAAGGCCAGCGCGTCTCGAAGCTCGCTTCATATACCGGCCGGGGATCGCTGGAAGGATGGCTCCGCACAGTTCTTGCTCAGGAGTACGTGAACCGTTACCGCCGCACCAAGCGGCTGGTAAGTCTTGATGAAGAGTCGGAAGAGGGCGTCCAATTTCGTGCTCCTGACCCAGAGCCAGTGACCACCTCCGACAATCGGCTCGCCCGGGCGACCGACGCGGTTCTGGCTGATCTGCCTGCTGAAGACCGCATGGTCCTGAGCGCGTACTATCTGGATGACCGGACCCTGGCGGAGATTGCCCGCATGCTGGGCGTTCACGAGTCCACCATCAGCCGCAAGCTGGACAAACTGGCGAAGTCGCTGCGGAGACAGATCGTTGCCGCGCTGACCAAAGATGGCATGTCGCGGCGGCAGGCAGAAGAAGCCTTGGACGTCGATGTTCGTGACCTGCAAGTGGATATTCGGCGCAGTCTGGCGCAAGAAACCCCACCTCCAGCGTTCTCTGAGAAGAGAGTGGAAGCTCGGGTTCCGGAAGGCGAAGGTTAGGTGAAACCGGCGCGGCTGGGGCTGTGCCCGGCACGCGCGCGTAAGTTGCCTGCGAACTGGCTCCGGGACGAAGCGCGATTAAGTGAGATGGAGAAATTACCCAAAATCGTAGGAGAACGGCTGAAGGCTACGGCGGTCGCCGTGGATCATCCCGACGCGGATGTACTCACAGCGTTCTCGGAGCGCTCGCTGGCGGACCGAGAACGAAGTCAGGTTCTGGAGCATCTGGCGCGGTGTGGCGAGTGCCGGGATGTTATCGCCCTTTCGCTGCCTGCTGAGGAACCGACGGTCGCGGTGGTCCGTCCCCTTCGGGGCAGATGGCTTACCTGGCCCCGGCTTAGATGGGGACTGGTGGCGGCCGGCGTCGTCGTGGTTGGATCGTTCGGTGTTCTGCGCTATCGCGCAAGCTCGCATCCAGAGATGGTCGCTTCCTACGATGCGTCGCGATCACAGGAAATCGCGAAGGCGAAGAATCAGTCGGAGCCTTTGCCCGCCACACCGCCAGCTGCGACTAACGAGGAGAAGAAAGCTCCTCAGAACGGACTCCTGGATAGTGAAGTCAGGTCCAAACTTGCTCCTCAAGCAAAAGAGTTCGACCGCCTGGAGCAATTCGCCAAATTGCAGCCACCACCTCGGGATCAAAGGCCGGACGCTAGCGCCACAAGGGGGATGTTGCGCCCTCAAGTACTGCCCCACGGCCCCAAGGCAGCACCCACGCAACAGTGGCAGCAGAACGCAACCGCGAATGCGAATAACAATGCCTACGCGTTTCAGTCACACGCGCCTGCTCCTGCGGTGCCTGCGGAATTTGCCGGGAAGCAGTCATCGAATCAGGTTGTCGTCAGCGCGCAGGCAACTGCACCTGTGACATCAGGCTCCGCCATTGGGGGGCCAATAAGTTCCGATAAGGGATCTCAGGATCTCGACACGCTCGCGGTGAACGGTCGCTCGGTAACTGCTCTACAGCCCACTGGGGGAAATGCCGGAGCCGAGGTTGCAAGAGCCAAGCCTGCCGAGACGACGCCGAGCGCGAACGCCGCGAAGTCACAAACGATCGATGCCTATGCAGTCTCAGCCGTCAACGGCAGCAACTTCTCCCAGACGGCTCCGTTAGCTCCGGAGAATGCGCGCTGGTCGATCAATGCCCTGGGAGGTTTGCAGCGGTCTCTGGATCAGGGCAAGAGTTGGCAGGATGTCGACGTGACCGGCGCAACAGGAATGGGGACTGGAGCCAACATGCGCCTGGCCATGAAATCCTCTCGCGAAAAAGCGCTCGCCAAAGACAAGGCTGATGCGAAACAGGCGCCGGTCCTTTACCGCGCGGTGTCCGCCAACGGGCCGGACGTGTGGGCGGGAGGATCCAGCGGACATCTCTATCACTCGACTGACGGAGGCGGGCATTGGGTGCAGGTTGTGCCGACGTGGTCGGGCGTGGTGCTGACCGACGATATCGTAAGCTTGCAATTTGCTGATCCGCTGCAAGGTCGAATTGTGACATCTTCCAGCGAAATATGGACTACCGCGGATGCGGGCCAGACTTGGCAGAAACGTTAGGCTCTCAAATACTTCATCTGCGACAGTTACCTTCGTGAGTCTGTCCTTAGCTCTGCGCTAATTCCGTTACCAAAGTGACGTTTACACAAAAATGGCAGGCCTCTACTATCCAATTCGTAGTTTGGCAGTTCTGGGGGAGGGCTGCCGAGGCGTCCTGGACTGAAAAGGTCAGGGCGCTTTTTCCTTTTGTACTGTCTTTTTCAGGGGTGGCGATTCCGCTTCCATCACGCGTTCATTTCAGGCAAAGGACAAGATAGCGCTCGTCGACGAATTCCCCGTTGACATTCAGCGCCCCGCGGCTCCATGCCGAAGAGTTCAAATCCGAGAGAGCGATGAAGAGCGAGCGCGGCTGTCTGAGTACTTGTAACTGAGAGCAATACCTGTTCGCGCTGATGATGAATGCCCTCCTCGAACGCGTCACGGCAATCGCCGACGTCGAACAGAACGCCGCGAGCTCGAATCGCTGATTTCCTCGGACGTCAGAAAACGTATCTCTATAACTCCGCTACTGTGGCCCCCGGCACGTCGCACAATACCCGCCGATCTCAAGCCGGGAGATAAGCACCCGGAAGCGGCAATCCTTTTCGACCTGCTGCTTGAGTTTCTCGAAGCTGTCGCTCACGAACTCGGTGATCTTGCCGCAGCGAAGGCAAGCCATGTGGATGTGGTCACGCCCCAGACGGCGCTCGTAGTAATGACCCTCACCGTTGATGTGCATCAAGTCGAGTTCGTCGATCAATCCATGGCGCTTCAGGAGCCGCAGCGTGCGGTAAACAGTGCTGCGATCGACGCTGGCATCGATCCTCTGCGCCTTGCGGAGAATCTGGCTGGCATCCAGATGCTTGCTCGCCGTTTCCATCACGCTGAGGATGGCCCGGCGCTGCTGGGTCATACGGATCCCGCGCTCGGCAAAGTGAGCCTGCAATCGGCCCGGAACTTCGGTTTGAGGCAATGGCATGCGATGACTCCGAGGTTGTCGCAACTGGTCGCAACGAGAATGCAACGGTTTTTCTCGCCACAGCTGGACAGGGATGCAGCTTCTCCTGCATCATTGGGATGTTCCTATAGATGCGACTGAGTTGCAACTAGATTATATATTCTCCGTTCCTGCGCCTGTTCGTGGTTTCACGATGAAAACAATTTCACTCTTTTTCAGACACGCTGGGCTTGTATTGTCTGCAATGACGTTGCTTGCGCAGGGACTTCCCGCTCAGGCTCAAGAGAGCCCTTACTTCATCACCTACGATCACTATCTCGAGGAACCGGGCAGCCTCGAGGTCGAGTACTTCTCCAATTTGGCTACACAACGCGCAGGTCGAAACTTCGACGCCTATTGGATCGAGTTCGAATATGGCGCCACGGCCTGGTGGACCACCGAACTCTACCTCGACGCGCAAAGCACATTCGGCGACAGCACTATTTTCACCGGGTTCCGACTGGAAAATCGCTTTCGTTTGCTCAAGAGCGAGCATGTCATCAACCCTGTGCTTTACGTCGAGTACGAGCAGATCAGCGAAGCCGACAAGATCATGAAGGAGATAGAAGGCCACGACGTGGAAGCCGATCATGCGACGCCCAACGCTATCCTGCGACAGGGGCATAATCATGAGCTTGAGTTGAAGCTGCTGCTTTCAAGCACGCGGAACGGCTGGAATTTCGCCGTCAACCCGCTCGCGACCAAGCCTCTCACCCGCGGCGACCCCTGGGAATTCGGATATGCCATGGGAGTCAGCCGTCCCCTTGCATTGAAAGCGTCAGCCCAGCGCTGCACTTTCTGCCGGGAGAATTTCGTGGCCGGGGCCGAGATGTATGGAGGCTTGGGCGATCGTCCCAGCTTCGGCCTGTGGCAAACGTCGCACTATCTCGCGCCCGTAGTGGCATGGAATCTGCCCTCCAACTGGACGTTGAGACTGTCGCCGGGATTTGGGTTGAACGACCATAGCCACCAATTCCTGCTACGCTGGGGTGTTTCACGGGAGTTTTCCGGGTTCGCTTCGACGGTGGCCAGTTGGTTCGGAGGACGCCGATGATTCGGTCCGCTATGACGGGCGGAGGAGCGTTGCTCTTAGCTGCCGTTTTACTGGTAGCCATCGCCGACGCGCAAACCAACAACTCCGGAGAGCAGAGTCCCGCGAAGTCGGTCTATGCGGAACTGGCGAAGGTACCGGCCAAAGCCGCGGGCCGACATAATCCTCTCGAAGCAGACCCTGAAGCATTGGCGGCAGGAGCCAAGCTTTTCGAACTGCATTGCGCGGAGTGTCACGGAGCGAATGCCGATGGCGGGAAAAAAGGGCCTAGCCTGCGCGCTCAGGAAGTGCAGCAGGCGACGCCGGGTACCTTGTTCTGGCTGCTGACCAATGGCGTTGTGCGCAAGGGTATGCCGGTATGGTCCCGCCTGCCGGAGCCGCAACGCTGGCAACTGGTCAGCTACATCAAGTCGCTGGGTCCATCCCAGGCACCTCCAAAACAATAGAGCCAAAGGACTTCTGCGGTTCGAGTCTGGCTCTGAACAGGTTCGGGGCCGGCCCACCATCTTGCGACTTTTCCCTCTCCCCTGGCATCCAATTGCAGTGTTACGATAAAGAGTTAGCCTCCCGAAAGGGATGCACTCATTCAGATCGCCAAATGCGGCAGCGCCTTCCGATGGAGCGTCCGCCGAAAGCGCGACGTTTACAACATAGGAGAAGGAAAACATGGCAGGCAATGGAATCGTCGAAGTGACCGATGCGAACTTCGACCAGGATGTACTGAAATCGGACAAGCCGGTTCTGGTGGACTTTTGGGCGACTTGGTGCGGCCCCTGCCGCGCTATTGCGCCCATCGTCGAAGAGCTGGCGACCGAGTATCAGGGCAAGATCAAGATCGGCAAAATGGATGTCGACTCCAACAGCGCGACTCCCATGCGCTACAAAGTGACCGGCATTCCGACTCTGCTGGTGTTCAAGGGAGGGCAAGTTGTTGAACAGCTTGTCGGGTATCGTCCGAAAGACGCGATCGCCCAGGCTTTAAATAAGCACCTTGGGTAACAGCAATTAGCACCTGGCACTTAGCACTTAGCACTTAATTAAGAACGCCCGGGAATGTTCCCGGGCGTTTTTCCATTCTGAGGTATTCAGAAGTGGACTACAATGCTCGGCCATGGAACACCAGACTCTTCGTTATCTTCGCATGGTCGCTGTGTTGGGTGTCGTTGTTCTCATAACCACTGCAATTGCGCAAGCGAGTGATCTGGAGCGACATCTTCACGATCAGTATCGCGGGAAGATATTCGTGATCCGGGGATTCTATTCCGGCGGGCGGCTGCGGTATGACGTGGCCGGCGGGTTCGAGGGCGGCGGAAGGGGCGGTGACTGGACAACCGATGGCGTTGTTCGAGTGGACTACATCCATGTTTCCGGACGAGCCCTGAAGATCAAGGCGAAGCGGTTGATGGTGGTTTCTTCCGGCCGCAATGGGTTGCATTTCGACGCCGAAGTTGCTTCCGGACAGAAGACGCTAGAGAAGGCGGTTGTAGTCGTGGAGCTTGAAGCTCGCATGGATGGAGATAGCACGGCGGAGAAAGCGAACGCGATCTTGTCGAGAATCTTTCTGACTTCCAAAGATAACTTCGCAGAAGCAGTCCCCGAGTATTGGAGATCATGCATTACCGATGGGTTATCGGGCAAGAATGAGAGTTGCCGCTTCTCAGCGGAGATGGCCGCTGTGCCTGGCATGGCGTCGCCTGTGGCCGTCACGCATTCCTCGGACTCGCCTTCTGGGCAAAACTGTCCGCCTGGGTGCGATACACCAGCTAACACCAGCACTCAGTTTCGCGTAGGACATGGCGTAAAACCGCCGAGGGTCATTTATCAGCAGGAGCCCGAATTCAGTGATCCCGCGCGGAAAGCAAAGTATCAGGGAACAATTACGATGGGGCTGATCGTGGACAAAGAAGGGCATCCGCAGAATATTCACATTCTGAGCCCGCTTGGAGCTGGCCTCGATGCCAAAGCTGTCAAAGCTGTGGAGACGTGGAAGTTTCAACCTGCTGAGAAGGACGGCGAGACGGTGGCCGTACAGATTGCGGTGGAGGTCGACTTCCACTTGTACTGAGGGATCCGGCGATCGCTTTGTAGGCGAGACCTGAAAACAACTAGTACTTCCGTAGGACTCCTATCACCCGCCCCTGCACATCCACCGAAGCCGCCGGAACGATGATCGGCTTCATGTTCACGTTCGAAGGCTGCAGACGGATACTGTCGCCCTCGCGGTAGAAGCGCTTGAGTGTGGCATCGGTCGACTCGACCAGCGCTACCACGATGTCTCCGTTGTGGGCGGTCTTTGCCTTTTCGACGAGTACATAATCTCCGTCGAGGATAGCCTCATCTTGCATGGAGTCGCCGCGCACCTCGAGCACGAAAACTTCTTTGGAACGCACGAAATCGGCGAGCGAGATGGTCTCGGGATTCTCAACCGCCTCGATCGGCTGGCCCGCGGCGATCCGCCCCAGCAGCGGCAGGACGACTCCCGTATTCACGCTCATCGACTGCTTCAGCTTCCCCTTCGGTGGCAGAAGGTCGATGGAGCGGCTGCGGTTGTAGTCGCGCGTCAGCAGGCCCTTCTTTTCCAGATTGGAGATGTGCTTGTGGACCGTGGCCAGCGAGTTCAAGTCCAGGCCCTGGCCGATCTCTTCGAATGACGGCGAGTAGCCATGTTCGGTGACGAAACGGGAGATAAAGTCATACACTTCGCGCTGCCTGCGGGTGATGGCCATGCGCCATTATTGGCGAACAGAAGGCGAAAAAGCAAGAGCATTCTGGGTTCGTCCCTGACGCAGACGGACAGCCGTCGTAAGAAATGTTATGCACAAGGGTACGAGCCCATGTGATTCTGGTCACAGACTGCGTCGTCTGTTACGGTCAAGCTTGGCGTGGAATGATTCAGAGGTCCATCGCGTCGGGGGTGCTGCTACGCTTTGCTGGCTGAGCCTGCCGTTTGCGTTCGGGTCGACTCAGATGCCCACCGCGCAGAGATTCCAGCGCACGCCGCTCCCGATCACTCCTGCTGCCCGAGATCTCACCCCGTGATCACTCCGACTCTGTTCCTGGCGATCAACTCGACGGCCATGCCGTGTGGAGAGCAGCTTCCGTGCTGCGTCAGACAAGCACCATCGAACCCGTCGACCATGCCCGTCGAGACCAAGGCGATTCGGCCTGCTTCGGAGCGAGTGCTGGCCCTCATCACGGATATGCCTTCCTCCGGTCACGGCCGCAATATCGAGACTGCGGCGGTCAATTTCCTTTCGCCCCCTTTCGAACGAAGCACCGTCCTGCGGATCTGAGTTTTCTTTTGCGCCTGATGCATTGCACGAGCCGGCTGCGCATTTTCGCGGACCGCTCGGCTCCGTTTCCGGGCTCCAAGCCCTCTCACAAGTTTTTTCCTAAGGAGAACTTATGAAGTACAGAATGCTGGCTCTGATTCTTGCCCTGACCGTCGTTTCCTGGGCACAAACCGCAACTCAAACCACACCCTCAAACCCGCAACAGAGCACCGCATCAGAGAAATCCAAATGCGCATGCTGCGACAAGATGGCGTCGTCGGATTCGAAAGACGCCCACGCCGCTTGCATGGGTAAGCATGATGGAAAAGAGATGGCTTCTTGCTGCGCCGGCAAGGACGCCAAGTCCTGCTGCGGCGGCGAGGATGCCAAGTCTTGTATGAAGGACGGCAAGATGGCGGACTGCTGCAAAGGCAAAGACGGGATGAAGTGCGACCGCAAGGCCGGTAAGGATTGCGGCAAAGGTTGCTGTGGTTCGTCCAAGAGCGAGAAACCGGCCTGAGGGCTCTGCATACTGCTGAAACAGGCCCCAGTCAGTGGCTGGGGCCTTTTCTTTGCTGTCAGAAGCCGAGGGCGAGACGTCCTCGATACGGCCGGCGAGACCGTCGCACCCTCACATGTTTCTCGTGACTGCTGTCATGGGGCGCAGTTAAGCTTGTGCTGCTTATGAAGTGGTTCTCGCCGGTCGCCGCATTGATCGCAGGCTCCTTACTGTCTGCGGGATCTTCGAGCGCCCAGCAGGCTTGCCCTCAGCCTCCCGCGCTCGAACGAGTCGCTGGGAAGACGATCTTCACCGACCAGCAGGAGATCGATCTGGGCGACGCCATGGGCGACAGCTTGGCTCGCGAATTTGTTCTCATCGACGATCCCGCCCTCAGCGCGCATCTGGAGGATCTTGGGGCCAGGCTGGCGCGCTACCTTCCCCCCAACAATCTGCGATTCCGTTTCTTTCTCATCGACTTGCCCGAAGTGAACGCATTCAGCCTCTCAGGCGGCCGCATCTACGTGGCGCGGAAGATGGTAGCGCTCACGCGCAGCGACGACGAACTGGCCGGGGTGCTGGCGCACGAGATGGGCCACATCGTGACGCATCAGCATTCCATTCTTATGACCCAGTTGCTGAAGCGCGTGCTGGGAGTCACGCAGGTTGGGGACCGGGCTGACATCTACGACAAGTTCCAGCGCTTGCTAGAAAATGAACAGCGCAAACCGACTCATGTCAGCGGCGAGGGAGAAGGAGATCAGTACGTCGCCGACCAAGTGGCGCTGTTTGCCATGGCACGCGCAGGATTTGCCCCGCAGGCTTATGTCGACTTGTGGGATCGCTTCAACGTCACTCACGGCAAAACGGGAAGCTGGTTTACCGATCTGCTGGGACATACCACGTCGGAACAGAAACGTCTGCGGGAGTTATTGCGATCGGTTTCGATGATGCCGGCCGAGTGCGCAAAGATTACGCGCTCATCGTCGGCGGAGTTCGAGGCGTGGCAGTCGCAGGTGATCGCCTCAAATACTGGGATGCACACGGCGTCTCTTCCTGGCTTGCTGGTGAAGCAGAAACTGGCGCTGCCGTTGCGTCCGGATGTCAGCAATCTGCGTTTCAGTCCCGACGGGAAGTACGTGCTCGCGCAGGATGAGGGCGGCATCCACGTGCTTTCGCGCGATCCGTTCCAGTTGCTGTTCTTCATCGAAGCTCCCGATGCGGATAAGGCCTCGTTCAGTCCCGATTCGAAGTCGGTGGTGTTCAAGACGCCGTCTCTTCGGGTAGAGACATGGGACATTACTGGCCAGAAGCGGGCTTCGGTTCACGAGATCGTGCTGCGCGAGGGCTGCCTGCAGAGCACACTCTCGCCGGATGGGAAGTATCTTGCGTGCCTCGATAAGCAATTCGCGTTGCAATTGCTGGAGTCGGCGAGCGGAAAAGAGCTGGCCAGCAAGAAAGATTTTTTTCAGCTTCGATCGGTGAATTTTATTTTGCTGTTTATCCTCGAACTGGAGGGGAACTCGAACCTGCGGCTGGCGGAGATGAGATTCTCGCCCGACGGCCAATATTTTCTTGCGGGAACCAGCACGACGGAGTTTGCCTACGATCTTGCAGCGGGCCGCGAGGCTAAGATGCCGTCCTCGATCCGGAATGTGATGCACGGCGAGTTCACGTTCGTGGACAGTGAGCGCTTGCTCGGCCTCAATTCGTTCAACCCCGTGAAGTCTCCGCTGCTGAAGTTTCCGAGCGGGGAACATTTGCAGGATGCGAGGCTCTCCTACGCCTCGAATCTCGAGCCTACTGCAGACGGCAAATATGTAGTGATCGGTCCGCTGAAAACGGGCAAGCGTGGATTTGTCGATCCGGCGACTGGAAAACTGAATGGAATCCTCAAGGAAGACGCTGGAGACCTGTACAACAATACGGTGGTGTACGAGGAACTCGACGGCCGCATTCTGCTGATCGAGGTGCCTTCCGCAAAGATCCTGGCGCGGGCGCAGTTGACGCAGGCCCATCTGGGAAACAACCGCGCGATCGCGGTGTCGTCGGATTTCGATTGGCTGGCTGCGTCCACCGGGAGCCGGGGCGCGCTCTGGGACATACCGCACAATGCGCGCGTGCAGCATGTGCGCGCATTCAGCGAAGGATGGTTTGGCGATGACGATTCGTTTTACGCGGATTTTCCGGAGAAGGACAAACAGGAGCGCGCCGTAGTGGAGCTGAATAAACAGGGCGCGGCGTCTCGTGTGTTTTCGATTGGGGACCTTCTGGCCAGCCAGGAGGGGCCGTATTTGCTGGTGCGCACGCCCTCAAAGGACAACCCGTATCAACGCAAGAACTGGACGTACGAGTTGCGCGACTTCCGCACCAAGACGACGCTCTGGACGCGCCATTTTCCGCAGGAGCCTCCGTCCTTCGCCTGGACCCCGGATTATAAAGAGGTCCTGCTGGGCTGGCCGGTATCGAGCGGGGCGGCCCATGAAGCGCTGAAGCAGTTTCCGGAATTGAAAAGCTCAGCTGAAAAAGAAGACATGCTTTATGAGTTCGTGGATGTCGCCACAAACTCAGTCGTTAGCAAACTGCTGGTGAAGACGAACAAGTATTCGTTCTCGGTCCAAAGCGCAAACGTCGACCGCGATTGGGTGGCGTTGCAGGTGACCGGCGACCGGGTGATCACCTATTCGCTGGCATCGGGCAAGGCGGTGGGGCATGTCTTTGGACATTCACCGGTGATCTCGAGCGCGGGTGAAGCCTATGCGGTTTCCGCGGGCGAGGGCGAAGTGAATGTGTACGGGCTGGCCGATTCACGGTTGTTGCGCACGTACCGCTTTCCGGTTTCGATTGCTTACAAGAAATTCTCGCCTGATGGAAAACGGCTGTTCGTCCTGACGCGCGATCAGACGGCTTACGTGCTGGATTTGCATTCGACTCAGGAGCAGCCTTCGGTCACAGTGAAAGCGAGTCCGCAGTGACGCGTTGAGCCTTGAGAAGACGACCACTGG
>Ga0210405_10002868_pt1 | contig 17487 bp, 16 predicted proteins | sample IncBWH11MmetaG_FD_155492 | JGI IMG/M metagenome (GOLD analysis project Ga0210405, IMG submission 155492) | Forest soil microbial communities from Barre Woods Harvard Forest LTER site, Petersham, Massachusetts, United States - Inc-BW-H-11-M | ecosystem: Environmental > Terrestrial > Soil >... | reverse complement strand
AACCTCCGGCGTCAGGTCGTACCAGCGCTTCAAATGCCCCGCGCAAAGCTTGCCCTTTTCGTTGCGCTCGTCGCACGCCCGCTGCTTGGGCTTGCGCGTCTTGATCTTCGGCACGCCGCTTGCTTGCGCGACTTCTGGCGTTTCTTCTGCCAACCTTCGCTCCTCTACCTCTACTTCAATCCGTGGTCACGAAACATCGTTTTCAACGCCGCGCGCGCGTGCCGCAACCGCGCAAATACGCCCCCAGCAAACTCAAAATTCAAAAACGCGTCCGCAGCCTTTTCCAAATCGCCGCCGTACCGATACCACCACGGCTTCTCCATCCGCGGCAGCCGGTCCACATCAATGTATTTTACATGCACCATTTCCTGGAAGCCCGCTCTGCCGTGCGTGCGCCCCCAGCCGCTCAAACCGCAACCGCCGTGAGGCGCCTCGGCAATCGCAAATCCGCTGATAAGGTCGTTCACCATCACCGTGCCCGCGCGCAAGCGTTGCGCAATTCTCTTCCCGCCTTCCAAGTCGCTAGTCCACACGCTGGCGGAAAGAGCAAATTCGGAGTCGTTCGCTCGCGCGATGGCTTCCTCCGCATCGCGAACCACGCGAATCGCCATGATCGGTCCAAACGTTTCGTCCTGAAACAGCTTCATCGTGGAATCCACGCCAGTGATTACCGTAGGCTCAAAGAAATTCGGCCCGAGGTCCGGCCGCGGCCGCCCGCCGCACAAAACCTGCGCGCCGCGCTGCACCGCATCCGCCAGAAGTTCGCTCATCCGCTGCACATGCTGCGGCCGAATCAATGGCCCAATTTCCGTATTGGGATCGCTGCCAAACCCCAGCCGAAGCTTCTGAGTCTTCTCCACACATTTCTGAATAAAAATGTCGCTGATCGATTGCTCCACAAAAAGCCGCTCCACGGAGAGGCACACCTGCCCGCAATTCGTGTAGCTGCCCCAAACCGCGGCGCTCGAAGCAACCTCCACATCGGCGTCGCCCAAAACCAGCATGGCGTCTTTTCCGCCAAGCTCCAGCACGCTCGGAATCAGCAGCGGCGCACAAGCTTCCGCCACATGCCGCCCGGTAAAAACGCTTCCGGTGAAAAAAACTTTGTCCGGGCGCGCATCAATCAGCGCCTGTCCCACTTCCCCGCCGCCCTGAACAATCGTGACCAAGTCCGCCGGAAATCCCGCGTCTCGAAAAAGCTTGCCAATCAATTCACCGCATTCCGGCGTGAAGTCACTGGTCTTGCAGAGCACCGCGTTGCCGGCAGTCACCGCCGCGATAATCTGGCCCATGGGGATGGCCAGCGGGTAGTTCCACGAACTGATGATGGCGACAACTCCGAGCGGTTCGTAAAAAAGCTTTCCAGATTTCGCTTTCGCCGCCAGGCTGTGGTGCTTTACCGATTCCGGCTTCAGCAACGAAGCGCCGTACTTCGCAAAATAATCCGCGGAGTCAAGCGAAACGAACACGTCGGCAAACTTGGCCTCCGCCCGCGGCTTCCCCGATTCGCGCACCACCGCATCGGCGAGAAGATCCCGCCCCTCAAGTATTTTCGTTTTTAAGACCGCAATCTGTGCGCAGCGCGCATCCACGGGCCGCTTCGCCCAGCTAAGTTGCGCCTCGCGAGCCTTGGCAAGAAGTTGCGGCACAACCAGGGGTGACGTTCGTTCATACGATTGCAAAACCTTGCCGGTCGCGGGATCAATCGAAGGCAAAGTATCCAACAACGGAGAAGTTGCAGCCATGGCGTTGATTCTACCCTGACGCGCGATTCGAGAACAGCCTCGTCACGATGGTTGCTCGAACACACCCCGGAACGCCATTCTCCAGAATGGCGCGGCGAACGAGACCGGGAACGCCAATCGGGAGATTGGCGCTCCCGGGGCCTCACCCTAGTGGTTGAGCCTCACGCAAGATTTTCACTCAACGCGATAAGGCTCGTCGTGATCCACCATCACCATAAACAATCCCTGCGGCGGCACGGTGGGTCCGGATTTCGATCGATCCTTCAACTCATACAGTTTGTCTATATCCGCGGGCGTCAGTTTCCCCCGGCCCACCTCAAGCAGCGCTCCGACCATTTTGCGCACCATGTACCGCAGGAACGACCTGCCATGCACGGTGAACCAGAGTTCCTCTCCATCTTCCGTCCGCCGCAACTCCGCCGAAAAAATCTCGCGTTGCATGTTGCGCTCTTTGTCGTCATCCTCAGAACCTGTCGAAGCCGCAAACGATGTGAAATCGTGCATGCCAACGAATCGCCCCGCCGCGTCCTTCATCGCCTCTTCATCCAGCGGAAACGGATAGTGCAGCACGTAACGCCACAGCAGCGGCGGCACAACTTTGCCGCGGTAAATGCGATACCGGTAGATCTTCCCCTTCGCCGACCAGCGGGCGCTGAAATCCGGCCCGGTCTCCTCCACAGCCACAATTCGAATCGCGGGCGGCAGCAAAGCATTCAGCGCGCGATGAAACTCCAGCGCTGAAAGCGCCGACTGCGTCCGAAAGCTCCCAACTTGCCCGAGCGCATGCACGCCCGCATCGGTCCGCCCGGCGCCAAGCAGCTGCGTATCTTCCTGCGTCAACCGCCGCAGCACGGACACAATCTCACCCTGGACGGTTGGCTTATTCTTCTGCATCTGCCATCCATGAAAATCGGTTCCGTCGTAAGCAATCGTGAGTTTGAAATTACGCATGCAGGGATCGGCGCGGCAACCCTACGAGGCCGACCGCGCGTACCGGCTCCCGGGCTTCACCGCCACGGTGCCTTGCCGGCAAAGAGGGCAATCATCCGGCTCATAGCTTTCAATCAACAATTCAATCAGCGCGTTCGATTCCACGGGAAATTCAATCTTGCCGCCGCTTCTGTCAATCAACGCCCCCGCCGCCACCACGCGCCCACCCGCCTCTTCCACCACGCTGATCGCTTCTTGCGTCGAGCCGCCGGTGGTCCAAACGTCCTCAACCACCAGAACATGAGTATCCGGCTTCAGCGCAAATCCCCGCCGCAGGCACATCGTCCCGCTGCCGTCTCGCTCCACAAACATCGCCGGCACTCCCCCGCCGAGCGCGTCGCCATGCGCAGGCAGCGCCCGCGCCACCTCTTGCCCAATAATCACGCCGCCAAGCGCCGGGGAGACCACCACATCAATCCGCGCATCCGAGAACAAAGCGGCCAGCGCCTGCCCCAGCTTTTCCGCAAACCGCGGATACTGAAGCACCAGCGCACACTGCACGTACGTGCCGCTATGGAGGCCGCTCGACAGCTCAAAATGCCCGTGGCGGACAGCTCCCGCCTTCTCAAACAGCTTCATTAGCTCTTCGCGCGTGAACATAGACCCGCTAACCGCGGGGGCTCCTAAACGTCGAAATGTCAGCAGCCTAGCCTCCATGCAACGCGTTGTCAAGGAATGAGGGCCCCTGTTAGACTTCGAAGCCAGCGTCCAGGCCGGTGAGCGTGCACGTGGGACGCTTCCACAAGCTGCATCCCGGATGAAACAAATTGCCCTCTTGCATCGTTTTACAGAGAGAAGCCTTGTAACGGGTTGGTTTGCCAAGAGTTCAGCATTGCCACTTTTCCAGAGGTGAGGAAATCTTATGAAGAAGCTGTCCCTGAAGTCCCTGCTCTCGGCCGTTCTGGCAGGCATTCTCGCGGGAGCCCCCGCCTCTCCAGTGTTGGCCCAGGATCCAGCGGCACCGCCACCCCCAAAACGGGCAAATTTGCAAGGTGGCGTGCCGATTTCCCTGGGCTTGAGCAAATATCACTACACGAATTCTCCCAGCCTCTGGCCAAATATCACGGCTCCCTACAAGACCTGGTACGTCAATCCCGGCGCTCTTAGCAACTCACCGCGCCTCGAGCAGCTGATCCAGTTGGGAAAGCTCAATCTCAGCCTGCAGGACGCCATCGCCCTGGCCCTCGAGAACAGCATGGACATCGTCGTCCAGCGCTACAACCCGTGGATGGCCGACACCAGCATCCTCAAGACGAAAGCCGGCGGCTTCGGCTTCGGCGTCCCCACGAGCTTGTCTGCCGGCTCAACGGCGAACCTGCCCTCCCTGATTTTCGACCCGTACTTTACACAGAGCGTTTCCATCAACAGTGCGCTGATTGCGGTGAATAACCCACTGACTTCGGGCACCGGCGCGACCGGAGTCTCCACTCTGGGAGTTCACAACAGCGTGTTCAACAGTGCGTTTTCTCAGGGATTTTCTACCGGCACCACGCTCAACGTCTTCTGGGACAATACGCGCTCCTCTTCGACTTCCGCGTTCAACCTTTTCGATCCCGCCGTGCAGTCCACCATCGGCATCAATTTTGCTCAGCAGCTCCTGCAGGGAGTCGGACGCGACATCACCCGCCGGAATATCCTGATCGCCGAGAACAACCGCAAGATCGCCGATCTGGCTTTCGCCCAGCAAGCCATCACCACGGTCACCAACACCATCACCGCCTATTGGGAACTGGTCTATGCGCGCCAGAACGTGCAGGTGCAGCAGCAGGCGGTTACCGTTTCGAATAAGCTTTACAACGACAACAAGAAGCAACTGGAAATCGGCACCATGGCCCCGCTTGACGTCACCCGGGCGGAATCCGAACTGGCCACCGATACGCAGAACCTGATCGTCGCGCAAACCACGCAGCTCCAGGACGAATTGGTCCTGAAGAATTTCATTTCCAAAGATCCCACCGCCTCCGACCTGATTGACGTGGAGATTATCCCGACCGACAAGCCGGATGCGCCGCAATCGATTCAACTCGCGCCTTTCGCCGAGGCCGTGAAGGAGGCCTTTGTGAATCGCCCCGACGTGCAGGAGCAGATCCTGAACGTGAAGAACGGCGAGATTGACGTCAAGGCTACGAAGAACGCGCTGCTTCCGCTGGCCACGCTCACCGGCACCTACACCAGCACCGGCCTCGCCGGCAATTCGCTGGCTACCGCATCAGCGGCGGCGGCTGGGCAACAAGTGGTAGGCGCGGACGGAACTCCAGTAACCGTGTTGAACTCCGGCGGCGTTCCTATCCCGGTCTTTGTGCCCACCACCACAACTACGGTCACCGGCGTGAACAAACAGGGATTGTCCGACAGCTTGAGCCAGGTCTTCCACAACCGCTTCCCGAGCTACACCGTCGGGGTCAATCTCACGCTTCCCCTTCGCAATCGCTCGGCCCAGGCGGACAGCGTCCACGCGCAATTGACACAGCGGCAACTGGAAGCCCAGATGCAGCAAATCAAGAACAGCGCCGTGTTGGACGTGCGCAACACTTCGATCGCCCTCGAACAGGGACGCGCGCAGGTGCAAGCCGCCAGCAAGGCCCGCGAGCTCCAGCAGCAGACGTTTGACGCCGAGGAGAAAAAATACCGCCTGGGCGCTTCCACCGTGTACAACGTCATTCTGACGCAACGCGACCTGATCACCGCGCAAGGCACCGAACTTCGCGCCCAGGCCAATCTGGCCGAAGCCAAGGCCAACTACGAACGCGCGCTCGGGCGCACTTTGCAGGTCAACAGCGTAACCATCGCCGGCGCCAAGAAAGGCGACATCGAAAAAGACACGCTGATCCCCGGCACGCTCAACGGCCAAGTCGTGGGCACGGAAGAATTGTTCAAGACCCTCGACGACAAGGCCAAATCCGGCAACCGCTAATACGTCCACGACGCACTTGTCATCCCGAACCTGCTTGCCCTGAGCGTATTTCGTGAAGGGCGCCTTTTGCGGGTGAGGGATCTGCTTTTCGCAGCGATCGAGAAGAAAGCAGATTCCTCACCCCGTTCAAAAAACGAACGGCTCTCGGAATGACACGTTGCTGGCTATTTCCCAAACTGTCGGGCGTGTTGCCGGGGCCGCGCCTTCGATTCCCTTCTGCTATCATTGCCCATCTCCTTGAGGCTCCCGTGGCGTCGAATCCCGAACAAATCGCACCTGCTGATGGCCTGAACACAACCCAATCTCCGTCCGCGGCCTCGCACCTCACAAATGATTTTGCAATTCTCATGGCCATCGCCGCTGGCACTCTGCTCGTCCATCTCTTCACTGCAAACCGCTACGGCTTCAACCGCGACGAACTCGCCATCCTCGAAGACGCCCGCCATCTTGCCTGGGGCTATGTTGCCTATCCGCCGCTCACTCCGTTCTTCGGGCGCCTTGCACTGAGTTTGTTCGGCACCTCGCTCGTCGGCTTCCGCTTCTTCTCCGCGCTCGTGCAAGCCATCACCGTCGTGCTGACAGGCTGCATGGCCAAAGATATGGGCGGAGGGCGTGCAGCGCAGGTTGTCGCCGCTTGCGCTTCCATTCCCTTCTCCCTCGGCGCCGGCGCGCTCATGCAGTACATGACGTTCGATTACTTCGCCTGGGTCCTCACCGCTTTTTTCCTCGTGCGCCTGCTTAAAACATCGAACCCGCGCTACTTCCTTCTTGTAGGAGCTTCGATCGGCCTGGGGATGATGGCCAAATACACGATGCTCTTCTTCGCAGTCGGGGTGCTGGCTGGATTGCTATGGAGCGATTCCCGAAAATATTTCCGCACGATTTGGCCCTGGCTGGGCCTGCTCATTTCTCTCTTTATCGTCGCTCCCAATTTCCTGTGGCAGGCCCAGCATCATTTTGTCACCTACGACTTTCTGCGCTTCCTCCACCAGCGCGACGTCGCGGAGGGTTTGACGCAATCCTTCCTGCCTGATCAATTGGAAATGACGCTCCTGTCGTTCCCCCTGTGGATTGCCGGCCTGTACTTCTGTCTGCGAACACGCGAAGGCCGAAACTTTCGCGCTCTGGCGTGGATATTTCTCGTGACGTTTGGACTGTTTCTGCTGGCGAAGGGCCGCGGATACTATCTCGCCCCCGCGTATCCAATGTTGTATGCGGCGGGCGGAGTGTGGGGCGAGCGCTGGCTTTCCACTCTAACCGTCGGCCGCGCGAACACAGTTCGCGTCGCCGTCGCGGCGGCCCTCGCACTGAACATTTTGGGCGCAATGGCTGTGGCCCTGCCACTTGCACCGGTTCCTTCCGCGTGGTTCCGTCTCGCGGACAAAGTAAACGTTACCTTACGCGATGAAATTGGATGGGAGGACCTCGTCTCGACCCTCGCGCATGTTCGCGATTCCCTGCCCGCCGAATCGCGCGCGCACCTCGGCATCCTTGCCGAGAATTACGGCGAAGTGGGCGCCGTCAATCTCTACGGCCCAAGCCGCGGACTTCCGCGCGCGATCAGCGGCGTCAACTCCTCCTGGGAGCGCGGCTATGGTGATCCGCCGTCGCAAACTCTCATCATCGTGGGGTTTCCTGGCGCCTTCGTCGAAGCCAACTTCGCTTCCTGCCGCCTGGCCGCACAAAACACAAACTCGCTCGGCGTCGTCAACGAGGAGACGACCGAACGCCGCGACATTTTCGTCTGCGGCCCTCCCAAAGCCGGCTGGCCGCAGTTCTGGCGGAATTTTCAGTATTACGCCTAGTGCCACTGCGATTCCTCGCTGTGCTCTTTCCTCTGTAGTGGCCGATCTTAAGATCGGCCACACAAAGCCAAACAGTAATTACGCGCTGGCGCTAAGCCTCTGTCCCTTGAAGAACGCAAGCAGATCCGCGTTAATCACATCAGCGTTGGTCGCCGGCATCCCATGCGGAAAGCCGGGATACACCTTCAGCGTGGAATTCTTCAGCAGTTTCGCCGAAAGTGGGCCAGCAGCGACGATCGGCACAATCTGATCGTCATCGCCATGCATCACCAGCACCGGAATGTCGATCTTCTTCAGGTCTTCTGTAAAATCGGTCTCCGAAAACGCCTTGATGCAGTCGTAGTGGGCCTTCACGCCGCCCAGCATTCCCTGCAACCACCAGTGTTCCCGGATGCCCTCCGAAATTTTCGCGCCCGGCCGGTTGTAGCCGTAAAACGGCAGCGTGATGTCCTTGTAGAACTGCGCCCGGTTTGCCGCGAGCGCCGCGCGAAGTCCATCGAACGCCTCGATGGGCAGTCCCGTCGGATTCTTCTCCGTCTTCAGCATCAGCGGTGGCACCGCGCTGATCAGCACCGCTTTGGCAACGCGTGCGGCGCCATGACGGCCCAGGTAACGCGCCACTTCACCTCCGCCGGTCGAGTGCCCCACCATAATCGCGTTCTTCAAATCGAGCTTTTGAAATAACTGCGCGAGATCATCCGCGTACGTATCCATCTCGTTGCCGTCCCACGTTTGGTCGGAGCGCCCGTGTCCCCGCCGGTCATGCGCGATCACGCGATAGCCTTGCCGCCCGAAGTACAGCATCTGCCCGTCCCAGTCGTCGCCGCTCAGCGGCCAGCCGTGGCTGAAAACAATCGGCTGTCCTTTGCCCCAATCCTTGTAATAAATCTGCGTTCCGTCTTTGGTGGTGATGGTTGCCATAAACACTCTCCTCGCATTCAGTCTGGCTACGCGGCACGACGCCGCAAATCTGCCCTGGGCTCTATAGATGCCCAGGTTTCGTGAATGGCCATAAATTGATTTCTGTTGGGCGGGGATTGCAGCAGGCGTGAACCTATTCCAGTGTGCATCCCCGGTCAACCGCAAATCTCTCCGGCAGTGTGCTGCTCTTATCGCGTGCCGGCGGCCACGGAGCACGACTGCCAAATAATAAAAACGCAAAACGCCTTCAGAGGAATATACTTGCCCAAACTGCGCCCTATGCACGATTGACGCGTTGAGTCGCTTAGGGAGATCCGGATATGAAACTCGCGCTCGCCTGTGTCTTTGTGTGTTCCGCTCTGCTCTTGCCGTTGCAATGCCGTTCTCAGGAACCGGCCAAGCCCGCCGAAGAAAAACCCGCTGCTGAAGAAAAGCCCGCTGCCGAAGCCAAGACCAGCTCCGACGCCCCAAAGAAAGACAATCCGGTAAAGTCATCGCCCACTTCGCTCGCTTCCGGCAAAAAGAAATATGGCCAGGATTGCGCCATGTGCCACGGCAAAGAAGGCGCGGGCGATGGCGACCTGGCCGAAGACATGAAACTGAAGCTCAAGGATTTGCGCGATGCCGATGCGTTGAAAGGCCTGAACGACGGCGATATCTACAACCTCATTAACAACGGCAAGGGCAAGATGATGGGCGAAGAAGGCAGGCTGAAGCCGGACGAAATCTGGGACGTCGTCAATTTTGTACGTACACTTGCTAAAAAGTAGAGCACAAGAATTCTTGGGCGAGTCCGCGAATCCTTCCTGGTGCCCGAAACCCGGAAACTTTCCTTCCTCTTCTGGCGGCGTTCTTCTTGCTCCCCAACGCCGTTTCCCATAGCATTAGTTTATGGCGAGGTTTGCATATCCAGTTGCTTATACCCTGATCCCGGGAGCGCCTTTTCATGAGTGAGCCGGCCAATTCGAAAAAATCGGGCAGTGCCGTAAGAATCCCCTCGAAGCTGCAGGCCTGGGAAGAAAATACTCTTCGCCCCACCCTCGAAAAAAGCCCCGAGCGCCAGAAAGAATTCACCACCGTCTCTAGCTACCCGATTCGCCGCCTGTATACGGAAGAAGATCTTGCCGGATGGGACGCCGCGCGCGACCTCGGCAATCCCGGCGAACCGCCCTACACACGCGGCATTCACGCCACCATGCATCGCGGCCGCTTGTGGACAATGCGGCAGTTTGCAGGCTTCGGCGCCGCCGAGGACACCAACCAGCGCTTTCGTTATCTCCTCTCCCAGGGCCAGACGGGTCTCTCCACCGCGTTCGACCTTCCCACGCTGATGGGCTACGACTCCGACCACGCGCTTTCCGAAGGCGAAGTCGGCAAATGCGGCGTGGCGATCAGCTCTCTCGCCGACATGGAAGTCCTCTTCGACCAGATTCCTCTCGCCGACGTCACCACCTCAATGACGATTAATTCCCCCGCCGCGGTCATCTGGGCCATGTACCTCGCGGTCGCGGAAAAACAGGGCGCCGACTGGAAGAAAATCTCCGGAACGCTGCAGAACGACATCCTCAAGGAATACATCGCGCAGAAGGAATACATCTACCCGCCCGAACCTTCCATGCGCCTGGTGATCGACACGTTCGAGTTCGGCATGAAGCACACACCGAAGTTCAACGTCATCTCCATAAGCGGCTATCACATCCGCGAAGCCGGCTCGACGGCCATTCAGGAACTCGCCTTCACCTTGCGCGATGGCATGGAATACGTCGAATGGGCCATGCGCCGCGGCTTGCCGGTGGACGAGTTCACTCCGCAGCTTTCCTTCTTCTTCAACGCTCACAACGACTTCTTCGAAGAAATCGCCAAGTATCGCGCCGCCCGCCGCATCTGGCACAAAGCCATGAAGGAACGTTATAAATCCGTCAGCCCGCGAAGCTGGGCCCTGCGTTTCCACACGCAAACAGCCGGCTGTTCGCTGACCGCGCAGCAGCCGATGAACAACGTTGTGCGCACCGCGATTCAAGCGCTCGCCGGTGTTCTTGGCGGCACACAATCGCTGCATACCAACTCGCTCGATGAGGCGTGGGCCTTGCCGACCGAGCACGCCGCTACGATTGCTCTCCGGACGCAACAAATCATTGCGCATGAAACCGGCGTCACCAACACGGTCGACCCGCTCGGCGGCTCCTACTTTGTCGAAACGCTGACGAACGAGGTAGAAACGGGTGCGTGGGACTACATTCGCCGCATCGACGCCATGGGTGGCATGGTCGCCGCGATCGAAAAGAGCTACCCACAGCGCGAAATCGCGGAAGCGTCTTACCGCTACCAGATGGCCGTCGACAACAAAGAAAAAATCATCGTCGGTGTAAACGACTACGTGACGCCGGAAAGTCCGATGGACCTGCTCCAAATCGACGAAACCGTAGCCCGCCGCCAAGCCGAGCGCCTGAGCAAACTGCGCGCCGATCGCTCCGCCTCCGAAGTCGAGCGCCGCCTCAACGCCCTCCGCAAAGCCTCCGAAGGCTCCGAAAACCTGATGCCCTTCATCTACGACGCCGTAAAATCCTACGCCACCCTCGGCGAAATCTGCGAAGCCATGCGCACCGTCTTCGGCGCCTACGAAGAAGTCGCCATCACCTAAAAGCGATAGATTACTACACACTTCAATTACTATACTATTAGCTTGAGAATGAGCGCATCGTTCTCAGTGCTCTCTGTGTCCTCTGTGGTGAATATTCCGATGACCGACAACGAACTTACCCATGAAATTATAGGAGCCGCCATTGAAGTCCACAAAAACCTCGGCCCAGGATTGCTCGAATCAACCTACGAGGAATGCTTGTGCCACGAGCTCAGTCAACGCGGAATTCCATTCGAGAGACAAAAGCCTGTCCCTGTTGTATATAAAGGTGTGAAACTTGATTGTGGATATAGACTTGATCTGCTGGTTGGTGGCAGGGTCATTCTCGAGCTGAAGTCGGTGGAAGCACTAGCGCCGATCCATGACTCAATTATGATCACTTATCTCAAATTGTCGGGACACAGAATCGGTCTCTTGATGAACTTTAATGTCCAGATTCTCAAGAAAGGGGTTAAGCGGGTGGTCGTTTAAGAAAGTTTTCACCACAGAGGACACGGAGAGCACAGAGAAATGCCAGAGAAGAAGATTCGAGTTTTGATTGCAAAGCCGGGGCTGGACGGCCACGACCGCGGCGCGAAAATCATCGCCCGCGCGCTGCGCGACGCCGGGATGGAAGTGATCTACACCGGCCTGCGCCAGACCCCGGAGATGATCGCCTCCGCCGCCGTCCAGGAAGACGTCGACGTCATTGGCCTCTCCATCCTCTCCGGCGCCCACAACACGCTCTGTCCTCAACTCATGAAACTCCTCCACGAAAAAGGCATGGACGACGTCACCGTCCTCGTCGGCGGCATCATTCCGGGCCCCGACATCGCCGCCCTGAAACAATCCGGCATCGCCGAGATATTCCTTCCCGGAACCTCCACCCAGGACATCATCGAATTCATCCACAAGCGCCACGCGCAACCGCACTAGCAATCGGTAGCGCCGCCATCCTGGCGGCAAACGTTCCTGGCCGGCAACATGCCGGCGCTACGCCTGACTCAACTCGTCACCGCTAACCCGCAATAAACGCCCTCTCAAACTTCACCCGTGTATACAGCGTCCGAAAACCCCGCCGCGTAATGTTCCGCTGCGAAGCGCTTCCCGGCAGCGCCAGGCTCATCGCCAGTTCGCACCCCTGCTCCGCCGCGCGTTGCATCCGCGCATGCAGCAGCGCCGTCTGCACGCCCCGGTTTCGAAATTGCGGCAACGTACTCGCGCCGAAGAGCCCGGCAATGCGCCCGCGCAAGGCCAGCGTCGCCCCTCCTGCAATTTTCCCGTCGACCCGCGCAAAATAGCACTCCGTGTTCTTTCCACCCGCAAACAGCCGCATCACGCTCAGGATCTCCTGTGTCACCGGAAAATGCTCCGCAAACCCTTGCGCCACCGTCAGCGTCCAGAGGTCTATCTCCCCATCCGCCGCCTTCTGAATTTCAATTCCATCCGGCGGCGCGTCAGCAGCCGATTTCTCCACCGGACGCACCATCACATTTGAAAATTCGCTCACGTGGTACCCGCGCTCCCGGTACTGCTCGATAAGCGAACCATCCGCCATCGGGCAAGTCTCCACCCGCACCGGCTCCTTGCGGCAGAAATAAAACTCCTCCAACCGGTCGAATTCCTCTTTACTCACCGCCCCGTCCAATCCAAGTCCAACAGCCTGCGTCACCGGCGAATTCGCTCCGCAATAAACCGCATAGCCGCCCGCGACCGAAGCCACCGCCCCCGCACCATCTCCGTGCGCAGCGACCAGCCTTTCCGCGCAAGCAACCGCCGCTTCCGCCTCCGCCAGCTCAATCTCCCGCGCCAACTCCAAACTCAACAACGGATATTCCATCCCGCGAGTCTACCTCAACCTCCCACAGTCCGGCTTTGTGACATTCTCTTTCTCCGTGCACTCCGTGTCCTCTGTGGTGAATCCTTCTTTGTCTGCCGCCACTCGCACAATCCCCCAATCCTCCGTATACTGATTCCGCTGCTGCCACTTCCGTCTGCGAGGTCGTCGCGTGTCCGCATCGGTTCTCGAAACCTCCATCAACACAAAATCCCCCGAATTCGAAAAGAATTCCCAGCGCATGGTGGAACTCCTCACCGTCATCAAGAACGAAGAAGAAAAAATCCGCCAGGGCGGCGGCGCCAAAGCCGTCGAATCGCAGCACAAAAAGGACCGCCTCACCGCCCGCGAGCGAGTCGCCGGGCTCATCGATCCCGGCACGCATTTCTTCGAACTCGGCATCTACGCCGCGTACGAAATGTACGAAGAGTGGGGCGGCGCTCCCTCCGCCGGAACCGTTACCGGACTCGGCCGCGTCTCCGGCCGCCTCTTCATGGTCATCGCCAACGACGCCACCGTAAAAGCTGGCGCCTTTTTCCCGATGACCGCGAAAAAAGTAATCCGCGCGCAAAACATCGCCATCGAGAATCGCATTCCCACAATTTATCTAGTCGATTCCGCCGGAGTCTTTCTCCCGCTGCAGGAAGACGTCTTCCCCGACACCGACGATTTCGGCCGCGTCTTTCGCAACAACGCCGTCATGAGCGCCATGGGCATTCCGCAAATCACTGCCATCATGGGCATGTGCGTGGCCGGCGGCGCGTATCTGCCGGTGATGTGCGACCACATCCTGATGACCGAAGGGTCCGGCCTCTTCCTCGCCGGCCCCGCGCTGGTGCAAGCCGCCATCGGCCAGAAAACCTCCGCCGAAGACCTCGGCGGCGCAAAAATGCATTCGCAAATCAGTGGCACCGTGGATTTCCGCGAACCCGACGACGAATCCTGCCTGAAACGAATCCGTGCCCTCGTGGACAAAATGGGCGCGCCGAATCCGCCCATCTTCAGCCACTCTCGCCTCAAAGAGCCGCTGTATTCGATCAACGAACTCTACGGCATCTTCTCCGGCAATCCGGCCAAGCAATACGACATGCGCGAAATCATCGCCCGCCTGGTCGACGGCAGCGAGTTCGAGGAATATCGCGCCGAATACGGCGAAACCCTGCTCTGTGGTTACGCACGCATCGGCGGCTGGGCCGTGGGCATCGTCGCCAATCAGAAAAAGCACATCACCACGAATGCACCGCACTCTGACCAAAAACGTATCGAATTCGGCGGTGTAATTTACACGGAATCGGCCGAAAAAGCCGCGCGCTTTATCATGGATTGCAACCAGAACCGCATCCCGCTGATTTTTCTCCACGACGTCAACGGCTTCATGGTTGGCAAAGACGCCGAGTGGAGTGGCATCATCCGCGCCGGAGCCAAAATGGTCAACGCGGTCGCCAACAGCGTGGTCCCAAAAATTACGGTCATCCTTGGCGGCAGCTTCGGCGCCGGAAATTACGCCATGTGTGGCAAGGCCTACGATCCGCGCTTCATGTTCGCGTGGCCCACGGCAAAATTCGCAGTGATGAGCGGCGAAGCCGCAGCCAACACCCTAGCCGAAATCAAACTGAAACAACTCGAACGCGAAGGCAAAAAAGTCGACGAAAAAGCCAAAAAAGAATTGCTCGACTCCGTAAAATCCACCTACGACCACCAGACCGACCCGCGTTACGCCGCCGCCCGCCTCTGGCTCGACGCCATCATCGACCCCGCCCACACCCGCGACGCCCTGATCTGGGCCCTCAACGCCGCCTCTCTCAATACGCACATCGCCCAATTCAAAACTGGCGTCCTGCAAACCTGATGAGCCGTCGTTCCCGATTCTTGCTAATTGCGATGTCTACTGCGTTCGGGGTTGCTGCTCTCGGTCTGGCCATCGGCGTGTGTTACGACCTCTTTGTCGTCTCAGCCAGGCATGTGCAGCTCGAAAATGTGCTGGGGACCAGCATCGCGTACAATAAAATCCTCGGTGGATTTGGAATCTTGGGAATGGTTCTCTTCTTCGCCTTTTTGCTTTCCGCAATCGCCGACAAAAAACAGGACGAACCCCGCTAAATGACCGACACCGTCAAGCTAGTCGAATGCCCGCGCGACGCCTGGCAAGGCCTCCCGGAAATAATCCCCACCGAAACCAAAGTGAACTACCTGCGCGAGCTCGTGGCCGCGGGCTTCCAGCACATTGACGCCGTCAGCTTCGTGTCGCCCAAACACGTCAAGCAAATGTCTGACAGCGAAGAAGTAATGGCCCGCCTGCTCGATTCCCTTCCCGACGGCGCCACGCTTCCCGAAATCATCGGCATCGTCGTCAACGAAAAGGGTCTCGAACGCGCCCTCGCCACGCCCGGCGTGTCGACCATCGGCTATCCGTATTCGATCTCTGCCTATTTCCGTCGCGCCAACGCCAACATGACCCGCGCCGAATCCCGCACGCTTGTGGAAACGCTAAAGCGCGAAACAAAAAAAGCCAATAAGGATCTCGTCATCTACATCTCGATGGCCTTTGGCAATCCCTACGAAGAGCCCTGGGGCCCCGAAATCGTTCAAGACACTCTGGACTGGCTGAAAGATATTCGCATCACAACGGTTTCGCTCGCGGACACGGTCGGCACCGCCACGCCCGATCTCATTCACAGCCTCTATTCCCAGGTGAAAGACCACGTCGCCGGCGTCGAACTGGGAGTCCACCTGCATTCCCGCCCCGATACCGCCGAAGAAAAAATCAACGCCGCCTTCGCCGCAGGCTGCCGCCGCTTCGATTCCGCCCTAACCGGCCTCGGCGGCTGCCCCTTCGCCGGCGACGACCTCGTCGGCAACATCCCCACCGAATCCGTCCTTGCCGCTCTAACAAAACTCGGCGCAAGCCACGAATTCAGCTCTACCCGGATCGCCAAGGCACTAGCACTAACCAACGGCATTCGCGCCAAGTACACCCACCCCGAGTAGCGGCCACGCGCTGGTAGCGCCGGCTTCCAGCCGGCAAGGGCTCTGCGCCCCGTGGCACAGCGATTCCTCGCCGTACTCTTCTCCGTGTCCTCTGTGCTCTACCTCTGGGTGCTCTGTGTTAAGTCTTTCTCTTCTCTGTTTGCATTTTTCAAAAAATTGGCCAACGATAGAGCCGTCCCCAAGGGGTTCTCTCATGGCCTACGAAACGCTTCTCGTCGAATCCAGCGAACACGTCGCCATGATCACTCTGAACCGTCCTGACAAGCGCAACTCCATCAACACCCAGATGATCGCCGATCTGCAATCAGCGCTCGACGCAGTTGAGATAACGCACGCACGAGTAGTGGTCCTCACGGGCGCGGGAAAAGCTTTCTGCGCAGGTATGGACCTGGCTCTGCTCCAAGCCATCGCTACTCAATCGCCCTCCGAAAATCAGGAAGACTCCCGCCGCATGGCCAAACTGTTTCGCCGCATCTGGAGCTACTCAAAACCCATGATCGCCGCCGTAAACGGTCACGCCCTAGCCGGAGGCTGTGGCATCGCCACCCTTTGCGATTTCACAATCGCCGTCCCCGAAGCCAAATTCGGCTACACCGAAGTGAAAATCGGTTTCCTCCCCGCCATCGTCTCCGTTTTTCTCACGCGCCAGATCGGTGAAAAGCGCGCGCGCGACCTGCTGCTCACAGGCAGGATGGTGGATGGTCCCGAAGCCAAGGAGCTAGGCCTCGTCAACGAAATTGTTTCCGCGGAAAGATTAATGGCACGCGTAAACGAACTAGCCGAAGTGCTGATCGCCGCAAGCCCAAGCAGCATCACGCGCGCCAAGCGATTGCTGGTCTCGACCGCCGCCGCCAGCGTCGACGCCGATCTCGAGCGGGCCGTCCTCGAAAACGCCCACATGCGCCACACACCCGACTTCAAGGAAGGCGTAGCCAGCTTCCTCGAAAAGCGCAAACCCATCTGGCGGGACGGCACAGAAAAGCAATAGCTGAAATCCGACGGCTCGCTCCCCTGCTGCATTTCGTCCCTGCCCCAACTTCCGTCATACTATTCCCTGCCCTCATGCTGACTCATCACGATGCCACGATACGTGTGCGCTACGCCGAAACCGACCAGATGGGCGTGGTGTATCACTCCAATTACCTGATCTGGTTCGAAGTCGGCCGCGTCGAACTGATGCGCGCCCTCGGCTTCGATTACAAGCTCATGGAAATTGAGGACGACACCTTCATCGTCGTCGCTGACGTGCACTGCCGCTATCATCATCCCGCCCGCTACGACGAACTCATCACCGTCCGCACGAACATCCTCGAAGCGAAAACCCGCACCCTGAAATTCGGGTATGAACTTTTTCGACAAAGCGACAACAAACTTCTGGCCACGGGCCACACCATTCACGTCGCTTGCGACCGCGCCGGCCAAGTAAAACACTTCCCTGAAAAATACAAGGAAGCGTTCCTCAAACTCACCGTACCAAACGCCTCGCGGAGCCACGCATGAGCATCGTCCTCACCGGCAACGATCTCACTTTCGACCAGCTTTACGCGGTGGCGTTGCGTAACGAGGCGGTCTCGCTCGCACCCGCCGCGGTAACTCGTATGAAAGCCTCCCGCGCTGTCGTCGATCGCCTCGTCGCCGCAAACGAAACCGCCTACGGCATCAACACC
>Ga0210405_10002867_pt1 | contig 17489 bp, 12 predicted proteins | sample IncBWH11MmetaG_FD_155492 | JGI IMG/M metagenome (GOLD analysis project Ga0210405, IMG submission 155492) | Forest soil microbial communities from Barre Woods Harvard Forest LTER site, Petersham, Massachusetts, United States - Inc-BW-H-11-M | ecosystem: Environmental > Terrestrial > Soil >... | reverse complement strand
CCGAAAAGTAGCCGGCTATAGCAAAGGAATGCGCCAGCGTATCCGACTCGCTCAAGCCATTGCGCATCATCCATCCGTGCTCGTTCTCGACGAACCGCTGAACGGCCTCGATCCGATGGCGCGCGCCGAATCCATCGCCCTTTTCGAAGCCATCGCCAAACAAGGGATGCACGTCATCATCTCCAGCCATATTTTGGAGGAAGTCGATCGGATCTCCGACCGCGTCGTACTAATGAGCAGCGGCTACGTCGTCGCCGAAGGCCAGATTAAAGAGGTTCGCCGCGAAGTCCGCGATCATCCCATGCAGATTCTGGTTCGTTGCTCGAATCCCGCTGCGCTGGCGTCCGCCGCTTTCGAACTCGATCACGTCGTCGAAGCTAAAATCTTGAACGATGGCCAAAGCGTCCTGGTCCGCACGCGAGATGCCGAGCAGTTTTCCCTCCTGCTCAACAAAATCGTCTCCAGCGGCTTGCTTGAAGTCGATGCCGTTGCCCCTGCCGACGACGACGTAAATTCCATCTATCAATATCTCATCGGATCGGATGGCAGCCCGACATGAGCCTCCAGCAATCAGCAGGCCGCGCCCAGAGCACTTTCAAAGAACAACCGTGGCGCCTCTTCGCCAGCCAGATCTCCGTCCTCGTGCGCAACGAAGTTCGCCGAAACCTCTTTACTCGCCGCAGAATTGGTTTTCATCTGCTCGCGTGGATACCGGTGTTATTCCTGGCTGCCCATTTCATCTTCAGCAGGTACCATACCGAGTCATCCCCAATCGAAGACGATACGTTTGTCCTCGCCAGCATTATTCAGGTCTATTATTTCCGCCTCGGCATCTTCTTCGCCTGCATGGGTATTTTTACCTGGCTCTTCCGCGGCGAAATGGTCCAACGCACTCTCCACTATCAATTCCTTGTTCCCGTTAGAAAAGAAGTCCTGGTGGTTGGAAAATTTCTTGCCGGCGCGATTATTTCCATCGCGCTCTTCGAGGCCGCCGTGTTTGCCTGCTTCTGCCTTATTTACGCGCGCTTTGGTGCCGAAGGTAGAGCTTATGTCTTTGACGGCCCGGGCCTCAGCCAATTGGGCTCCTATCTATTGGCGACGGCTCTCGCCTGCCTTGGCTACGGCGCCGTCTTTCTCGCTCTGAGTCTTCTCTTCAAGAATCCGATCATCCCCGGCGCCATGTTGCTGGGCTGGGAAGCGATCAATCCGATCTTTCCCTCCTGGGCGCAACATCTAAGCGTCGCTTTCTATCTGAAGCATCTCTGCCCTGTCAAACTACCCATCGATGGACCCATGGCTATATTCACCATCGTCGCGGAACCTGTCTCGCCATTTGTCGCCATCTTCGGCTTGCTCTGTCTTACCCTCGCAATTCTCGTTCTATCCTGCTTCCTCATTCATCGGCTCGAAATCACCTACACCGCCGAGTAGTCTCGCTTTCTAACAAGTCCCGTCGTAAGCAACGCCCTCCTGTACCAAAGGACAGTTAGTTCCTACTCGTCAATAACCTTCCTGCGCGTGGAATTACGTCAGTCTTGTCCGTCTGCCCGCCATAACCGACCATAAATAATGGGCGGGAAGTGCCCGCTCAAGGTCAAGAAATGACGCCGCTTCTTGAAGTCAAGAATCTCCACGTCTCGTACTCCGCCCGCACGGGCGAAGTCTGCCCTGCCCTCGCAGGCGTCAATTTTGACCTGGCTCCCGGAGAAATCCTGGGCGTGCTCGGCGAATCCGGCTCTGGCAAGAGCACCCTTGCCGCCGCTCTCCTGCGTCTTCTGCCGTCCAACGGAAAAATCCAAAAGGGTTCTGTGCTTTTCGAAGGAAGGAATCTGCTCGAGGCCTCTCCCCAAGATCTCCGTAGAATTCGCGGTGGACGCATCGGCCTGATCTTTCAAGAGCCCTCTTCTTCTCTCCATCCCACCTTGCAAATCGGAAAACAGGTTTCCGATGTTGTAGCTGCCCACGACTCTCTAGATGGACTCGTGCTAAATGAAAAAGTCAGCCGACTTCTCGAATCGGTTTTTCCGAGGGACGCAGAACGCATCTCCCGCTCCTATCCTCATGAATTGAGTGGGGGCCAGCGTCAGCGTGTCCTCATCGCCCAAGCCATCGCCTGCGGGCCTTCCTTGCTTGTCGCCGATGAAGCCACTGCGTCCCTCGACCCCACGACCCAGCAGGAAATTCTGCAACTCTTCCGGACCCTTCGCCAGAAGTTCGGCCTCGCGATGATTCTCGTCACACACAACCCAGCTCTACTCGCAGACCTCGCCGATCGCATTCTTGTCCTCTACGCCGGACGCGTCGCCGAAATTGGCCCCGCCGCGAACGTGCTCTTCTCGCCACAGCATCCCTACACTGCCGCATTACTCCGAAGTCTCCCTTGGCAATTCACCGAGGGCCATGCCGCGGGCAAAACGAAGCTGCACAGCATCCCGGGGGATCCACCAGATCTATCACTGCATGAAGCAGGCTGCCAATTCGAGCCCAGGTGCGTGGAAAGAATGGAAGTTTGCAAATGCGATGAACCCGCGGCCGCTGAAGTAAGCGAGCTGCACGAAGTTTCCTGTTTCAAATTTGCCGGCTAACTCGCTTTCAGAAACCATCAAATGCGGCCACTCTTAAAAGTCGAAAATCTCGTGAAGCAATTCCCCGCTGGTCGAACTGTGCATTCGAAAGCCAAACTCGCCGCGCTCGATGGCGTTTCCCTTTCCATTCCGTCGGGCGAAACTCTAGCCCTCGTCGGCGAATCCGGCTCAGGCAAGAGCACACTCGCCCTCTGCATCGCCTGCCTGGAACCTCCCACATCCGGAAGCATCTGGTTTGAAGGGATCGATGTCGCGGCACTCGGCGAACATCAGCAACGTCTGCTCCGCCCGCAAATACAACTCGTATTTCAGGATCCCGCAAGCTCGCTGAATCCGCGCTGGACTGCCCTCGATATCGTCAGCGAGCCATTTCTTGTACAGCGCCGCTTCACCAAACCGGACCGCGTTGTCAGAGCGTTGCAACTTCTCGATCGTGTCGCCATCCCCCGCAAACTGGCCGGCCGAAGAGCCGACGAACTCAGTGGTGGACAAAAACAGCGCCTCGCCATCGCCCGCGCCTTGGCGCTCGAACCCAAACTCATCATTCTTGATGAAGCGCTCTCCGCACTCGATTGCTCCGTTCAAGCCCAAATCTCCAATCTCTTGCTCGAGCTGCAATCCTCTCTCGGCTTGACCTACCTCTTCATCACCCACGATTTTGCGATGGCCGCTCACCTGGCCGATCAAATCGCCGTCATGGACCGCGGCCGTATTGTCGAATCTGGCCCCGCCGAACAGATTCTGTCTTCGCCAAGTCACGAAGTCACTCGCTCTCTGCTTGAGGCGACATCGCGCTTCGCCGAAACGCCCAGCCTACTGGTGACCGCCTGATGCGCTACCTCTTGCGCAGAACGCGCCACGCCGTCTTTCTTCTCTTCGGCGTATCTCTGCTCACATTCCTTTTCTCCGCTCTAACTCCCGGAAATTATTTCGACGAGATGCGCCTGAATCCACAAATCTCCCCGGAAACCGTCGCCGCTCTGCGCGCCCAATATCAACTCGATCGCCCGCTACCCGTCCGTTACGTCCATTGGCTGAACGCCGTCGCTCACGGTGAATTAGGCTTTTCCTTTGCCTATAACAGCCCCGTCGCCCCGCTTCTCTGGGTCCGCGCGCGCAACACTCTGCTTCTCACCGTGACAGCCACCCTGCTCGCCTGGTTCATTGCCCTTCCCCTCGGCGTCTGGAGCGCCGCCAGATTCGGCCGCGCGCCCGACAGCGTCCTCTCCTTCGCCACCGCAACGCTCCTTGTAGTCCCCGATCTAGTCCTTGCTCTCGGCTTGTTGATCTTGGCCGTTCGCACAGGCTGGTTCCCGACAGGCGGTCTCGTCTCCGTCGGCTTCGATGAATTATCCCCGCTTCACAAACTCCGCGACCTCACCTCGCACATGGCGCTCCCCGTTACTGCCCTCGTCCTCGCAACTCTGCCAATGCTCGTTCGTCACGTCCGCGCTTCTGTCGCAGAAGTTCTCGATGCCCCTTTTCTTCGAGCGGCCCGGAGCCACGGCCTTTCTAATCGTAAACTCCTCTGCAGCTACGCCCTGCGCGCCGCCGCAAATCCGCTCATCTCTCTTTTCGGATTCAGCGTCGGCACTCTTTTGAGCGGTTCTCTGCTTGTCGAGGTTGTCATGAGCTGGCCTGGCCTCGGTCCCCTTCTTCTCGAATCGATTTTGGCGCGCGATCTCTACGTCGTGATCGCCGGCGTCCTTCTCTCCATGATTTTTCTGGTCACCGGAAATCTCTTCGCGGATGTCCTTCTCTATTGGGCCGATCCCCGCATTCGCACCGCAGCGAGCGCAAAATGACGCAGCGCCGCAAACTTACGAATTGGCTCGTCGTCCTGCTGGTGCTCCACGGCATCATCGTCGCCGCAGGGTTCTTCGCCCCCTACGATCCCGCCGAACAAGACCGCGAGCGCCCCTACCTTCCTCCCATGCATCTCCACGTTATGGATGCGGAAGGTCACCTGCACCTTCGCCCGTTTTTCTACCCACTTCGTTTGCAAGAAGGTTCGTTCGACCAATATGAAGAAGACATGGCGAGCGCCGTTCCATTGCGCCTATTCACCCGCGGCGCTGCCTACCATCTGCTCGGCCTAATCCCGTCCCGTTTGCATCTTTTCGGAGCCGCTGGTGCACGAATCTATCTCCTCGGCACGGACGCCTACGGCCGCGATCAACTTTCCCGCATTCTCTACGGCGGACAAGTCTCCCTCCTCGCCGGCCTTCTCGGCGCGGGAGTCACCTTTTTGCTGGGCGCGCTAATCGGCATGGCCGCAGGCTACTTCGGCGGCTGGCGAGACGACCTATTGATGCGCGTCGCCGAACTTTTTCTCGCGCTCCCATGGCTCTATCTCCTGTTTGCATTGCGCGCGTTTCTGCCTCTCGCCGTCAGCCCTCTCGAAGCTTTTCTACTCGTCGTGGTTGTCATCGGCATGGTCGGATGGGCGCGCCCGGCTCGTTTGGTGCGCGGAGTTGTCCTCAGCGTGAAAGAACGTGACTTCGTCCGCGCCGCCCGAGGCTTCGGCGCCTCCGATATTTATTTGCTGCGCCAACATATTTTTCCGGAAACGGCGAGCGTTCTGTTAACGCAAGCCGCCATTCTCGTCCCCCAGTTCGTCCTCGCCGAAATGACGCTCTCCTTTCTCGGCCTCGGCGTCCCCGAACCCATGTCCAGCTGGGGCAACCTCCTTGCCACGCTCCAGCAATACAGCGTCCTCGTCTCCTACTGGTGGATGTATTTGCCCGCCTTCGCAATCGTGCCGTTCTTCCTCGGATACCTCGGTCTCGCGAGTGCATTGCAGCAGCACGCAAGCCCGTACAAGATAGAAGAGAAGAATAGCTGGAACCCATCGTGAGAAAAGAACGCCCCGCTTCCCAGCGCTACCGCTTCATCCTCAGCCTCTTTCTGGCTTGCGCCTCTACTATTGCACTGCCCGCCAAAGGGTTCACGCAGCCGCAGCAAACGAGTGCGAAGGAAGAATTGCTAGCTTTGCCGGGAGAAATTGGCCATTCAGGCGGACGTCTTGTCATCTCTCTCCGCGCGGAGCCAAAAACTCTGAATCCGCTTACCGCCGCAGATTCTCCTTCTCGCGAAGTGATCGGCGCGATGCAGTCCGACCTCGTCCACATCAACCGTGCAACACAACTCACGGAGCCAGCCCTCGCCAAATCCTGGAAAATCTCCGCCGATGGTCTTCAATACACGCTCACTCTGCGCAAAGGATTACGTTTCTCAGACGGCCATCCGCTCGACGCCGACGACGTCCTCTTCTCCTTTCGCGTCTACCTCGACGAGAATGTCCATGCGACCCAGCGTGATCAGCTGATCGTTGGCGGCCAACCCATCACCGTCCGCAAAGTGGACGCGCAAACCCTCGTTTTCCAATTCGCCAAACCCGACGGCGTCGAAGAAAGACTCTTCGACGGCTTCGCCATCTTGCCTCGCCATCTCCTCGAAAAGCCCTATCAGGAAGGAAAGCTCGGCCAACTCTGGACGCCTTCCACACCGCCGAACGAGTGGGCAGGACTAGGCCCTTTTCGCCTAAAAGAGTATGTCGCCGGCCAAAAACTAGTTCTCGAACGCAATCCTTACTACTGGAAGTCGGATACAAAAGGAAATCGTCTCCCGTATCTCGACGAGCTCGTTTTTCTCTTCGTTCCAAGCGCCGACGCGCAGGTCCTCCGCTTTCAGTCCGGCGAGACGGATATGATCACCCGTCTCGGGGCAGAAAATTTCTCAGTCCTTGGGCGCCAGCAGCATGGCTACACCATGTCAGACGCTGGCCCAGGCCTCGAATACAATTTCCTCTTCTTCAACTTGAACAATCTCGGCGAAAAATCCTCTGCAGACCTCACGCAAAAACAAAAATGGTTTCACAACGTGAAATTTCGTCAAGCTGTATCCACTTCCGTTGATCGGGACGCCATCGTTCGCCTTGTCTATCAAGGTCGCGGCGCGGCACTTTGGGGCCCGGTCACGCCAGGAAACCGCCGCTGGGTGAATACCGCCATCCCGCATCCATCTCGTTCGCTAGATCACGCCCGCGTCCTCTTGAAGGAAGCCGGTTTTTCCTGGTCCACCTCGTCGAACGGCGATTCCATCCTCATAGACCCGGACGGCAAGCCCGTCGAGTTTTCCATCCTGACGAGCTCTTCAAACGCCGACCGCATCAAAATGGCCACTCTAATCCAGGACGACCTCAAGCAACTTGGCATGCACGCCCAGGTAGTGCCCCTCGAATTCCGCTCTCTCATTGATCGCGTCACGCAAACCAAGGACTACGATGCCTGCCTCCTGGGACTCGCCAGTTTCGACGCCGACCCCAATTCCGATCTCAACGTATGGCTCTCCAGTGGCGGCACACATCTCTGGAATCCCTCGCAACCCCATCCAGCCACGCCCTGGGAAGCCGAAATCGACCGCGTCATGGAGCAACAACTTTCGACACCCGGCTACGACCAGCGCAAAAAACTTTACGACCGCGTCCAGGAGATTCTCGCTGAGAATCAACCCATGATCTTTCTCGCGAGCCCAGACATCCTGGTCGGCGCAAAAAATTCCATGGCCAATTTCCGCCCCGCCGTTCTCGAGCCATACGTCCTCTGGAATGTCGAACAACTATACTTCCGTACCGGCGCGGAGAATTCCATCCGATGAGTCCGGTTCTCGCCAAGGCAAAAGCCACGAAGAAACCTCCGCGAGCGTGGAGCGACGAACGCCTCGTGAAAGAATGCCTTGCCGGCAACGAAGAAGCATGGTCACTTCTCATCGAAAAGTACAAAGCGCTCATCTACTCGATCCCCGTTAAATACAGACTTCCTCCTCACGAAGCTGCCGAGGTTTTTCAAGCCACGTGCGTCGAGCTTCTTCAACATCTCCCCGAGCTACGCGAACCGCGCGCTCTTCCCAAATGGCTCATGCAGGTCGCTCACCACCAATGCTTTCGTTACAAAAAACAGCAACAGCGCCTAGTCAGCCGCGACGGAGACGCGGACCTTCCTGAGCCCGAGACGCCCGCCATCGCCGAAACTCTAGTCCAGCAAACACAAGAAGAACAAATGCTGCGCGAAGCGATGGCCGCTCTTTCGCCCCAATGCCGCCGCTTGGTGGAACTTCTTTTTTTTGAATCTCCCTCGCGCCCCTACAGCGAAATCGCCGCGGAACTGGGCCTAGCCATCGGCTCAATTGGCTTTACCCGCCAGAAATGTATGGATCGCTTGCGCAAACATCTCGGCGACTTGGGATTTCACTGATGCCCACAGCCATCAAAAAAATCACGCGAGAAGAGCTTCTTTCGCAATTGGCCCACATCGCAAAAGATCCGGATCGCCGCAAATTTCTGACGCGGCACAAAGCCCTAATCCGCAGCGAGGTCGTAAAGCAACTCGCCGACCTGGTCCTCGAAAAAATCCGCGTAGACACAAAAGAAGCGCTGCACCTGGCCGAAGCCGCCGTCCTGATCGGCCGTAAGCTGCGCCGCAAAGAAGACATCGCCCTCGGCACTCGCGCCAAAGCCAACGCTCTCTATGCCTGCGGAGACAATCGGGCCGCTGTCGAGCATCACGAACAAGCCATCCAAATGTACGAAGCCCTGGGCAACTTGAAAGAAGCCGCGCGCACTCTTAGCAGCTCCATCCAGCCGCTCATTTTGCTCGGCGAATACGACCGCGCCTTCAAATCCTCCGAAAAGGCGCGCGAAATCTTCATCCGTATCGGCGAAACCAGGCGCATCGCCAACCTCGACAACAACGTCGGCAACATCTTTCACCGCCAGGATCGCTTCGAAGAAGCCATGCTCCACTACGAGAGCGCCTACAAAACTCTCTCCTCCTACGAAGATTGGGAGCGCGCAGCCGTCACCCTTCACAACATGGCTATGTGTCTCATCAGCTTAAATGATTTCGCCAAATCCCTCGATTGTTACCAGAAATCCCGCGAACTCTGCGTCCGCTACGACATGCCCCTTCTTCGCGATCAGGCCGATTACAACATCGCCTATCTCTACTATTTTCGCGGCGAGTACAGCCGCGCCATCGAGATGCTCTTCGCCACGCGCCGCGCCTGCGAGGTCACCGGCGACGCCTATCACCTCGCTCTCTGCCATCTCGATCTTTCGGAAATCTATCTCGAACTCAACCTCAGTGAAGAAGCCCGCGAAATGGCTCACGAAGGTTTCCTGCGATTCGAAAAACTCGGTATGGGCTACGAAGCTGCAAAAACCCTCGCCAACGAAGCCATCGCCTACGGCCAACAGGGAAAAACCGTCCACGCCCTCGAGCGTTTCACAAGAGCCCGCGCCATGTTCGCCACCGAAAAAAATCTCGTCTGGCCCTGGCTCCTGGACCTCTATCAAGGCCTCCTTCTCTTCCACGAAGGCCGCTACTTTGAAGCCCGCCGCCTCTGTGCGGGCGCGGCAAAATTCTTCGACCAGGCAGCCCTTCCTGGCAAAGCCGCTCTGGCGCATCTCCTTCTCGCGCGCATCGCTCTGCAAGTTGGCGAACTCCCCGCCGCCAAATCGGAAACCGACGCTGCCATCGCCAAAATTTCCGGCCTTCAGGCTCCCGTCCTCGCTTACCAAACCCACTTCCTCCGCGGCCAGCTAGCGCAAACCCGCGACGATCGCCCCGCTGCTTTCACGGCTTATCAAGAAGCCCGCAAATCTCTGGAAGCACTACGCAGCCGCTTGCACGCCGAAGAATTGAAGATCTCCTTCGTAAAAAATCGTCTGCAAGTCTACGAAGCCCTTGTCGACCTGCACCTCAGCGGCGATGGCGGCGACGCCTCTGCCGGCGAAGCCTTCTCCTGCATAGAAGCCGCCAAATCCCGCAGCATGACCGAAATGATCTTCCAGAGCGGCCAGAGCCTGCCACTCGGCGACACAGGCCAAAGCGAACTCGTGCGCCGCATCCGCGATCTCCGGGAAGAATTAAACTGGTATTACCACCGCATCGAACTCGAGCAACTCCGCCCCGAAGATACCTCCGCCAAACGCCTTCAGCAACTCCAGGAAAAAGCCCTCTCTCACGAAAACGAATTCCTGCGCACCCTTCGCGAACTGCCCGCTCACGAACGCGAAAACGCCACTCTCGAATCCCCCACGAATTTCTCCCTCGAAAAACTACAAGCCGCTATCCCCGCCGATGCCGCCCTCATCGAATACTATTCAACAGGCGACCGCCTCGTTGCCGCCGTCGTCACAAGAAATTCCATCGAGATCACTCCCATTACTGTTTTCTCCCGCGTCCTTCATTTCCTGCACCTTCTCCGTTTCCAACTCTCCAAATTCCGAATGGGCGCAACCTACACGCAACGCTTTGAACAGCCACTCCTTCAAGCCACACAAAGCCATTTGGAATCTCTCTATGCTGAACTAATCGCCCCGTTGCGGCAGCATCTCCAAGCCAAACATTTAATCTTCGTGCCTCACGGCCCACTGCACTTCCTGCCTTTCCATGCCCTCAAAAATGGCGACGCCTATCTCTGCGACACACACACCATCTCCTATGCCCCCAGTGCCACAGTCTTCGCCCTCTGCCAAGAAAAGCCTCCCAGCGACATGTCCGCCTCCCTTGTCATGGGCATCCCCGACGAGCGAGCCCCCCAAATCCTGGACGAAGTCCAATCCGTAGCTGCGATTCTTCCAAAAGCGAATCTCTTTCTTGGCGCGGAAGCCACCACAGAAGTCCTCAAGACTAAAGGCGGGCAAAGCACCCTCCTTCACATTGCCACCCACGGCACCTATCGCCAGGACAACCCCATGTTCTCCGGCATCCGCCTCGGCGACGGCTACCTTAATCTCTACGACCTCTATCAAATGCGCCTCTCCGCCCGTCACGTCACCCTCAGCGGCTGCGCCACCGGAATGAACTTCGTCGCCGCAGGCGACGAACTCCTCGGCCTCCAGCGCGGCCTCTTCTGTGCCGGCGCATCGTCCCTCCTCCTCTCCCTCTGGGATGTCCACGATTCAAGCACCGCACAATTAATGCAGGCCTTCTACAAGGGCTACATGGAAACCGGCAACATGGCCGTCGCCCTCCAATCCGCAATGAAGCAGCTTCGCCAGCAAAATCCCCACCCCTACTTCTGGGCTCCCTTCGTCCTTGTCGGCCAAATATTTGAAAATAAACGTCTTAACTAAATTTCTCCAGTCTATATTTTTCGAGGCTCTGACGCCCCTTACGCTATGGGAGATGTTGAACCACTGCCACTGCTGGGGAGCGGGGCAGAGATGAAAATGAGGGGGAAGAGAGATGAAGCACTTTTCAACAGAGGAGTGGGTCGATTTCGTGAACCAAGTTATCTCAGGCAACCAACGGAAGACGATGCAAAAGCACCTCGCAACCGGTTGCAAACGCTGCACGGAGACAGTTTCGCTATGGCAAAAGGTGAGCAAATCGGCAGCCGCAGAGGCCAGCTATCAGCCTCCAGCCGACACCGTGCGCTTAGCCAAAGCGACCTTCGCCACAGCGGGTATGGCGCAAGCGCAAGAAGGTTCTCGGGGCCTCATCGAAGTTCTGTTCGACAGCTTCTTACAACCAGCCGTCGCCGGATCTCGTTCGGTCGTAATAGGAACAAGACAAATGCTTTATAGGGCTGATCCCTACCAAATCGACATTCAGATCGAGCCCAAGCCGGGCAGCAATCGCCTGGTTATCACCGGCCAATTGCTTGATCTTAGCCATCCCGGCATCATCGGTCGCAACATTCAAATCTCTCTCTCGAATCGCCGTGGGAACACTGTCATTGCCACAACAAATCAGTTTGGCGAGTTCTCTGGCGAGATCGAAAACTCCGGCGATCTGGAGCTTTCCATTCCCGGCGACGGCGAACAACCCATTGTCATTTCCCTGCGAAACGCGCTGGGAAGATTACCCGGAGGCAAAATATGAACTCGGCCTCCAGAACACCTTTTACAAGGGAGTCCCATTTTGGTACGGAAGTACCAAAATCCCTTGTAGCTTTTGTTTGGCACCAAGAAACCACCCGTACTATTTGCGCAAAAGAAAGATTCCGCAAGACTTAGCGGGTATCCCTTTATGCGGATTTGCGGATGGTTCAGAAGCAGGAGACCCGAAAGGGACTAACATTATGAAACGCAACCTATGCATCTTCGTGATTCTAATCGCTCTATTTTCTCTGGGATCGACCCCGGCATCCGCGCAAAATCGCTACATCGTCCGCACATCCGGTGGCCTCGGCTCCGTTCTGAAGCTCTGCCTGTCCGCGAATTGCCAGGTCCAAGGATCCTTGGACGGCAATATTGGCAAGACCTATCTTGTAACCTCTTCGCAGAATCTGCTCGCCAACCTGCTCGGTTTCGTCGGAAACCTTCTGGAACAATTGCTGGGAATCCAAAGTATTGAGCCCGACCAGCTCTTGGCCCTCCCCCAAAAGCCGATTACCACGATCCCCGCCGGTCTCTATGACCTCACTCCTGTGAACTACTACGGAACCGTCGTCATTCATGGCTACGTCTCGCAGCCCGCCACCCAGCTCATCCGTCTCACCGATGCTCAGAACGGTTTCAACGTCAGTGGTTCCGGCATCGTGGCCGTCATCGACACGGGCGTGGATATCAACCACCCAGTGCTTGCCCCAGTTCTTCTGCCCGGCTATGACTTCACCCGCAACCAACCGGGCGCCTCAGAGTGGCTCGACGTCCCCCAGTTGCAAGCCGCAAGCAGCAACAGCTCTCAGACTGAGCAGCCTGTAGTCGTCCAGCAATCCAGCGCCGCCATTCTCGATCAGTCCTCGGCAGCCATTCTCGACGGTGGACCCTATGCCGACTTCGGCCACGGCACGATGACGACCGGCTTGATCCACCTCGTCGCCCCGAACGCCAAGATCCTTCCTCTGAAAGCATTTACATCCAACGGCCAAGCCTACGTCTCCAACATCGTCGCAGCCCTTTACTATGCGGTCCAGCAAAACGCCGATGTCGTTAACATGAGTTTCGACGTCTCCACACCGTCGCAGGCTCTCACTCAAGCGATCTCCTATGCGAACCAGTCCGGCCTGATCCTCGTGGCCGCAGCCGGCAACGAAAACACCAGCGCCCCCGTCTACCCTGCCGCGCTCAATAGCAACGTTATGGGCATCGCCTCCACCTCGAACTACGATACTCGCTCCACTTTCTCCAACTACGGCAACACCGACGTCTGGATTGCCGCCCCCGGCGAATACGTCATCAGCACTTTCCCAGGTGGCACGTATGCCGCCGCGTCTGGAACGTCATTCAGTTCCCCGCTCGTCGCTGGCTCGGCCGATTTGCTCCTGACCGTGAAGCCCGCTCTCAACCAATCGAGCGCCGCGAGCGCGTTCTCTCACGCAATCAAGCTCACGCCCGACCTCAACCACGGCCGCCTGGACGTCTATCAAGCAATCTCTGCCTGGCTGAACAGTTCGAGCGGGCACTAAATGATCAGCATGTCGGCCGAGCGGATTCCGGTGTCCACCATGTCCTCAAATCCTTTGTGGACGCCGGAATCCCTCCGCACCAAGCAGGCCGAGGAACAAGTCTCTGCTCTTCGCACTTCGGTCATCTGCGCTTTCAACCAGCTTCTTGATCTGAAGGATCTCAACACTGGAGTGCACAGCACTCGCCTCGCGGAATGGGGCATGCGCGTCGGCCAGGAACTGGGACTCGACGAATCAGAACTCCAGAACCTCGAAGTCGCCGCACTTCTTCACGACATCGGCAAAGTCGGAATTCCGGACGCCATACTGAAAAAGCCCGGAAAATTGGACGACGAAGAATACTCCCTGATGAAGAAACATCCGGAGTATGGCTGGGCGGTTTTGCGAATGCTTCCTGGATTCGAACGCGCCGCGCTCGATATTCTCCACCACCACGAATCGTTTGATGGCAAAGGCTATCCAGCAGGTCTAAAGGAAACGGAAATTCCGATCGTCTCTCGCATCGTGACAGTGATCGATGCCTTCGATGCCATGGTCTCTTCCCGCCCCTACCGCAAAGGCCTCCCACATGAAGAGGCCGTCCGCCGCCTAATTCAATGCAGCGGCACACAATTCGACCCGATAGTTGTCCAATCTTTCCTGTCCTTCGCGCAAGCCGAAATGGACACGGTCTTCGCCGCCGCCGGCACATCCGTCTCTTCAGCCTTATAAGCTTTCCGCACCTTTCTTTGGAGTGCGGCAGCTCTGCTGCCGCTTTTCCCAGCAACTCGCGCAACTCTGTATCTGCCAAGGTTCAACTATTTCAGTCTTCGCCAGCACCACTAGGTAGCGCTTGAGGTTCGTTCTCCTTCTCGATCCGCAAATGCGCCGCCACAAGTCGAATCTCTTCATAAGTAATTTCCGGCGGCAGAGCTTCCTTCAAAGGCTTAATCCGCTCGAATCCAAGCAACGCACAAGCTTTTTCGATCTGTGCCTGCTTCTCCGCGTCCACCCAACTCGGCTGGAATTCCACTTCTCCACGTTCCATCAACCCGACAATCAGATTAACGACGCTTGAAAATTGCCGCCCGCGCGTCTGCGCAATCTCTTCCAGCGTCCGACCTTCCGTCAGCAGCTGCTTCGTTTCTTCCACAGGCTTCGGCTTTTTCTCCTCCACCAGCGCCGCTCGTGCGCCCCGTCCAAACTCTGCCAGCGCCTCTAAGATTCCCTGCCCATACATCTCGGTCTTCTTATCGCCAAACCCGGAAACTCCCCGAAGCTCGCCCAACGAACGCGGTCGCGCTCGGCAAAGCTCGTCCAGCGAAGTGTCATGCATCACGATGAACGCCGCTGTACCACGTTCTTTTGCGATCCTCCGCCGCCACTGGCGGAGGTAGTCGCGCAGTTCAGGGTCGATGCCGGCGGCAGCGATACTCTTGCGCACATCTGCCAAAGGAATATGCGTAGGCTCTCGACGGCTCTGGCTTGCCCGAAAAGCAGTCGCTCCAGTCGCGCCGCTTGCCGCTGCAGCAGCTTTGCACTTCGCTGCTTTTTTCACAGGCGCGGCCGCCGCCAGCCACTCCGGTTCCCCAGCGCACACATCGCAAGCCCCGCAAGAGTTCCATTTGCGGTTCTCTCCGAAGTGCGAGCAAATCTGATGATGCCGGCAAGTCTGCCCTTCCACGAAATCCCGAATCTCGTGATATCGCGTCCAGGCGCGCTGCTTCTCCGCTGCATCTGTCAACTGCTGCACGAAGTACGTCAGCAATCCCACATCGCGCTTCTGCCAAAGCAAAATACAATCCGCTGGCTCGCCGTCGCGCCCAGCTCGCCCCGCTTCCTGATAGAACTGCTCGATCGATTTTGGCAAAGACAGATGAATCACCGCGCGCACGGCCGCCTTGTTGATCCCCAATCCAAACGCAACTGTTCCCACCAAAACGCGCACTTCATCCGACATCCACCGCTCTTGATTCTGCCTTCGCGTATCGCTATCCATCTTTCCGTGATAACCAATCGCCGCAATTCCCTGCTCCGCCAAGAAATCCACCGTCTCCTCGACCCGCGCAATCGTCGGCGCATACACAATCACATTGCTGTCCGCATACTTCCGCATCGCTCGGATCAATAGCTCATCCTGCGTCTTTCCAACGCATTCCTTAACGATGTAATTCAAATTCGGCCGGTGAAAACTCGCGATATATTTATCCGGCTCGCGCAGCTTCAATTGTTCGATAATGTCGTGTCGTACTCGCCGCGTCGCGCTCGCCGTAAATGCCGCAATCGGCTGCTCCGCAAAATGTTTTCGCAATGAACTCAGCTGCCGGTATTCCGGCCGGAACTCATGCCCCCACTCCGAAATGCAATGCGCTTCATCAATCGCAAAAAAAGAAACCGGCACGCGCTTCAGCCACCCGACCGTATCCTCGCGTGCAAGCCGTTCCGGCGAAAGATACAAAAGCCGGTACGCACCCTCGATCGCCTTGCGTTGCACGCGAGACTGCTCGTCCCCTGCTAACGTGCTATTCAAAAGTGCCGACGGAATCCCCATCTGCGTGAGCTGCGTCACCTGGTCTTGCATCAACGCAATCAGCGGCGACACCACGATGACAGTTTTCTCCTGCAAAATTGCCGCCGGCAACTGGTAGCAAAGCGATTTCCCGCCGCCGGTCGGCATCACCACGCAAGTGTCCCGCCCACCCAGCAAACTCTTCACAATATTTTCCTGCAAAGGACGAAATGCGTCGTAACCCCAATATTGCCTCAGCGCCCCCAGCAACTCTCTGTCCGAACTCATGCACTGAGTATAGTTCTCGGCCAAGATGTGGTCCATGAAGCTCTGCCTCCGCGCTAGCCCTTCGCGGATTGTGTTTTTGCCCTTCCGAGTCTCCGTTTCGATTAATCCCAATCTTTTGTGAAAATTTGTTCACATCCGCCGTGCCGCCGATTCTGACTTATCTCTTGACAATATTCTGTCAACAGCGTAACTCAACATCCGAAAAGCTCGCTTTCCAGTTCGGGCGGCCTCGGCGATTATCGGCAAGCCTCCCGCAAAGCATCTGGCGGAGTTCATGACTATTAATTTGGAATATTATTTCGTTCTGGAGGCCCAACTGTGACTTGGAATCAAGTTTACGATCCACTCGGCCACTGGTGGCTCTCCACGCTAGTCGCCGCTTTGCCCGTCGTAGTCCTTCTCGGCCTGCTTGCCGGCTTCAAGGTCCGCGCCCACATCTGCGCCGTCGCTGGTGCCGTCACCGCCATCCTCTGCGCCATCCTCGTCTTCCACATGCCCGCACAGATGGCCGCCAGCAGCTTTCTTTACGGTTCCGCCTACGGCCTACTAAAAATCGTCTGGATCGTCATCGCCGCCGTCTTCCTCTACGACATCTCCGTCGAAACCGGCCAATTCGAAATTATGAAGCAGTCCGTCGCCGCCATCACTCCCGACCGACGCCTCCAACTTCTCCTCGTCGCCTTCTGCTTCGGCGCGTTCATCGAAGGCTGCGCCGGATTCGGCGCACCGGTTGCGATCGCCGGCGCTTTCATGATCGGCCTCGGATTCAAACCCTTTCACGCCGCCGCGCTCAATCTAATCGCCAACACTGCTCCCGTCGCCTGGGGCGCCATCGGCACGCCAGTTCACGCGCTAGCCTCCGTAACCGCTCTTCCCGAAAGCGATCTCAGCGCCATGATCGGCCGCATCCTTCCCATCACTGCAGTCATCGTTCCCTTTTGGCTGGTCCGCGCCATGGTCAGTTGGTCCGAAACGTGGGAAGTTTTTCCCGCGATCCTGGTCGTCGGTCTCTCGTTCGCTGGCACCCAATTCTTTTGGTCTAACTATATGGACAGCAATCTCGTCGACATCGCCTCCGGTGTCGTGTCCCTTATCGCCACCATGATCTTTCTCCGCTTCTGGAAGCCCAAGCGCATCTGGCGCTTCCCCGAGGAGCGCGAAGCCGACGCCACCACTGGCGCCGCCGCAGTCCAGGCTTCCGTCACGGACACCATGGGCGACGACTGGAAAATCCGTCAACGCTCCCTCGCCGGTACGCGCTACTCCGCAGGCCAGATCGCCAAAGCCTGGCTACCGTTCGCTATCCTCTCGCTCATTGTGCTCGCGTGGGGCTTGCCGAGCATCAAACTCGCCATGAACAAAGCCACCACACCCGCCTTTACCGTGAAGCTCCCCGACGGCAAAAATCGTCCCGGTCCCGCGGGGTGGGATTGGCCCGCGCTTCACAACAAGGTCTACCGTACCACTCCCGTCGTGGCCAAACCCGCCCCCGAAGCCGCGCGCTTCGACTTCAACTGGCTCACCGCCACCGGCACCGCCTGCTTCCTAGCCGCTCTCGTTTCAGGCATCATCCTCGGCCTCAAGCCCGGCAAAATCCTAAAAATCTTCGGCGGCACGCTTTTCCGGCTGCGCTTCGCCATCATCGCCATGACCTGCATGCTCGGCCTCGGCTATGTCACGCGTTACTCCGGCATGGACGCCGTCCCGGC
>Ga0210405_10002866_pt1 | contig 17499 bp, 17 predicted proteins | sample IncBWH11MmetaG_FD_155492 | JGI IMG/M metagenome (GOLD analysis project Ga0210405, IMG submission 155492) | Forest soil microbial communities from Barre Woods Harvard Forest LTER site, Petersham, Massachusetts, United States - Inc-BW-H-11-M | ecosystem: Environmental > Terrestrial > Soil >... | reverse complement strand
CACGTACCACGTCCCCTGCTTGAGCATCTGTGCGATGGCCGCATCGTCGAGATCCAAGCCGTGCTCGAGGGAGTCGCAGCCACCGTCGAGAGCACGATGCAGGCCGATGCCAACGTACGCGTGACACGCGACCTTCTTGCCCCAACCGTGGGTCTCGTCGACGATGGCGCGCAGTTCCTCGACCGTGAACGTCGGCTGGGCAACCAGTTCACCGTTCTTACCCACCCATGAGCGATGCGTCATGTAGACCTTGATCCAGTCCGCGCCGTGATCGAGCTGTTCGCGTGCTGCCTTGCGAGCCTCCACCTCGCCGTCTGCGATCTGCGCTCCCTTCGGCATCTCCAGCTCCGGCGCATAGCCTTCCAGGTTGTAGCCACCGGTGCTCGAGATCGCTCGCGTCGAGACGATCAGCCGCGGCCCGGGAATGTAACCCATATTGATCGCTTGTTTGATGCCGACGTCTCCGTAGCCCGCGCCTTCGGTCTCGACATCGCGCAAGGTGGTGAAGCCTTGCTCCAGCGCTCTGCGCGCGGCGACGGTGGCGCGAGCGGCTCGTAGCGCCAGAGGTGCATTCAGAATGTTGGCATCGTATCCGCCTTTGGCCGGATCCTCTCCCTGCAAAAAGATGTGCGTGTGCGAATCAATGAGACCCGGAAGAACCGTTTGTTGCGAGAGATCGATGACGATCGCGCCCGCAGGCGTCTTCGCGCTCGCAGCATCGGAAACGCTCTCAATACGGTTGCCGCGAACGACTATCACCTGATCGCGCCGCGGCTTGTCCGACTTGCCATCAATCAGCGTGCCGGCACGAATGACCATAACCGATGGAGCAGTTGGAGCGGTTGGCTCCTGAGCAACCGCATTCAGCACGAATGCGAGAAACACGACATAAGAAATTTTCTTCACTGGCTCCTCCCCGAGTTATGGCGGCGCGATGTCGACGCCTGGTCTTACGACGGATTTCGTCTGATAATCGCGGGAGGGATTCTATCCTAAGAAGCACTGGACCCGCCTGGGCGTTCTCGACCGGAGGTCGATGCTGTGCAATTACGGATTGCCGGAAATGCGGATGCCGAGGGGCTCATGGACTTGATCAACGCGGCTTTCCGCAAGGCTGAGAGCTTCATTATCGATCGCGACCGGGTCGATCTTGAAGTGGTTCAGTCGTTGTTGGCGAAAGGAGAGTTCCTCGTGGCCGATGACGAAGATGCGCTCGCCGGCTGTGTCTACCTGGAGCTTCGGGGTGAACGAGCCTATCTGGGCTTGTTGTCCGTCGATCCCGCGCGGCAGAAAGCAGGCGTCGGTTCCATGCTCATGCGCGAGGCCGAAGGGCGTTGCGCCAAGGTTGGTTGTCGCTTTATGGATCTCCGAATCATCGACCTGCGCAAGGATAATCACGCTTTCTACAAACGCCGCGGCTACGTTGAAACCGGTACCGAACCGTTTCCTTCCGACCTCGCCGCCAAGCTGCCTTGCCATTTTGTGAACATGTCGAAGCCGCTGCCCTGACGCTCATCCTAGGAAAGCGTCGGCTTCGATCTCCACCAGAATCTCGGGCGAGATAAGTGCGGCCACCTGCACCATCGACGTTGCCGGACGAATATCGCGCAAGAATTCCCCATGGGCCTTACCGACCTTCTCCCACTCCGCAATGTTGACTACGTAGATGCGCGTTCGTACGACATCCTTCATGCCCGCTCCAGCCTTCCCCAGTGCGCTCTCGATGTTCTTCAGCGTCTGCACCGTCTGTGCATATACATCGCCGATGCCAACGATCTTTCCGTCGGCGCCGGTCGCGGTGGTGCCCGAGACGTGCACATGCGATCCTACTTTCACCGCACGAGAGTAACCAACGATGGGCTCCCATTTGACGCCGCTCGCTATGTTCTGTCTTGCCATGCATCTCTCCGTGGACCGCGAATTCTACATTCCGAAGCAACGTTCTGTGACCATTGGCAGCCATCGTTATCAAGTGCCAACAAACTACAGGAGACTTCGCGCAGAAATCATGCGCGCCCCGCATTCTTTCTGATGTTCCGAATGCACAACTTGATTCAGCTTCGCTCGCTTCTAACTCATTAGCGAAATCAATGGTAGGGATAAACAAAAGTCACTTGCGCTTAAACAGCAAACTGGGTTATGTAGAGACGCAGGGTGGCTGAAATTCCGTGCTTGTCGCGGAGTTCAGGGGGACCTAGATGATACCGGAATCGCATCCGTTGCAGGACTTGTTTCAGGATTTGGTCGGACGTCATTACGCGGAGGAGATCGGTATCCGCGATCCGCAGATTGTGGCCTACGTCTCTCACCTGCTGTCTGAGTTTTGCGACGCCGAGCAACTCTTTAAAATTCGCGATGCGTTCAATCGTCCTCTCAGCGACGTCGGAGAGATGCTGCTCGAATCGGATCCGGTCTACGGCCCGGCTCCTTCATTTGACCACGAGCGCCAGGTGCGCAAACACATCGGCGATTACACGCTCTTCTTCGCCGGAATGTTCCCGGAGAGCATCAATCACTTTCGCCTCCGCCGCCAGCGCCTCGAGAATTTTGTGGATTGGATGAAAGCGGGTAAGGAGAGCTACTACATCGTCTCCAAGTTCGAGCACTTCGAATACGCCAAGGTCGCACCCCTTTTTGCCAACCTCTCGCGGAATTTCGAAGCATGCGTGGCCGGCCTGAACATGGTGAAGAACGAACTCCAGGAAATGCAGCATCCCATCGTTCGCAAGGCCGACGAACTGATCATGTAACGACTACTCGTGTAGAGACAGGCGCCTCGGCTGTCGGAATCGATTTATCCTCTCACGTCAGCACTGTTTCCCAACCGATAGAAGCTAAGCGTTGTGCTCCCGTGTACGAGACGCCGGAATCTCCACAGCGCACCGAATTCCTGCCCGGGATCGAAGTTCTTCTCGTGTTCGGCGATCACCACCGACATTACCCAGATCAGTGATGATACCGCCAGCGCTCCCAGCGTTCGCGGATAAGCGTCCTTCATCCGATATGGCGGATCGATGAACACCACATCGGCCGCCACCCGGTCCCGCTCCATGGACCAGAAGGCCTGCGGCACTTCCTGCTGCACAATCTTGAAGCCCTCAACGATTCCCAAGCTGTGGAGATTTTTCCGAATTGCTTGAGCCGCCGAATCCGAATTTTCCACAAAGTGTACTTGTTTCGCGCCTCGGCTCAAGGCCTCGATGCCGATCGCTCCGGTTCCGGCAAAAAGATCCAGCCACACACTTCCCACCAGCGCCTCAGGATTCCCTTGGGTCAGCACATTGAACAGAGTTTCGCGGAGGCGGTCCGAGGTCGGACGTATATCCATGCCGCGCAGGGATCGCAGTGGCCGGCTTCGGTATTTTCCCGCAATCACTCGCATGGCTCTGCACTTTTGGATGCCGCAGTCACTATATCCAAGCATGTAAAATAAGAGTAGCGAGGCCTATGCGAAGCTGGTCTGTTTCCATTGGACATATGTTTGGGGTGGACATCCGCATCCATCTCACATTTCTGATCCTGCCCGTCTTCATTTACTGGACCGACTACGCGATCCGCCAGCAGAACGCAAATGGAGCTCGCGATCTGGCGTTAGTCGGTATCATCCTCGCTTGCGTGGCAGCCCACGAGTTCGGACACATGCTGGCGGCGCGGCGTTACGGTCTGATCCCCAAAGCTGTCATCCTGCTTCCGCTCACTGGTGTCGCTCTATATGACGACTCGCGCGGGGAGAAGCAGGCCGCGACCCTGATATGGAAGCGCGAAGTTCGGATTGCGCTCATGGGGCCGTTGGTAAATCTAGCCCTCGCGAGTCTCGCGGCCGCCGTCATCACAGCCGCAAACAGTGGGATTGAACTTTGGAAGTGGCCTTTCTTGCTCGGGTCGAACCTGCCCCGCAGCATCGTGTGGGCGAACATCTATTTGGCGTTTGTGAATCTTCTGCCCGCTTACCCGCTGGACGGCGGGCGTCTGGTGCGCGTCTACTTCGCGCGCAAGATGGATGTTTCTGCCGCCACGCGCCGCGCAGTCACCATCAGCACCGCCATGTCCATGGTCCTGATCTTCGCCGGCCTGTTTACCGATCCCTGGCTGACCATGGTGGGCGTGATCATCTTCTCGGCAGCACAACTCGAAGAACGGGCTCTCGTGTTTCAGTCCGTGCTTGATAACGTCCGGCTCGAAGAGGTGATGCTCACCGATTTCGCTACGCTCTCACCGGCCGATACGTTGGAAGATGCGCTGGAAAAAGCGGTCCATTCCCTGCAAGACGATTTTCCCGTGGTGCGCGGCAGCGATATGGTGGGAGTGATCTCGCGCCAGCGCATTCTTGAAGCGCTCCGCGCCGAGGGCAATGGCTACGTTCAGGCCGTAATGAGCAAGATCTTCGAGGTTTCCGTCCGCCAGGACTCACTTGGGACGGCGTTCCGCAAGCTCACCGTGCGCAATTCCAGCATCATCCCGGTCGTTGAAGATCAGCGCCTGGTAGGCATCGTCACCCTGCAGAACCTGATGCACTCGATGTCGTTGCTGGCCGAAAGCCGCAAGCTGCGCCGGGACGAAACGGAATCCTGAGATTTCAGAGTAGATTTCAGATTGCAGATTTCAGAGAGTACAGATTTCAGAAGGCAGAATCTGGATTGTAGACGAACCGACGTGGATTTCGAGTCTCCGCACCAAGGATGCGGTTCAATCTTAAATCTAAAATCTACAATCTGAAATCGGTGTGAATTCGCTCTAGAACAGCCGCACTCCCTTCGCTCTCTGCACTGCCGGTATCCCGCGCAGTCGTGTCAACACCACGTCCGACACGGCGCCGTCCACGTGCACGACCGCAATCGCTTCGCGCGGCTGATCGGAAGTCTGCTCCCCGCCTCGCCTCCCCAGCGAGAAGTCCGCAATGTTGATCGACTCTTCGCCCAGGATCGTCCCCACTTTCCCGATGACGCCCGGCACGTCGCGGTTACGCATGTAAATCAGATTGCGCTCCAGCGGAGCCTCCACGTCGATGCCATCCACATGCAGCAACCGCGGAGCCTCTCCATGCAGCACTGCGCCCTTAACCATGTGCTCTTCGGTCGAGGTTTTCAAAAAAATCGAGAGCACGCTGCCGGCGCCGCCCGTCGAAGCCTTCGCCTTGTGCGATTCCAGAACCCGCAGCCCGCGCTCATCCGCAATCGTCGCCGCATTCACGAGGTTCGCCTTCTCCTCGAGCGCCTGGTTCATGATCCCCTTAATCGCTCCGTTCCGTATCAACTCCGTTTTCCATTCGGCAATGTGCCCGCTGTAACGGATCGAAATCTCCTCCAGCGATCCTTCGGAAACCTGCGCCAGGAACGCACCCATCCGCTCGGCCAAAATGATGTACGGCTGCATCACCGCATATTCGTCGGCGGATACCGAAGGCACATTCACCGCGTTCTGGATCACGCCGTGCTTCAGATATTCCTTCACCTGCCGCGCAATCTGCACTCCAACCGCTTCCTGCGCTTCATGGGTCGAGCCGCCGATGTGCGGTGTCAGAATGGCATTCTCCAGCGCCAGCAAAGGCGAGTTTTTCGGAGGCTCTTCAACAAACACATCGATCGCCGCCGCTCCGACGCGCCCATCCTTCAGCGCGGCCGCCAGATCAGCCTCATTCACCAACTCGCCCCGCGCACAATTCACCAGCCGGACCCCTTTCTTCATCTTCGCAATCGAGGTCTGGTTGATCATCCCATTCGTTTGCGGTGTCAACCCAACGTGCAGCGTGATGTAGTCTGCGACCGCGTAGACTTCATCGAGTTCCGCCAGCCGGATACCCTGCTCCTTCGCCACCGACACCGAAACGAACGGATCATGCCCGATCAGATCCATCCCAAATGCGCGCGCCCGCCGCGCCACCTCCATCCCAATTCGCCCCAGCCCGACAACTCCCAGAGTCTTCCCGCGCAACTCGGTTCCCTGCAGAGATTTCTTCTCCCATTTGCCGGCGTGCATCAACGCATCCGCACGGCAGAGGTGACGAGCCATGGCCAACATCATCCCAATCGTCTGCTCCGCGACCGCCACTGCATTGGCCCCCGGCGTATTCATCACCGCGATGCCCTTGTGCGTGGCCGCTTCCAGATCGATGTTGTCCACTCCCACGCCAGCACGGCCAATCACCCGCAACTTGTTCGCATGCGCGAGCAGCTTGGCGTCGGCCTGTACCGCGGAGCGCACGATCAACGCATCGGCAGACTCGAGATGTTCAGCGAGCTTCCCGTCCAACTGGTCTGCGGTAAGCACCGTCCATCCCGGCTCCTGCAATTGAGCTACGGCTGAGCACGAGATCCTTTCCGCCACAATGATCTTCATGAACGCATCCTTTGTATGTGTATGAGGCTGCTGGAGAAAATGCGACAACCATAACATTTGACGGGAAAATGACACGCTGCTGACAATCCAGCCACGCTCGTTTTCTAAGCTCTGTCCCAATGGGCCCCGGCCCTTGGGAGAACACTATGAAAACCGTCAACACGATTTTGCTAGGGACATTGATTGCCGTCACTCTTGCCTGCGGCTACTCCAAACCCTCTGGCTCGGGGGCGCGAGCCATGCCCGCAATCTCGACACTGAATCCCACGAGCGCGACTGCCGGAGCCCCCGCATTCACGCTGACAGTGACCGGCACCAATTTCGCCTCGAAGGCCACCGTTAATTGGAACGGAACTGCTCAGACGACGACCGCCAGCATGGCTGGGCAACTCAGCATCTCGGTCCCGGCATCGGCAGTCGCGACTGCCGCAACCGTCCAGATCACGGTTACGAACCCGGCGACAAGCAGTGGTGGCATTTACGGTGGCGCAACACCTGCGCAAACCTCGGCCGCGATGCCCTTTACGATCAACTAAGCCCGGTTTCAGCTGCGGCCGAGAGTCAGGCTTGCTACCGGGCCGCCAGCGCTCCTTCGTGACTGCGGGCGTACACCTGCTGGGCCGCCCGCACTGAAGCGCCGTATTCGACGCTCTTGTCGGTGAGCCGAGCCAACACATGCTCGAGCGCACCGAGAATGCCGATCGTGTCGAGATAGTCGTAGTACCCTATGTGCGCGATTCGGAACAGTTTGCCTTTCATCTCGCCCTGCCCGTTCGCCACCACGGCGTCAAAGGATTCGCGGAACTCTTTCACGATCTTTCCCGAATCCATTCCCTCGGGCGCCGAGATCGCTGTGAGCGCGGCCGCTGGGACTGAGGCGTAAAGCTTCAACCCGAGCGCTTTCGCTCCGGCGCGGGTCATCTCCGCGCATAGCTCTGCGTTGTTGACCAACTCCTCCCGGCCTTTGGCGAGATCACCTTTACCCATGCCACGCACGAATTCAAGCGCTGCTCCCAAAGCCGCAAACAACGACGTCGCCGGGGTGTAAGCCGTTTCTCCCTTTGCCGCCGACTTCCGCTCCTTGCGGAGATCGAAGTAGAAGCGCGGCGAAGTCGTCGCATCCATCCGCTTCCACGCCCGCTCGCTGATCGCGCAGTACGCTAGCCCGGGAGGCATCATCAAGGCTTTCTGCGATCCACCGATGATCACATCCACGCCCCAGTCATCGACATCCAGATGTGTCGTGCCCAGTCCCGTGATGGCGTCCACCACCAGCAGTGTGTCGTCCCCTTGAGTGCGCACAATCTTCGCGATCCCGCGCACATCGTGGCGCGCTCCCGTCGAACTCTCCGTCGCCTGCACGAAGACAGCGCGCACGTCCGGCGTTACGCGAGCGCGAATGTTTTCGAGCGAAAACGTGTCTCCATACGGAATGCTCAGGACGTCCACATTGCAGCCAAACGCCTTGGCCAACCCCGTCCAGCGCTCGCCGAACTTGCCCGCGGTCAGCACCAGTACTTTGTCTCCCGGCGAGGTTAGATTCGACACGGAGGCCTCCATTACACCGGTGCCCGAACAGGCCAGCATCAGCACGTCATTCTTGGTGCCGATGAATTCCTTCATGTCGGCGAGCACGCGCTGAAACAGCGCCTTGAAATCGGCCGTGCGATGATGGGCGGTAAATGAAGCCATGGCGGTCTGCGCCGCCGGCAACAGCGGCGTCGGCCCGGGAGTAAAAAGACGATTCTTATGCAACATAAGCGGAGTCCTTGGGTGTAGGAATAGTCTTTTAGTTTATAGGAAGGCTCGGCGCAGAGCACGTCTGCGCGACCAGACCTGTAGCGCAAATTGCTCTTTTATGCAGTGATCGCGGTCACGCAATACGCCTGGGAGACGGCGCCGCAGCGGTTTGCGACGATTCCGCCTCCGGGAGTTGCTCAGCGAGCCGGTTTCGAGGCAAGAATCTCTGGCTTATCAACCCTCGGCGCCTCAGCAAGCAGGTCTTTGGCCTTGGCAAAGAGCGCCTTCGCAATCTCCCCGTTCAGGTGGGCGTTGCGCCCGTTCTCGTCGGCAAAGGTATCGAAGATGCCGTATTTTCCCGGACTGATCTTGATCGCGTACCAGGTCAGGGTGCCGGGCTCGCGCTCGGCCAATGGTTCGGCAGACTTCAGGAATTCCTCGAGCTCTCTCTCTTTGCCCGGCTTCGCTTCGAGTTGCGCCCAAATTGCAAGTTTGCTCATGATGATTCCTCCATGGGTATCTGATGCCCCAGAGTCAATCTTTGTTCCGCTGAATCGAGTAGGTAGGACGGCGCTCAGACCAATCAACCACAAAGGATACGAAGGTACACGAAGGAACATCGGGGAGACCTTCGTGAACCTTCGTGTCCTTCGTGGTTTCAGCTTTTTTTCCAGCACCCGTTTATGTTCAACCGACGCGGGTTCTTGCGTGCTTTGAGTGTCTTCCGCTGTCTCTCACGTCCACCATCTATAATCCCCCCATGCCCCTAGTCGATCAGATTCAAAAAGACATTGTCACCGCCATGAAGGCGAAAGACGAAGCCCGCCTCTCCACGCTCCGCATGGTGAAGAGCGCGCTCCAACTCAAGACCGTCGAAAAGATGTCCCCGCTCGACGACAAGGAGTCCCAGGCAGTGCTTGCCACCCTGATCAAGCAGCGCAAAGAGTCGATCGAGCAATTCACCAAAGGCGGACGCCAGGAGATGGCCGACAAAGAGGCCGCCGAGATCACCGTGATCGAGGGCTACCTGCCGAAAGCCGCCAGCGAGGTCGACATCGCCGCCGGAGTCAAAGCCACGATCGCCGAAATGGGCGCTCCCACGATGAAAGAGATGGGCACGGTCATGAAGAACGCCATGGCGAAGTTCAACGCGGCTGGCATGCGCGTGGATGGGAAAGTGGTCAGCGAGTTAGTAAAGAAGGAGTTGGCAGGGAAGTAGTTCCCAAATCGGGCATAGCTGGTGTTCTTGCTGGTTCTGAGTACTGCGAACAAAATGGGAATATGGTATATGAGTTCTGGGGAAGCTTTTGAGAAGGGGGCCTGTGAAGTTTATCGCAACTGACGAACGACTAGAACTCCCCCTTTACGGCCTGTCCGAGGCCGCACTTTACCTGCGTGTGCCGATCAAGACCCTGGAATACTGGGCATTCGGTCGGAAACCGGTTTCCCCGCTGATCCGCCCCGCATCCAAGAAGCCCCGATCGCTCTCCTTTTTGAACTTATTGGAGTGCCACATGCTGGCTTCGCTGCGGACGATATACGACTTGCGGCTTCCCAAAATTCGGCAAGCACTCGTACACCTAAATAAAACCACAGGATTCAAGCATCCACTGATCGAACAACCTTTGTTAACAGACAGGATCGACCTGCTCATTAGGGAGATCGACCGCTTCGTAAATCTGTCCAGAGGCGGGCAACTTGCGATACCCGGAATCGTCGAAGCTCACCTTGAGAGAGTCGAATACGACAAACCACTAGGTGTCTTCAAGTTTTACCCCTTCGTGCGCGAGCGGAGCGCCACAGAGCCAAAGTTTATTGTCATAAATCCGGCCCTCGGCTTCGGAAAACCTGTAATTGCCGGAACGGGCATCTCTACAGCTGTAATCGCGTCTCGCTTTAACGCTCGCGAATCTATACCCGAACTAGCCAAGGAATATGGCCTCGAAGAAAAGCACATCGAAGAGGCAATCCGCTGGGAAACCCGAGCAGTTGCAGCTTTACGATTTCATCCTTTACCTGGATAAGAATCTCGACAACTGCCAACCGATTCTTGAAGCCCTCCATAACAATCAAGTCCAGCATCATCGTCACAGAGACCATTTCCCACGCGGCACACCGGACGAGGTATGGCTTCAATTCGTGGCAGAGCGATCATGGGTGGTTTTAACGAAAGACAAGAAGAATCGCTACAACGAGATCGAACGCGCCGCGATTCGTCGGTACCGAGTACGGGAATTCTACTTCGGATCCGGAAACTTCACGGGTTCAGAGATGGCGCAGGCTTGGACGATGGCGATACCTCAAATTAGGAGTTTGGTGCGAGAATATGGTCCACCGATGGTCGGCAGCATTGCGCGATCTGGACACATCACAATTGTCTACGACGAGCGAGGCTCGACACACGAGAGACCTAGGCGCTCTCTGAAGTAAGAAAAATGTTCACCTTGTCCTCTGCAACTCTCTGTACGCCGCGCTCTTCGAAACCCCCCGCTCCTTCGCCACCTTCTTCAGCGCGGCCTTCTCGTCGATCTGCTCCTCCCCCATGATTTGCTCCACACGCTGCCGGACCGAAGGACGGGCGAGAGCGCCCGTCTCCACACGAGCTTCGCCCTCCTCCGCCTTCCCGATCAGCAGCGTGATCTCACCCTTCACCGTGTCCCGCGCCTTCAGCGTCTCCAGCACTTCATTCGCCCGCCCGCGCAGAAACTCTTCGTGAATCTTCGTCACTTCGCGCGCCACTACGACGTGCCGTGCCCCACCCAGCACCTCGACTACATCCTCGAGCGCCTCAACGATCCGGTGCGGCGCCTCATAAAACACCTGCGTCCGCGGAGAACTCTTCACCGTCTCCAGTAGGGTGCGCCGCTCCCCGCGTTTTGCCGGAAGAAATCCGCTGAAAAGAAATGAATCCGCGGGCAGCCCGCTCGCCACCAGCGCCGCCAGAAAAGCAGACGCGCCCGGCACCGGCACCACTGGCACATGATGCCGGATCGCCAGCGTGATCAGCCGGTATCCCGGATCGGAAATCCCCGGCATCCCGGCGTCGGTCACCAGCGCCACACTCGCACCTTCCTGCATCTCCTTCACCAGTTCCGCCGACTTCGTCATCTCGTTGTGCTCGTGATAACTGGTCGTCCGCGTCGAAATCGCATAATGATTGAGCAGCTTCTGCGTCTGCCGCGTATCCTCGCATGCGATCACGTCCACTTCCTTCAACACCCGCAGCGCCCTCAGCGTGATGTCCTCCAGATTCCCAATCGGCGTCGCCACCAGATACAGCGCCGGTCCGCTGGATTTCACATCGCTCATGGCCGGAGTCTACCACTGCGGCGGATTGCAGATTTCAGATTGGAGATTTCAGATTGAAAACAGCAGATTCCAGACGGAAGCGGGTTCCGATCTGCAATCTGAAATCATCAACGTAACGTTCCGATCCATTCGCACGTTATGCTGGCGAAATAGGAGCCGCTCCATGACCCCGGCAGCCTTCCGCAAACTAGCTCTCTCCCATCCCGAAACCGAAGAGCGTCGACACATGAATCATCCCGACTTCCGAGTCGCCGGAAAGATCTTCGCCACCCTCGGCTACCCCGACAAGACGCGCGGCATGGTCAAGCTCTCGCCCGAAGATCAGCACTACTTTTCGAAGGATTACCCAGAAGTATTCATCCCCGTGAAAGGCACCTGGGGACGCCGCGGCGCCACCAGCGTCCAGCTCAAAGCCGCAAAGAAACAAGTTCTTGCCAAAGCCATTGCAGCCGCATGGCGCAACGTTGCCCCGCGCCGCCTCGTGGGCGCCTAGAAACGGTCCGCAACGGCAAGGATTTCACAGTAGCGCGAAAATTGGGCCAGTCGGATGGGCTGAAGGGAAACGATAATCCCTTATTGTTCAATCGATTAGCGCGCCATCCCGTGGTACTCCGCTTGCTCCCATCGGGCACCGAGGAGATCTCCCATGCCCGAATTAGCGTCTGTGGCAGGTTCCATCGTTCGATTCCGGTCCGTGGTCGCGGGGCTTTCGGCCCTCGTGATCGCCGCCGGCGGCTACGCTTTCCATGAGCACAACGTATCCAAGCAACTGGTGGAGCAGAATAGCGCCGTCACCTCCACGCTGAACGCAACCCGCGATCAGGTAAATGCTCTCAATACCAAGCTCGACGCGATGACTGCGGAACGGGCAGCGGACAAGGCCGAGACCTCGACGCATTCGCAGCCCGGGGTCTATCGGAAGCCGATGATGGCCGCGGCTACGCGGCACCGCATCGATGACCCGCGCTGGAAGAAAATGCAGGGCCAACTGGACAACCAGGCCAAGCAAATCGACGCCACTCGTCAGGATCTGACCAGCGCCCGCACTGAACTCCAAGGCTCCATCGCGACCACTCACGAGGAACTCGTGTTGCTGGAGAAGAAGGGAGAACGGAGTTACTACGAGTTTGACCTCGACAAGACCAAGCAGTTCCAACGTGAGGGACCGGTGGGCGTGCAACTGCGCAAGGCCAACACCAAGCACGAGTACGCCGATCTCGACATGCTGATCGATGATCTTAGGGTATCGAAGAAGCACGTCAACATCTATGAGCCGGTGTTCTTCTACCCGGCGGACTCGAAGACGCCGGCTGAACTGGTGATCAACAAGATCAGCAAGGACCATATCCACGGCTACGTGAGCGAACCCAAGTACAAGGGTGCCGAAGTGGAAGCAAAGGCCACGCCGTCCACGAACATCGAGTCTGTAAACGGGAATGACTCTCAGGCTGCGACAGCCAAGCCTTCTCCTGGCCGGCAACGCCTGGAGCCGCCAAAGTAACGACGAAGGAGGCGCCTGATCCGGCGCTTGCACTACCGTTACCTCGTGAAAAGCCATCCGGTGTGACGAACTGAACGTCGGTTTCTGCTGTCGGGAGAGGCCGATCAAATTGACGCTTCGCTGCTTCGCCCCTAAAATCGATGTGAAACGAAGTTGTTCCTCACAACCGTCTCACATCACATGCCACTTTACGAATATCAGTGCAAGAAGTGCGGTCATCGCTTCGAAAAAATCCAGAAGTTTTCCGACAAGATGGTCAAGAAGTGCCCTGACTGCGGCGGACCGGTCGAACAGATGATCTCCGCCCCAGCCGTTCAGTTCAAAGGCTCCGGTTGGTACGTCACCGACTACGCCAAGAAATCGACTTCGCCGGGTTCTTCAGGCGGCGATTCCGGCTCCACAGACAAGAAGGACGACAAGTCCAAAGCGGATAGCGGGTCCAAAGAGAGTTCGAGCAAGGAAGGCTCGTCGAAGGACTCCTCGAAAGAGAGCTCTTCCAAGGAAACCCCGCGCCGAGGGTCTGGCCGGCACAAATAGAGCGGCTTCGTCTTCGCGAGTTGCCGGTTTCTGACCGCTGGTTACTGGTTCTTCAACTCCCGATCAAAGTGGTCCGCAATCATCGTGAACAGATGCACCCGTGCATCTTTCCCCGCAATGCTGTGTGTTTTATTCGGATAAATCATCAGCCGGAACTGTTTGCCTGCATTGATCAGCGCATTGATCATCTGAATGCTGTTCTGAAAATGCACGTTGTCGTCGCTCGTTCCATGCACCAGCAGCAGGGCGCCGTGCAGCTTGTCGGCTGATTTGGTCACATCCGACATTTCGTATCCAGCCTTGTCGTCCTTGAGCAGCCCCATGTAGCGCTCGGTGTAGATCGAGTCGTAGTTCACCTGACTCGTCACCGGCGCCACAGCGACCCCGGCCCTGAAACGGTCCGAGTGGGTCATCGCATAGAGGGTCATGGATCCGCCATTCGACCATCCCCAAATCCCGACGCGGTCTTTATCGAGCTGCGGATACTGCGCCAACAACTGATCCAGCGCCGTCAGCTGATCCTTCAGCTCAACCGCTCCGAACTCATGCCGGATCGCGGTCTGGAACTTGCGATCGCGCCCCGGCGTGCCGCGATTATCCACGGAGAAAATGGCAAAGCCTTTGCGCGACAGGATTTCGTCGAATGGATCGGGAACACTTTTGCGCACCGTCTGCCCCGCAGGACCACCATAGATGTTGATGATGAGAGGAATCTTGCCGCTCGCCGCGCCCTCAGGAGGCAGCAACAGCCGACCATACAGAACCGTCCCCTCATCGGCCTTGAACTCCAGATATTTCGACGCCCTCAGTCCGTACTCAGCGATCTCATCGTGCGCTTTCCAAACGGGATTGCAGGTTCCTCCCACGGCGCACAGCGACAAGACCGGCGAGGCCTGCGGGCCGAAGTACATCTGCGTGTAGTGCTTGCCATCATCACTGAAGTTCGCGAGGTGAAACCCTTCTTCCGTGGTCAGGGCTTTGAGCCCGGATCCGTCAAGCTGAACCGAGTAGATATGCGTCTGCCGCGGATCATCCTTATTCGCCTCGAAGAACACCGTACCCGATGCCTCGTCGACGCCCTTAATGCCCAGCACTTCGTAATCGCCCTTCTCCAGCTGCCGTTCCAGCTTCGCGTCCGCCGCCATCGGATTCTGCTTGTCGAAACCGTAGAGGTAAATGTGCATGTTGCCATCGCGCCAGCTCGGCCACAGGAACTGTCCACTCGATTTCAGAAAGTGGATCTCGGTATGCTCAAAGTCGAACCACGCGCCTTCTTGTGTCTCGGTCAACACCAGTCGCGGCTTCCCTGACTTGGTGTCCACGAAATACAAATCCATCTTGTCTTCCGTGCGGTTCAGTACCTCGGCCCAGATGACGCCATCCTTCACCCAGCCAAATCGCGGGATGTAGAAATCTTCGGCACTGGGCAAGGTGATCCACTTCACCTTGCCCTTGTCTGCATCGACCACGCCCAGCTTTACCACCGGATTCGGATCGCCCACCTTCGGATATTTCTCCTGCTCCACCGCCGGATGTGTCGGCATCCAGTCGGTGATCGGATAGGTTGGTACATTCGTCTCGTCCATGTGCAGGAACGCGATCTCTTTGCTGTCCGGCGACCAGAAGTAATTGCTGCGCACCGCCAACTCCTCGGCATAGACCCAGTCGATATCGCCGTTAAAGAGATTGTCGCCCGTATCCTTTGTGAGCTGCTTCTCGTTCTTCCCGCTCACGGAATTTACGTACAGGTTGTGCTTGCGCACATACGCCAGATGCTTTCCATCGGGAGAAAATTTCGGGTCTCCGCTCGGATCGCCCGCCGAAGTGAATTGAACCGCCGTCTCAGTCCCCAGGTCGTAAAGCCAGAGCTGCCCCTGGGAATCGAAGATCAGGTGTTTCGAATCCGGAGCCCACAAGTACGCTGCGACGTGATAACGCGTCAGCCGCTCCTTCTCCCGCTCGTTCTTTACCTTGTTCACATCCGGATCGAGCGACGCCAGCTTCGCCGCGCTGACAAGAATCTTCTTCTCTCCCGTGGCTGCGTCCACGTACCACAATTCGCCCTTTTCGCCCTTCTCATCGCGCTGTACAAACGAGAGCTTCGCCCCGTCCGGACTCCACTCCGTTGTCTCCGGACCGCGCCCCGCCAGCCCTCCCGGCTGAAACAGGGAGTCAATGTTCAGGGGTTTTGTCGGCGCGCTCTGCGCCACAAATGGAATTGATCCCAACCAGGCAAAAAGAGCAAGACAAAAGAGCAGACGTGTACCTAGTATCACTGGCCAACCTCGACGGGAAAAATGGAAAACGGAACCCACAGGCGAACGTTTGAGTGTACACCGCTAAAAGCCCCACCGCACGGCGTCAGCGGGCCAAGTTCTCCCTTCGTGACCCTTCGTGGCCTTAGTGGTGGATGCCTTTTTGGCATTACAACCTTCGATGTGCGTCGAAGGACCGCAGTCGTGGCGCATGCTAAAATCAATACACCGGATGCTCTTAGACATAGAAAATCTGCTCAAACTCCAGGATGTCGACAAGGAAATTCGCCGCCTGCACGACGAAGTTGCCGAACTCCCCAAGCGCGTTGCCGTCATCGAGCAGAAACTCGCCGGAACTAAAGCCCAACTCGATAGAGCCCAGGCCGCCGTCAAAACCGACGAGGCCGCCCGCCGCAAGTACGAAACCAATATCAGCGACCTGCGGGGAAAAATCTCCAAATACCGCGACCAGTCCCTCGACGTAAAGACCAACGAGCAGTACAAAGCTCTCCTGCACGAAATCCAGTTCGCTGAAAAGGAAATCACTTCGAACGAAGACAAGATTCTCGAACTGATGGTCAACGCCGATACCCGAGACAAGGAAGTCAAAGCCGCCCAGGTGGATTTGAAGGCGGAAATGGCCGAGATCGACAAAGAGAAAGAGCAGGCCCGCCTACGCACCGCCGAGGACGAAAAACTACTAGCTGAAGCCCGGGCCAAGCGCGATCAGTTGCGTACCGGCATCCGCGAAGACCTGCTCCGGCATTACGAGCGCGTCTCTAAGTTCCGCGGCAGCGGTATCTCCGAAGTTCGCGATCAGAAATGCATGGCCTGCCAGGTGATGCTACGTCCGCAGACCTATAACGAAGTCCGGTCGGGCAAAGAGACGGTTGTGTGCGATTCCTGCCAGCGCATTCTCTACTTCAATCCCAAAGAAGAGCTGGTTGAGCAAAAACCCACGACCCACCGCCCGAAACGCCATCACCCCAAGATCGATGCCCCGCAAGCCTGGTACTACCGTCCTGAGTTCGCCGGAGATGGCGAGGTTTTCCTGTGCCTGACCAATGCCAGCGGCCAGGCCAGCCGCCGAGTCTATGACATTCACACTGGACGCCTGATCGGCGACATCCTGATCCGTGAAGGCGACTTCCGTCAGGCCTTCCCCGAAGACATTACCGGCTCCACGCGACTCAACGGCAACTGGTCGGAAGAAGATCTCGACGGCTTCGGTGCAGAGCTTCCCATGGTGATCCTCGATTCGCTGCGCACGGATCTCGACGCCGCCCGCCACGAAGCCAGCTCCGGCTCGCACGCGAAACCGGCAGTTCCCGCCCCCACCGAACACGCTGCCCACTAACTAGAAAACAATGTAGGGACAGCCGCCTCGGCTGTCCATCGAGCGCAGCTCGACTCTAGCCCACCGAAACGATGGCGCGGAATTCCTGAGCTCATTGAGGTGCTATCGGGGATGTTTTCGCCAATCACCCAATTGTTCCCTGTTTACACAATTCGGAGTTCAACTGACCGTTCGTTGCTGTCCCTTATCACTGGGGTGCGGAAACCGTGGTCGAGGCTTCGATGTCCTTGACGATCTCGGCGAAGGCGCGCCGGAGGCCGTTTGGTTCGGCTACATCGAAGTGGCGCGGGTGAAGGTGGCCGAGCATGTGGCCGACCTCATCGAAAGCGGTAACGGCGGTAGGCATCGAGTTTTTCGTAGTAAGCCAAGTGTAGGAGAACTGTACAGGGAAGAAGAGAGGATTGCGACGTTCAGGGGGTGATACCGGTTCCCTGTCGGTGCCCTCGGGGAAGATAAGGCTATCG